>OGQO01002990.1_pt1 | contig 12276 bp, 6 predicted proteins | sample 1553241 | NCBI WGS metagenome assembly OGQO01 (sample SAMEA2579933, study PRJEB22360) | human gut metagenome | biome: human gut; feature: human-associated habitat; material: faeces | place: Denmark | collected 2008/2010
TCCTGTAAATCCTTCACAATCTCTTTCTGTTTGGCTGTTGCTTTTTCCAACGACCAAACATCGGTAATCTGATGCGCTTGAGCTAAAAATCCTTTATCACCTGTACAACCATATAGGTAAGTAAGGTGATACGCACGCTTAACCTCGGTAGTCACATTGGAAAGGTAATTACAACACCACTGTAAATGACTGGTACATAATTCTTCTTCACCAAGTGCCTTGTATGCCATAAGCAATATCAAATGAAGGGAACTTTCCGTATGGAGCGTATCGGTCTGCATGTTCGCCATCCGGCGGATGAAACCGCGAAGTTTTATCTCTTCCCGTTCGGACATACGTTCCCCGCGCAAAACGGTAAAAAGAGCTTTGCGGGCTGTATTGAAAAAAGCTTTTAAATCGTTATAGAGGTGACGGGTGTCGGAACTGTATGAGAGTATTTCAATCAGCTCCGGCGCAATGCTACATGTAGAAATGGACATAACACTCGGTATCTCTATCAGTACCCGGTCGCCCCGTTTGCCTTGCGTACAAAGCAGAATGCCTTCTACTCCATTGAATTCTCCGCCAATGATACGTACCTTATCGCCTTTTACCAGATTCATTTCGCCGGGAGCATAATAGCATATATCTTTTTCATAATGCAAGGCTACCCGCATAAAATCTTGCATCTGACGGTCGGGCACAGTAATATAGTTGCGTTGACCGTTTTCTGTAACCGGCCGGTGAAACTTCAGGTAACTAGCCGACTGCTTATAGGCATAGATTTCGTTTAAAGAGGCATGAATAAATACGTAATTGGGGATAAGTGGACATTTTTTACGTTTCTTATTTTCGTCCGAACCTTTCAGGTCGAAGTACATAGGAATAAAAAATTCCAGCTTTTTCTCCTTATGTTTCTCTCTTTCCCGATTTTCTGCTTCCAAGTCTTCTTTAGCCGCCTTCTCTTTTTTAAAGGCAATCATCACATACCACTGGACGAGATTCAAATCGACCGCTTTGGAAACTGTCTGCATAGATAGTTGTTACAAGAGTTTATCAACAAGGGGTTTATTTCCCGACAGAATATAATTGAGGGACTTCAAAGCAGTATATAATACTTTGATTCACAATTGATTATGTATTAAAAAATGGGAACTTATGAAAATTTTAGTAATTCCCTGAAATGCTACATAAAGACAGATATTGCCTACATTTCGCTCGCAAAAGTACGCAATTTAATATCGATTTTACCCCCCCCCCAGCTAAAAAATGTTAACTGGGTACAAATGAAGGATTTGAACAGAGGAATATACCTTCAAAGGGGCATCGGAAGGGAAAGAAGAATCAATAATTATTATCAAGAAGGGAGTTTTGTTGCCGAAACATTACAAAGAAGACAAAAATACCGCCTCCGCACAGGCATACCCTTCCTCGTACAAATCGGTCAGTTTCTTTATATCTTTCTCGATACGGCCCACCACGACCGGTTTCTGAGGACGGATGGTGATGATTTTACCTTCATCTTCCAAACGGTCGACCAACTCCAACTGCTCGTTATAACATTGGCAACGCCGACTGAGCAAGACCCGCAAACGAGGATAATTTTTATAGATAAAAGAAGGTATCTTAATGTCTTTTTCCGTTTTACGGTATCCTTTATTCCGTGTCAGTACCACCACCACTTTGGTATACCCTTGCTCAAAAGCCCGAAGAACCGGAATGGAATCGATAATGCCACCGTCCAACATCGGGACGCCGTCGACATAAGTAATAGGACACACGTAAGGCAGACTGCTGGACGCTTTGGCTATAGTGACCAGACGCTGAGGGTCGGACTTTTCTTCCAGATAACAGGCTTGTCCGGTCTGGCAATTCGTTGTAACCATTTCAAACCGCGCCGGATTCGTAAAATAAGTTTCATAGTCGTACGGAAGGATGCGTTCGGGAAATTCTTTGTACAGCAAATCAAGGTTCAAGATGCTATGTTGTGTCCACAAGTGTTTCACCCCGATATACTGATACTTCTCCAACATATCGATATTGCTGAATTTGGCCCTTCCACGCTGACGCGACATATACGACAAGCCATTACAGGCTCCCGCGGAAACTCCTACCCCATAAGGGAAATAGAGTTGATGGTCGAGCAGGTAATCCAACACTCCACATGTAAAGACTCCTCTCATACCTCCTCCCTCCAATACTAATCCGGTTTGATGGTCAATGGTCATACTTATTTTTTATAAAGATGTAGCAAAGATATTCGTTTTATTGAGATTAATCACTATTTTTGCATAAAAGTACTTGATTATAAACAAAAGACAAGAAACGTATGTTCAATGCTGATTACAAAAAAAGACGCAAAGATTTGCGTGAAAAATTAGGCAACGGACTCATTATCCTACTGGGAAACAACGAAGCACCTTGTAATTATCCCGACAACACCTATAAGTTCCGTCAGGACAGTACATTCCTTTATTTCTTCGGAATTAACCAGCCGGGAGTAGCCGGAGCTATCGACGCCGAGAGTGGAGAAGAGTATCTCTTCGGAGATGACGTTACGATGGACGACATCATCTGGATGGGGCCTCAACCCAGCATGAAAGAGCTTGCCGCAGAGATTGGCGTAGGCAACAGCGCCCCTTATGCCAAGCTGAAAGAATTGGTACAGAAAGCACAGAAACAGAACCGTACCATCCATTTCCTTCCGCCTTACCGTCATGATACCATGCTCTGCCTGGAAGATTTGCTCGGTATCCGTGTGGCCCAATTGAAAGAGAACTGCTCTTTGGCATTCATCAAAGCAGTAGTAGATTTGCGGTCGGTAAAAGAAGCATGCGAAATTGAAGAAATAGAACGTGCCTGCGATATAGGATATGAGATGCATACTACAGCCATGCGCCTTTGCAAACCCGGCGTAAAAGAGCAATATATATCCGGTGTGCTCGACGGCATTGCTTCCTCTTATGGAAGTATGGTTTCCTTTGCGACCATTCTGTCTCAAAACGGAGAGACATTGCACAACCATTATCACGGCAACTTCCTTGAAGTGGGACGCATGATGCTCACTGATGCCGGAGCGGAAACCAACAACAACTACTGTTCCGACTTTACCCGCACGGTTCCTGTAGGTGGCAAATTCAACAAACGCCAGAAAGACGTTTACAATATTGTGGTAGCCTGCCACGACCGGGCCATCGATTTTGCCCATCCGGGAACCACCTGGAAGGAAGTGCATCTGAACGTGTGTAAAGTGCTGGCACAGGGATTGAAAGACTTAGGTCTGATGAAAGGCAATGTAGAGGATGCCGTATCTTCCGGAGCACATGCCTTGTTTATGCCGCACGGATTAGGCCACATGATGGGACTTGACGTGCACGATATGGAAAACCTGGGACAAATATATGTAGGATACGATGACGAAACACGCCCATCAGAGCAGTTCGGATTGGCTTCCTTGCGTATGGGACGACGCCTGCAGGAAGGATTTGTTATTACCGATGAACCGGGTTGCTACTTTATTCCGGCTCTTATAGACAAATGGAGAGCCGAAAAGATGCATACCGATTTCTTGAATTACGATGCCATAGAGGCTTACAAAGATTTCGGAGGAATTCGTCTGGAAGACGATATTCTCATTACCAAAGAGGGTTCACGTTTCTTAGGACAAAAACGTATCCCGCTTACCGTAGAAGAAGTTGAAACTATTATGAATGAATAAATAATTAACCACAAAACCAGAAACATGAAAAGAAATCTACTTATCGCAGCAATCAGCCTATTTTGCTTAAGTGCTGTTGCGCAAGACAAAAAAGAGGAGAAAACAGACGAAGGCTTTATTTTCACTACCGTAAAAGAAAATCCTATCACTTCCATCAAGAACCAAAACCGTGCGGGAACCTGCTGGTGCTACTCTACAATGAGTTTCCTGGAAGCGGAATTACTCCGTATGGGAAAAGGGACGTACGATCTCTCCGAGATGTTTATCGTCCGCCAGAAATACATGAACCAGTTGCAGGATAATTATGTCCGCCAAGGCAGAGGTAATATCGGTCAAGGAAGTCTTTCCCACACCTTCATGAACGCTTTCAACCAAGTAGGTATCGTTCCGGAAGAGGTGTACTCGGGTATCAACTACGATTCCGACCGGCACAATCATGCCGAGATGGTAAAATACATCAAGGCGATCGCAACGACAGCCGTGGACATGAAGAAACGTAGCCCGGAATATTACAAACTAATCGATAACCTATTCGATACCTACCTAGGCAAGCTTCCGGAGAAATTCACTTATCAAGGCAAGGAATATACCCCGAAGACATTCGCCGCCTCCCTAGGGTTGAATATGGACGATTATATCGAGCTGACAAGCTTCACGCATCATCCGTATTACCAGAAATTCGAGGTAGAGGTTCCCGATAACTGGGAACATGCGCAAATGTATAACCTCCCGTTGGATGAGATGATGCAAGTCGCGGATTATGCTTTAAATAATGGTTACACGGTATGTTGGGATGGCGACGTGAGCGAGAAAGGCTTCTCTTTCAAGAATGGCGTGGCGATCAACCCGGAGGTAAAGAAGGTGGAAGATTACTCGACTACCGACCGTGCTCGCTTTGAGAAAATGGACGAGAAGGAACGTCTGGAGGAAGTCTACAAATTCGAGAAACCTTTCCCGGAAGTAAACGTCACCCCGCAGGTCCGTCAAGAAGGCTTCGAGGCGTTCGTCACGACCGATGACCATTTGATGCACCTTACCGGCATCGCCAAAGATCAAAACGGCACGAAATATTATATCACGAAGAACTCTTGGGGAACCGAGCGTAATACTTTCGGCGGATACTTGAACATGTCCGATAGTTTTGTCCGTGCCAAGACGATCTATATCATGGTACATAAGGATGCGATACCAAAGGCAATCAAGTCTAAATTAGGCATTTAGAACTTCCCTATCGTATAGGATATTACAATGCCCATCGTAAGGTTGTTAGAATAGGCATTCAAAGCACCTTACAATGGGCATTATTAGCTCCTTAGAATGGGCATCCGCGAAAATCATGGATGCCCATCTCTTTTTTCTCTCATCGAACGAGCCTCAACTCTTCAATCAACCTTGGGCATTTACCCCATTTATCGATCATGAAAAGGACATAGCGGATATCTACGCCGATGCAACGTTGCAAATCCGGTTCAAAAGCGATATCACCACTCATCGCCTCCCAGTTACCGTCGAAAGCAAGTCCGATCAAACGGGCGTTTTTATCGAATACCGGGCTACCGGAATTACCACCAGTGATATCATTGTTCGAGAGGAAGCACAGCCGCAATTCCCCTTTTTCATTCGCGTAAGGTCCGAAATCACGGCTACGAACCAGATCCAGTATCTCCGGTTGTACCCAGAACTCATCGCTCGTCGGGTCCTCTTTCTCTAGGATACCTTTATCCGTTGAGTAATAATTGTACCATGCGGCATCATAAGGACGATACCCTCCGATAGAACCATAGCTTAAACGCATCGTGAAATTAGCGTCGGAAGACAAAGCTTTCTCCGGATACATCTCCTTCAAGCCCGCGAAATACAAACGTTCTCCCTTAGCGATATCATACTCCGCATCGCCCATCAACTGCTGTAACTGGAAGATAGACACCAATACGGACAAGCTCAGTTCCGCCGCCGGATCTTTTCTCAATTTCTCATATTGCTTCGGATTTCTCAACATCTCGGCGATCTTGTCGTACGACAATAAGGAAGTCTTCTTAAATACATCCGCCGCATATTTCTCATAATTTCCTTTATACTTCTTATCAACGCTCGTATAAATATCCGGCAAGAACTCCGGAGATACACGTTCTTTCGCGATCTTCATCATCGCGGCCAGTACCTTCTGATCCAAAGACGGCTCGTAATCCTTGAAGAACGGTTGGATACGATCCTCTAAAAAGACAGTAATCTCTTCCGGGGTAGCTCCTTCAATATCCACCGATTGCACCATACGGGCCAAACGAATAATCTCCGCTCCACTAGAAAACGCCTCATTCAAATAGGTCAAAGCCTCTCTATATTTATTGGTCGAGGTATATCCTTTTTCCAGCAAATTCAAGACCTCGCCATATTTAGCGCCCCGGGCCTGATCTTTCGCTACCCAATCAGCGAAGGCCGTCTCCTCCGCACGTTTACGTTCGATCACGTTTAGATTCGCCAATCCTTTATTCATACCGATCGAGTTCTTCCAATAATTGGAGCTTCCCGCATACTTAGAAGCATATTTGATACGTACAGCGTCGCTAGCCAACATCGCCTCTTTCCAGATGCCCTGCTTGATGCCACGCACCTCGATACGAGGCTTATTACTATTCTCGATACGCTGTTGCACGCCCCAAGAGCACAAATAACGATCCGTGCTTCCCGGAAAACCGATTGTCATGGCATAATCTTTATCTTGATAGCCTTGCATAGACACCTCCGCTACATATCTCGGGGTATAAGGCTTATTATCCGCGTTGTATTCCGCCGGTTTATTATCTGCGTTGGCGTACACACGGAACACGGAAAAATCACCGGTATGGCGGGGCCACATCCAGTTGTCCGTATCCCCACCGAACTTACCGATAGAGCTAGGCGGAGCGAACACCATGCGCACGTCACGAAATACGTCATATACGACCAAGAAATACTTGTTATTGTTATAGAAAGGAACCACGTCGGCTGCCTGGAACTCACTATTACCCACAGAGTCACAAATCACACGACCGATAGAATCAGCCGCCGACAAACGCTGGAACTCATCCTCGATACCGGAGATCTGGCTGTTGATACGATCGCTCACGTCTACGGTCTCTTTCAGGTAACGTACCGTCAAGCCTGGAACCGGAAGTTCTTCCTGTTTACTTTGAGAGACAAAACCATCTTTCAGATAGTCGTGCTCCACACTACTCAACTGCTGGATGGCTCCGAAACCACAATGGTGATTCGTGAAGATCAATCCCTCGTTAGAGACCGTAATACCGGTACATCCCCCACCGAAGATTACCACGGCGTTCGCCACGCAAGGATCCGTCTCACTATACAACTGATCATAGGATGGGGTAAAACCCAACTCGGCCATTCTCGCCAAATTCTGCTTATTTAATTCCTTCAGCACCCACATGCCCTCATCGGCATATAACTGGCCGGAAGCGGCTAAAAGCAACAAAGCCGCCCACACTCTTTTCATCAACTTCATTCTTCTCTTATTAGTCTAAATTATTCGATTAGTAACTTAATGTTTTTTACCTCGACACGGGCCGACAACCATTCTGTAATCTTTTTACGCTCAACCTCTTTCACCTTCGTCTTACTCTTCAGATAAACCAGCATGACCGTATCCGGTTTCGCCGTCTCCGTATTCACGATATAGGTATGCGAGCAAGAAGCCTCTACCACAAAGGGGAACAACACTTTCATTTCCGGGATCAACTCGGATGTCAGACGCCCATAACTCTGATATTTGTCAACCTGCCGTTTTAAAGAATCGATCTGGATGGTTTGCACACGCAGCACCTCTTCGCTATTCTTATACAAATCCTGCATCAACAGGCTCTTCAGCTCGTTGATATCCGTCGCTTCCTGGCCAAAGCCCTGCTGTACGATCAAATGGACATTTTTCAATCCGTATTTTGGCATCTTGGCTTTTGCGTTCGCGATCATCTCGTCTGGTACGGTTTGTCCGATCAACACCACTTTTACCTCTTTCTTCTCGCTTGTATCCGTAATCACCTTACTCAATATTTGCGTATTCGGGAAACTCAGTTCTTCGGTGACAAACGTTCGTACCCTCTCATTAAAATAACTGCTACGGATTAAGTTATAACTCAAGAAAAGACTGGGTACGATCGTAAAGAATACGATAATACCGACATAGCGGGTCACGATCTTTTCCCGTTGTTTATCCAAGAATACTTTCTTCGGATACTTCAATAAACGTACCACCACATAAGTAGCCAAGCTAATAAATACCGTATTGATAAAATACAGATAGAAAGCGCCGAAAAAGTAATATAAATTACCACTCGCCAAACCGAATCCAGCCGTACAAAGCGGAGGCATCAACGCCGTGGCGATAGCCACACCCGGGATCACGTTTCCCTTGCTTTTCGTAGAGCTAGCGACAATTCCCGCCAGACCGCCAAAGAAAGCGATCAACACGTCGTATACCGTGGGCTGCGTACGGGCAAGCAACTCGCTTTGGGCCTCACTGATCGGTGATATAAGAAAATACAAGGTAGACGTTATTACGCTGAAGACCGTAGCCGTGGCAAAATTACGGAACGACCGCTTGATCAAGTCGAAATCGGAGATACCCAATCCCAAGCCGAATCCCATGATCGGTCCCATCAGCGGCGAGATCAACATCGCGCCAATAATCACGGCCGTAGAGTTGGTATTTAACCCAAGAGAAGCGACAAACGTAGCGAAAATAAGTACCCATAAGTTCGTCCCCTTAAACTCTATCCCCTTTTTAATGGATTCTATCGTCTCCAGCTCATCTTCCTTTTCCTGCCGGACATCAAAATTACGGACGAAAAAATCCATAATCTGTTTATGTAGCAATCCTTTTTCCATGCGGTATTAATCTTGTCCCATATTTATGCAAAGATATTCCAATTGTTTGTTTTTCTAACTATTTAATAGCTTTTTTATGGTGAGATTACGTATATTTGCATTTACAATACAACAACAAGAGATCCTATTTGTATGAAACGATATCTAATGCTTTTATGCTTATTGTTTACGTCCTTTGTCGTTTCATCTCAAACGACAACGCCAGACTCGCTTAAAAGCGCCTTGCAAAAAGCAACCTCCGAACGCTCTAGACTGGAAATCCTTACCAATTTAATGGATATCTCACGAAACGATGACATATTAGTAAACGCTAAACAACTCTATCAGGAGGCCTTAAAAGCGAATGACAATTACTATAAGGAAGCGGCGTTGACCGAGATTCTCCGATGTTATATCAACACGGACCAAACCGATAGCGCTAATACCTACATCGCCAAGGCCGAGCAGGAGCTAAAAGGAGAAGCCAGAGCCAGCCTCGTGTCGTTCATGAAAATGATACAAGATACGCGCGTCATATTCTACACATCCGGTGAACCGAGAAAGAAAGTCCTCATGAATTGCCTATTCAAGCTGGAAGAACCTGATAAATTGTCTCCCTACGAGAAAATAGCCTGCAATTATATACTTGGTATGGCTGTCAGCAACAGCATTATGGAAGAAAATATGCTTAAGGAGGACTTTAAGCAAGGAAGAGAATATTTCGACAATGTTCTGGCCGAGGCGGAAAAACTGCCCCTACGATATGCGTACAATTTCTTGCCTAACACCTATTTCATGCTATGCGCTTATGCGAGTAACCCTCAAGAACGAGGACAATATGCTACCCGTTACCTAAATACGATCTTAGGTTACTCTAACATCCCGGAGATGAGGAAACGTCCTTACGCAGTCAACAAACGTCAATTATTAAGCGCTTATTCAAACCTTGCCATTAGCGCCGAGGCTATTGGAAAGGATTTGGCGACCTCTTATTACCGTAAGTTCATGAATCTGCTGAAGGCTTATCCGGAATCAGCTAGCGCCGCCCCGGAGTATGAGCTCTACTACACCTCATCGAATTATTACCTAGGTATTAAGGACTATAAGAAATTCATTGAGTTCAGTGACTCTTTGATCAATTTCTCCAAACAGATACCGCTTTACAAGGAACATGTAATCGCTTATGTGTCCGCGAAAGCTGCTGCTTACGACAGCCTCCGGATGTACAAGGAAGCCTATGAGACATCCAAGGAATACGCGGTCTTGCTAGATACCTTGCGCATGCAGGAACTCCGGAAGAAAATGGAGAATCTCGAGATCGAGAAAGGGGCGAACGAGTTGGTGATCGAAAAGAGATCATTGGAATTGGAATTACAGAAAAGCAAGAAAGAGAATTACCTGTATATATCCTTATTGCTTCTAGCTTTATGCGCCGTGTTCTATATCTTTTTCCGATTAGGCAAGATGAGATCTCTTTATCGGGCATTGCAGAAGTCTAACGAGCAGGTCTTGATAGCGAACCAGAAGGCACAAGAGAGCGAGGAGATGAAGACCGCCTTCATCCGGAATATGTCGCATGAGATACGGACTCCCTTAAACGCGATCAACGGTTTCTCGGAACTCATCACCAACGACGATATCTCCATGGACGAGAAACAGGCTTTCAGCCGTATTATCTATGAAAACTGTTACCACTTGACTTCCATGCTGAACAATCTCCTTGAGATCGCCCAGCTCGATAGCGGCAATGATTCCCTTCCTCTTGTTCCCACACGTATCCATGAGCTTTGTTTACATGAGATGCAACAGGTAAAGAAATATCAAGAGAAGCCGGAGATCAACTATGTGGTGGAAGGCGATAAGGAGAATGATATGATCTTGACCAATCGTGCTTATTTCAGTTTGATCATCTCGCATCTGCTGGCAAATGCGAATAAATTCACGGAGAAAGGAAGTATCACGCTTTCATACCATCTGGATAGCGGAGCCAATTTAGTGACCCTGTCGGTAACAGATACGGGTTGCGGCATCCCTCAAGACAAGCAGGAATGGATATTCGAGCGTTTCACGAAGACCAATGATTTCATTCCCGGCTCTGGCCTGGGGCTTTACCTATGTCGCTTGATCGTTAACCGGCTAAACGGTAAGATAAAGACAGATCCGTCTTATACGAAAGGCTCACGCTTCGTTATCACGATGCCAATCGCCACGCCGTCCAAGCCCTCCGAACTTACCGATTAACGAAAGAAACGTCCTACGTACGGGAGTTCTCGTAAAGGTAAATCCCTTTTAACCATAAATGCGATGAATACGCCTAATAAGATCGTGCGGTATCCCAACCGGAGCCATTCAGACTGTATCGGCAGTGCCATGCCTGCCACGTATAACACCGTCGCCACTCCGAAATAAAGAAATGCGGATTTCAAGTCGTACTCGATCGGGAATTTCTTTTGTCCTACAAAATAGGATAAAAGCATCATCAATAAATTACAAAAGAACGATGCCCACGCACAAGCCATATAACCGTACGAGGGACCGAACAGCAAGATGATAGAGACCGTGGCCACACATCCGATCGTGGAGAAATAGGCGCCCCATCGTGTCTGGTCGATCAGCTTATACCATAAGGAGAGGTTGAAATAAATACCGAAGAACAACTCGCCCAGCATCACGATCGGCACTACCCGTAATCCGGGATAATAGGCCGGCCCGACAAAGTACTTCAAGATATCGATATAGAACATTACCCCGAGGAAGATAAACAAGGCGAATATGATGAAATATTTCATCGCTTCCGAGTAGGCTTTCTTATTATCATCGCTCTTGTTTTTAGCGAAAATAAACGGCTCATAGGCATACCGGAAAGCCTGCGTGAACATCACCATCACCACGGCGATCTTGAAGCATGCGCCGTATATACCCAATTGCTCGTTCGCGTACTCCTTATCATCAAACAAGAATGGAAACAGGATCTTATCTGCCGTCTGGTTAAAGATACCGGCAATACCTAGAATGAGGATCGGGAAGGAATAACGCAAGATTTGTTTCAATACCGTTCCGTCTACTTTCGCCCGTATGCCCGGCAAGATATCCGGGATCAAAAGCAATAAGGTTATCAGTGTCGTAAATACGTTCGCCACGAATACATAGCCTACCCCATAATCCGGACGATAGAACCAGCTTATCGCCTCCGGATAGTGCGTATGCAACCACGGACAAGTGATCAAGAAGAATATATTCAAGATAATATTCAAGAAAATACTCAGCAACTTAATCCCGGCGAAACGCCATGCTTTTCCCTTATACCGAAGATAAGCGAACGGAATGCAACAAAAAGCGTCTACCGCCACGATACCCGCCATCATCCCGATATACTCCGGATGGTCACCATATCCCAAGCCGGCACTAATAGATGGTAACAAGGCGAAAACCGCTACGCTAAACAGCGCCGAACTTCCCAGCAGGCAATACAGCACGGAAGCGTACACCCGCATCGGCTCTTGCTCCTCTTTCTTATTGATGAAACGGAAGAACCCCGTCTCCATGCCATAAGTAAGCAAGACCAGCAACAGGGCTGTCCAACCATATAAATTCGTCACGATCCCATAATCCCCTGTTCCGGCCAACACACGTGTGTACATCGGCACCAACATCCAATTCAGGAAACGCCCCACTATACTACTCAACCCATAAACCGCTGTCTCTTTAGCGAGCCGCTT
>OGQO01002991.1_pt1 | contig 12275 bp, 10 predicted proteins | sample 1553241 | NCBI WGS metagenome assembly OGQO01 (sample SAMEA2579933, study PRJEB22360) | human gut metagenome | biome: human gut; feature: human-associated habitat; material: faeces | place: Denmark | collected 2008/2010
CAGACAATCCTTCGGGCATGTATTCATCAGAGACTTAACAAAATAAGAAATCAACGAAAAACGTTGCGTTCTGCGGCAATTATCTTAGTTCTCGGATGACAGAACAATTTAGTTTGTTGGTTGCAAAATTTTTTATTTATTGCCGACATAATAAGCAATATGTGGTTCGGACAATAACTTCCGGTATAGGAGGTTTGAGTTATAAATATTACTGTCTAACCTTAATATGGACCTCTCGGAGCTGCTGTTCGGTCACCTCTCCAGGAGCACCACACATAAGATCCTGTGCGTTACCATTCATTGGGAACGGAATGATCTCACGAATATTCTCCTCATTGCGAAGAAGCATGATCATGCGGTCAACACCCGGTGCCATTCCTGCATGTGGCGGTGCACCAAACTGGAAAGCATTATACAATGCGCCAAACTTCTCCTTGAGATCCTCTTCCGTATAACCTGCGATCTCGAACGCTTTTACCATGATCTTCATATCGTGATTACGCACTGCACCGGAAGATAACTCGATTCCGTTACATACAATATCATACTGATATGCCAAAATCTCTGATGGATCTTTTGTCTCCAACGCTTCTAAGCCGCCCTGTGGCATAGAGAATGGGTTATGCGTAAAAATATACTGCTTCAGCTCTCTGTCGTACTCATACATTGGGAAGTCATTAACATAGCAGAAACGATATGCATTTTTCTCCAACAGATCCAAGCGGTTTCCAAGTTCTGTACGAATCTGTCCTGCATATAACGCTGCCAGCTCTTCTCTGTCCGCAATAAAGAAGATCGTATCCCCTGCCTGAAGTCCTGCGATCTCAGCGATCTCTGTCTTCATATCATCCGGAATAAACTTATCGATCGGTCCCTTATAGGTCATATCTTCTTTCACTTCCAAATAACCAAGGCCACCCATACCGATAGACTGCGCAAATTTCAAAAGTTTCTCATGTTGTCCCTTAGACAACTTCGCATGTACATTGATGGCACGAACTGTCTTACCGTGGAACGGCTTAAACGTACATCTCTGGAAGAAGTCAGTGACATCCACAATGCGGAGCGGGTTACGCAGATCCGGCTTGTCGGTACCAAACTCCAGCATCGCCTGCTTATAGCTTATGATCGGATATGGTGCCTGAGTCACTTCTGCTCCCTCTGGTGCAAATTTTTCAAAAGTAGCACTCAACACTTCCTCACCAACGCGGAATACATCTTCCTGTGTTGCAAAACTCATTTCAAAATCAAGCTGATAAAACTCTCCGGGTGAACGGTCTGCTCTTGCGTCCTCATCACGGAAACATGGTGCAATCTGGAAATATTTATCAAATCCCGATACCATTAACAACTGCTTATACTGCTGCGGCGCCTGCGGCAACGCATAGAATTTACCCTTGAACTTACGAGAAGGCACGATATAATCACGTGCGCCTTCTGGAGAAGATGCACACAAAATTGGTGTCTGGATCTCCAAAAATCCCATCTCCGTCATCTTCTCGCGGAGATAACTGATGACTTTGGAACGGAAGATCATATTATCGCGCACTTTGATATTTCTAAGATCCAAATAACGATATTTCAAACGAACATCCTCTCTCGTCTCTTTCGAAGTTGCGATTTCAAACGGAAGCTGACGATACACCTTGCCAAGAATGTCTACATGATGTGCCTCTAATTCAATCGTTCCGGTCGGGATCTTCGGGTTGTACGTCTCCTCGTCACGATGTTCAATCTCGCCCTCTACACTGATGCAATCCTCTTTGTTGATACCGTCCAACAAAGAAGTATCGCGCATAACAACCTGCATTACACCATACATATCACGCAGATCAATAAAAGATACACCACCGTGATCACGAATGTTTTCTACCCAACCTGCAATTTTCAGATTGCTTCCAACATCCTGTTCCGTTATGTCGCTCATTATTTTGTCGCGGTAAATATTGTTCGTATTAGTCCTCATAATATCCTCCTTCAAGATGAAATGTACTTTCAAATAAGAACTGAGGGGTTCTTATTCGTAATATAAAGCAAAAAAAAGTCCGCCCCAAACACACTTGTTCAGGACGAACGTATTGTCCGCGGTACCACCCGAATTACTGTTCTACAGTCTCTCTACGGTCATAATAACCTTTCTGTTTGTCGCACAGCTGCGGCGCACCTACTAATGAATGTCTCACGTTCAGATTGCGGCTGATAAAGTGTTATTCACTAGGATTCCTTCTATGGGGTTCACACCATCCCCCACTCTCTGCAAGCGATTCTCCTGCTACTTCTCTTCGTCATAGCCATATTATGAAAATTCCGCAAAAACCGGAATTTTATGCAAAAAATTAATCATTTAACTCATTGACAGTCTCTGTCAACTGCGCAAGCTTGGACGTAATCTCCTTGCTCACGCTTGCCATTCCCTCTGCCAGCTTCTGAACCTCAGAAGCTACCACAGCGAAACCACGTCCGCTCTCACCGGCACGAGCTGATTCAATGGATGCATTCAATGCGAGCATATTCTGCTTCTTGCTGAATCCAACAATCTTTGATGTACTCTCATTCGCCTCACTGATCTCTTCAGCCGCCTTCGCAATGCCAACTTTCAAGCGTTCCAGCATCTGATTATTCTGATACTCTTGATAGCAGGCACGTACATACATGTTGATCACGTCCCCCAGCAACTGTGCAGACGCTTTGATCTGCTCTTTGGACTTAACACCAACTTTATGCAAAGCCTCAATATAAGCATCTTCATTAATACCAAGCTCTCTGGCAACACTGCGGAACTTGTCATCATCCGGATTCTCCGGTAATATCTGACCTCCGATCACACTTCCAAGAACGGTGCCGTCATTCAACGTGATAGGGATGCCGAAATCCATCAGACCGGCATGGCACTCATAGACACCCTCACCTTCACGGTCACACTTCTCACAACGACGACGTCCTTCTTCGCTGCCTCTTGTCAGATCAATACAAAATTCCGTGAAATTATAACATTCGCTAATATACTTTCCATCGGCGCCAACTGCTACTGTCGCCAAACCTGTACTCTTCGCCCAATTGTTCATAATTTCTTCGAATTTAACCATATCGCAAAAATCTTGAATCTTCATTGTCATACGCCTCCCGTACTCTATACTGCAACATATATTGTAGTATATATTGTAGCATATATCTGTAAAATTGTAAATCCAAAGCAACCGCTATTTTTGTGCATAACGTTCGCTCTGTGTGCGGATCAGATCCTGATCCTCAAAATAATCGATCTTCATCGCTCTTTTGACCTCAGATAATGTCTGAGCTGCCGTTTCTCTTGCAACATCACTTCCCTTCTTAAGGATGTTGTAAACTTCCGGAATATCTTTCTCAAACTCAGCTCTTCGTGCACGGATCGGAGACAACTCCTCCTGCATAACATTATTTAAGAAACGTTTGATCTTGACATCGCCAAGTCCGCCTTTCCGGTAATGTTCTTTTAATTCATCCAGATTTGCATAATCCGGCATGTATTCTTCAAAATGCTCCGGTCTGCTAAACGCATCCAGATACGTAAACACCGTATTACCCTCTATATGTCCCGGATCAGACACCTTAATATGAAGTGGATCCGTGTACATTTCCATAATCTTAGCACGTACATCTTCTTCCGTATCCGACAAATAAATACAGTTGCCTAATGATTTACTCATCTTTTGCTTGCCATCTATGCCCGGCAGACGCATACAAGCCGCATTGTCCGGCAACAGCACCTCAGGTTCTACCAAAACTTCATCATAAATACCATTGAACTTACGAACGATTTCCCTTGTCTGTTCTATCATTGGGAGCTGGTCCTCTCCAACCGGCACTGTCGTTGCCTTAAAAGCGGTAATATCAGCTGCCTGACTAATTGGATACGTAAAGAATCCAACCGGAATACTTGTTTCAAAGTCACGCATCTTGATCTCTGATTTTACCGTAGGATTACGCTGCAATCGAGATACCGTAACCAGATCCATATAATAAAAAGTAAGCTCACATAATTCTGAAATCTGTGACTGGATAAATAATGTCGATTTCGTTGGATCAAGCCCGCAAGACAAATAATCCAATGCCACTTCTATAATATTCTGGCGCACCTTCTCCGGATTCTCAAAGTTATCCGTAAGTGCCTGTGCATCTGCGATCATAATAAATATTTTATCGTATTCACCGGAATTTTGTAACTCCACGCGCCGGCGCAATGAGCCAACATAATGTCCTACATGTAAACGTCCTGTCGGGCGATCTCCGGTTAAAATTATCTTTGCCATAATGTTTCATTCTCCTTCAGTCTGTTATTTTATTCCTCGCTGTCCATCATACCGCTCCAATACAGAAGATTCTGTATGGCGATCTTGCTCTTCCACCAGTTCTTGGCAACTCCCCAAGCGGCAGGATAACTTTTCCCCCACTCCCAAGTCACTTCCCACGAACCGTCTCCCAACTGTGTTTTGGCGATAAATTCCAATTCAAACTCTGCAATATTTTTGTTCATTTCATAATACATACTGTCTTTGGCACGCAAAAAAGTCGATGGACGGCAAATATTGACATCCCACATTGTAATGTATAAATTGACATCCTGCGTGATCGTTTGAAACACAACTTCCTTTAAGCGCTTTTCAAACGCTTCCATTGGAAACTCCGCTTCTAATCCTGCCTCTGCAATATAATCATAAAGTCTGCAAAAACAAGCGACCACATACATCTCTTTACAATCTTTGATCATTAAAAACTGATTGATCGCCTCCGTTGCCACTTCCTTAGCCAGATCATAAAAATCCGTATCCGGATCCTCAAAATACAGAATAAATCCTGCCAGGCCTGCCGTTGGATTGTAATCCGTCGCAAAACGATTAGCCGGAGTGTCCTCCCACCATGAAGCATATGGATAGTGCCACCAGTCCGCATGTGGGTAATTGTTGTTCGTATCGATCGTATGCGCCCAACTATTATCTTCAAACTCTTTGCCACTGCTCAAATATTCCAAAATTCCCTGAATGACCGGATGATCTGCATCTTCGCGCTCCATTCCGATTTCCCAGATGATCTCTGTTGCCTCATAGGTCTGTGACGGTGATGAATGCGGATTCCAATAGTCCGGCTCCAAACCGTAGCCAAACCCACCATCCGTATTTTGGTAGCAGGCAAGTGTCTCCAAAACCGCCTCACGACTGCCATTCTCAAAGTGGTACTGCCACTTAGCCAGCTCTAGTGGTCGGGCGTTTTTGTATACAAATCGCCTTGCACGATGGTAAGCATTGTCAAATGCTTCCTTCTCCTCTTCCTTCATATGCTTCTCCCCCAAAAATATAATCTGAACCCCCAGGATCCATTGCACAGTGTTTTGCCATACTGCAATAGTTTTCTGGAATTTACAGCACATTAAAATACATAATAATAGTATAACATATTTTACAATCATTGGGAAATACTAACATAGAAATTTTTGCCGGGAAAAAATTTGGAAACAGCTACTTTTGTAGTAATGTAAACGTAACGCCAAAAGGAGGACGATATCCATGGAAACAAACAGCAAAGAGTTTGATACAATTCGACTTTTACAGGAATGTAATGCCGGAAGCAAAATGGCAGTATCCGCCATTGACGAAGTGCTGGACCGCACACAGGGCAGCACCCTGAAGAATCTGTTGTTGGACGCCAAACAGCACCACGCCAAACTCGGAAATGACATTCACACCGAATTGGCGCACTGTCACGGCAATACCAAGGAGCCAAGTCCAGTCGCAAAAGGAATGGCATGGGCGAAAACCAATATGAAACTGACATTAGAACAAAGTGATGCAACGGTAGCAAATTTGATCACAGATGGCTGTGACATGGGCATCAACGCATTGCAGCGCTGTCTAAATGACTACCCGGATGCCAGTCACGCAGCCAAAGATCTGTGTCGACGCCTCATGTCTATCGAAGATACTCTCCGCGAAGATCTTCGCAGCTATTTATAATCACCGGTCGGTACCGGACAGCCGCTCCCGTAAAATACGGAAGCCCTGTATAATAATTGTTGGAAGTCCTGCTAATATGGCCACACTTGCTGTCTGCGCCCCTGTCAGAGACGATGCTGCAAATGCACTTCTTGCAGCCGGTATGCACAGTACCAATACCAATAGCAGGACACCGACACCAAATGCCGCAATACTCCATCGGTTACTGCATAATCCGATCCGTACCAGCGAGTATTTACTGCGCAGATTGAATCCATGAAACAATCGTGCTAATGTTAATGTTGCAAACGCCATCGTCATCGCTGTCTGAACAGTGTGCACCGGATCACCTAAATAGAAAGCCGTAATAGTAACTGCTGCGATCATACTGCCATAGATCAACATATTGCGAATAAAGGAACTATTCAATAGTTTTTCTGATGGATCACGGGGCGTATCCTGCAGCAACCGTTCATCAACCGATTCCATGCCGATAGCTAAGGCAGGGAGAGAATCCGTCAACAGATTGATAAACAATAGATGTACAGCTGCAAAAGGTGCAGGCAGCCCTGCCACACAACAATACAATACAGCCAGAATTCCTGCCATATTACCTGACAGCAAAAACTGAATTGCATTTTTGATGTTACGATATACATTTCTTCCGTTGCATACAGCTTTGATAATTGTGGCAAAGTTATCATCTGTCAAGATCATCGCTGCTGCATCTTTGGACACCTCTGTCCCTGTAATCCCCATTGCCACGCCGATATCCGCTTTTTTAAGCGCAGGTGCGTCATTAACACCATCTCCCGTCATCGCCGTGATCTTCCCCTTTTGCTGCCATGCGTCAACGATGCGAATTTTATTTTCCGGTGATACTCTTGCATAGACCGCAATCTTCTCCAATTGCTGCAAATGTTCTTCCTCAGACATCGCATCCAGTTCCTGTCCCGTAACCGCAATATCCCCCTCGCCAAAAATCCCCAATTGTTTTGCGATAGCGGTTGCCGTCACCTTATGGTCTCCGGTGATCATAACCGTACGGATTCCTGCACGCTTAGCATCCTCTACCGCTTTTCCGGATTCTATGCGCGGCGGATCGATCATTGCCGCAAGTCCTATAAAGGTAAGATCCCTTTCCTGATCCAGTGTCAGATGCTGGTCTTTTGCAACAGATCGTTGGCCAAAAGCTAACACTCTGAGCCCCTGTTCCGAAAACTGCTGATTTTGCCGCAGGATCATTCGCTTATCTTCCTCCGTGATCGGCTGCATTCCCTTTGATGTCAGAATGTGGGTCGTACGTTCTAATAATACATCTACTGCGCCTTTCGTATACACAACATCAGATTGCTCTTCTTCTATTCCGAGATATTTGGTACTCATCAATTTGCGGTCTGAGTCAAAGGGAATTTCCTCCAAACGCTGCATAGTATTGCGAAGCTGTTTCGTATCTGTCAAATTCTGTGCCAACACAAGCAAACAGGACTCTGTAGGATCACCAAGCTGTTTTCCTTCTGTCAATACAGCATCATTATTTAAGACCGCATTGTATAAAAATGCCTTCTGCACTAAGGAGTCACCCGTCAGCTCCTGCGGATCCACGCAATGTTTATCGAGATACAATTTCGTCACTGTCATCTTATTTTGCGTCAAAGTTCCTGTCTTATCAGAACATATTACTGAGACACAACCAAGACTCTCAACGGCTGATAATTTTTTAATGATCGCACCCTGCACCGCCATTTTCTGCGTTCCCATTGCCTGAACGATCGTCACAATAGAGCTTAACGCCTCCGGAATTGCGGCCACTGCAAGTGCCACTGCAAATAGCAGCGATGGCAGTAGTCCATTGCCTTGATACCATTGCATTCCAAATACCAACAAGCAGATCACCATAATAAGTACCGCCAGCTTTCTGCTGAAATCATCCATGCTGCGTTGTAGTGGTGTTTTGACACTCTTAGTTTGATTCATCAATCCGGCAATCTTGCCCATCTCTGTATTCATTGCTGTCGCAGTTACCAAAGCCTCGGCTCTGCCATACGTAACAAGCGTACCTGAATACACCATATTCACACGGTCAGCAAGAGGGGTTTCCTCGGTTATTTCTATATCCTGTTTATCAACATTCGTTGATTCTCCGGTCAATGCACTCTCATTAACCTGCAACGAGTGATTGCACAGTATTCGTGCATCCGCAGCGACCATATCTCCTACCTCCAGCAGCAAAACATCTCCGGGAACTACCTGTGTAGAAAGAATTGCACATTTCTTGCCATCCCGCAAAACATGTGCATGCGGCGAAGAGAGCGATTTTAGTGCTTTCAGGGACTTTTCGGCTTTGACGCTTTGAACGGTACCAAGCACCGCATTTAATATCAGCACCGCAAAAATAACAATTGCGCTCTCAACATCGCCCGAAAATAATGATATACCTGCTGCGATCATTAATATCCAGACTAACAGGTCTGCAAACTGCTCCACAAAAATCTTAAATACACTCTTTTGTTCTCCCTCTGCTAATGCATTTGGTCCGGTTTGAACCAGCCTTTGCTCCGCCTCTGCAGATGTCCATCCGCATTCTGATGCCCCCAGATTGTGCAGTACATCTTCTTTTTTCATTTGATAATATGCCTTCATCATGATCACCCATTCCTTTCCCGCCGACAGCCACTAACCATATCCCGCGGAGTGCTTTACTCATCAAGAATTACCGCAGCAATTCTTGATGATCTCTCGCTGCGCAATAGCAATTGCCAACAGACAATTTGCGATTAAACAATTTGCGATTAACGAAAAAAGAGACTTCTTGTGTACCAAAATAGCACACAAAAAGTCTCGTTCAACGTTTCACGTTCCGCAGGCTCCGGGTCTCACGACCGTATTGACGAAGTCCTGCAACATATCCAAAACGATATGCAACTACTCCCCTTTTGCAAGAGTTTCTAGATCTATTCTATTCTCTAATCCTGCAGTTATATCTGCTTAGTCGTATTTTATACGACACACAGCAATTTGGCAAGTACTTTTATATTATAGTTTCTCTCCGGTGAGAAGCTCATATGCCTGTAAATATTTGTCAATTGTTTTATCGACAATATCCTTTGGCAAAGTCCAATCATGTCCATCATTTGCTTTAAGCCAATCTCTGGCAAACTGCTTATCAAACGATGGCTGACCATGACCCGGCTCATATCCTTCTGCCGGCCAGAAACGGGAACTATCCGGTGTCAGCATCTCATCACCAAGTACAATGTTACCATCTTCATCTAAACCAAATTCAAACTTTGTATCTGCAATAATAATACCTTTGCTCAGGGCATACTCTGCACATTTTTTGTACAAAGCGATCGTATAATCACGAAGCTTTGCAGCGTACTCTTCTCCTTTACCCGGGAAATATTTCTCCAAATGCGTAACACTTTGCTCATAAGAAATATTTTCATCATGATCGCCAATTTCCGCCTTAGTAGATGGCGTATAGATCGGTTCCGGCAGTTTGTCGGATTCTTTCAATCCTTCCGGCAATTTGATGCCACATACGGTTCCGTTCTCCTGATAGCTTGCCCATCCGCTTCCGGTAATATAACCACGAACAATGCATTCGATCGGCAACATTTCTAACTTACGGCATAACATGCTGTTTCCATCAAATTTATCCTGTCGGAAAAACTCCGGCATATCTTTTACATCGACTGAAATCATATGATTTGGCAAGATGTCTTCTGTCAGATCGAACCAGAATTTTGACATCTGTGTCAAAACAGTACCTTTCTTGGTCACCTCATTGTTAAGAATGACATCAAAACAGCTAATGCGGTCTGTCGCAACCATGATCAAGCTGTCTCCATTGTCATAAATTTCTCTTACTTTGCCTTCTTTGATCGGCTTTAATTCCTTCATAATGTCCTCCATTCCTTCCTGCAAGTTCGCTCATGTAAAAACCACCATATAACTATAACAGAATCCGCGAATGGGTGCAATAGCCTACACCTCGTAATCCATGCAGACACGATTCTGCGTGTATGGTCTTACATTACCATCTGCGATCTTAACATGCTCAGGATGCGTTGCATAGCCCTTCAATGCATCTGTATTTTCAAACGAACTGTCTAACATGACATCTGCATTTGACGATGGCAGACCTTCCGTCTGCACATGAATCGACAAAAGTCCCGGAATTTTTCCCTGAAGGCTTTCCAATCCAGCCTTGATCCCCTTCTTCACCGTCTGCTTTTCTTCCTCATCCATCTCTTTTAACTGCCACAAAATAATATGCTTTACCATACTTATCCTCCTTAACTTATCCCAAATCAATATCTTCATGCTGCTCTGTAACTTAGCAGCCTGCCGGGAAATTTAGACCTTTTGACACCTTAATCCTATAATACAAAAAAAGGTCTGCCACATTATTAAATGCAACAGACCCCATAAGACAATGATGTTACTTTAATTATTTAGCAACAACTGTGAAAGAGATCGTAAGATTCTTCTTGAATGCAAATGCTTTAGCATTGTTTGTCTTAGAGTTGTCACCCTGATTACCCCACTTATTGTAGAAAGATAATCTCCAGTTGTTCTTGCTGGCAGGTTTGTTCTTCTCGAAAGCTCCCTGATATACTTTCTTAACTTTTACTTTCTTACCATCAGCCTTAACTGTAATACCAGAGCATTTTACTTTCTTGAAAGATTTGAGAACATTTACTAAATCTACTGTACATACAGTAGCTCCTGCAACTTTCTTTAACTTCTTGTTCTTGCCGCCTACTTTGTATTTAGCAGGTTTCTTAACTGTAAGAGTAACTTTTGTCTTCTTACCCTTCTTAAGAGTTACATTCTTAGATACAGCCTTAGCGGACTTGCCGTCACCAGCGATCCAAATGCAGTCAGCACCTTTTGCATTACCTGCGAAGAAAACTCTAGCATTTACCTTCTTAGATTTTGCCTTTGCTGCACTAGCATCCTTTGTAGGTGCTACTGCTACAGAACCAACTGCTACTGCCATTGCCATAGCTACTGCCATGGATTTCTTTGCTACTTTAGAAATTCTCATTGTAATATCCTCCTCAACTTTGTTTGTGAATTTTCTATGTTTTTTATTATACTCTTTTATGCATAATTGTCAATAAATTAAGTTTCGGTTTTTTGATTTTGTTACTATTGTTATATTTTAGAATAACAATTTTATATTTTTCCACAAATTTTCTATAGGATTTTTGCAATGTATACGCACATTTCACTAAAGTTATTTGACCTCCATTTCTTCGTTCGCCTTATACTTAAAGACAAAAGCAAAGCCAGCACTTTGCTTTTGTCACGCTACATAACAGCATTTTCCTATACCAAAAAAATGCCTGGATGCAAGCAAGCTTGCACCAGACATTTTGTTATTGTTTATCGTTCGATCGACTTAACGTCAAAAGATTACTCGATGATTGTTGCAACAGCACCTGATCCTACTGTACGTCCACCCTCACGGATAGCGAAGTTAAGACCCTGCTCCATAGCGATTGGATGAATCAACTCGATTGTCATCTCTACGTTATCACCAGGCATGCACATCTCTGTTCCCTCTGGAAGGTTACATACACCAGTTACGTCTGTTGTTCTGAAGTAGAACTGTGGACGATAGTTGTTGAAGAATGGAGTATGACGTCCACCCTCGTCCTTAGTCAAAACGTAAACCTGAGCTGTGAATTTTGTATGACATGTAAGAGTTCCCGGCTGACAAAGAACCTGTCCTCTTTCAATGTCTGTCTTCTGGATACCACGAAGAAGTACACCAGCGTTATCACCAGCCTGAGCCTCATCCAACTCTTTGTGGAACATCTCGATACCGGTTACAACGGATTTCTGAGTTTCTTCTTTGATACCAACGATTTCTACTTCATCATTCAAGTGAAGAGTACCAGCCTCTACACGACCAGTAGCAACAGTACCACGACCTGTGATAGAGAATACGTCCTCTACAGGCATTACGAATGGCTTATCTGTGTCACGCTCTGGATCTGGAATATACTCGTCGATTGTGTTCATCAATTCCATGATAGCATCGCCCCATTTGCCGTTTGGATCTTCCAAAGCGCCAAGAGCGGAACCTTTGATGATTGGGCAATCTGTGAAGTCATACTCCTCAAGCTGCTCTGTTACTTCCATCTCTACGAGTTCGATCAACTCTTCGTCGTCTACCATATCACATTTGTTCAAGAATACAACGATATATGGTACACCTACCTGACGAGACAAAAGGATGTGCTCTTTTGTCTGAGCCATAACACCGTCAGTAGCAGCTACTACAAGGATAGC
>OGQO01002998.1_pt1 | contig 12256 bp, 21 predicted proteins | sample 1553241 | NCBI WGS metagenome assembly OGQO01 (sample SAMEA2579933, study PRJEB22360) | human gut metagenome | biome: human gut; feature: human-associated habitat; material: faeces | place: Denmark | collected 2008/2010
CGGCGGCCCTTCCCCTGTCTTTTTTTTTCATAATCAATACATGCAACGATCATAGGCATGAAAGAAAAAATCACCGACGAGATACGCGACATCCTGACACAGTCGACGGAATGGATAAAGCTTGAGGCGGAATACGCCAAGCTCACGCTGGTGGAGAAATTCTCGGTAATGGCCGGCATGGGCATCCTCTTCGCGATCATCATGATGCTCGCGCTGCCCCTCTTCATCATGCTGCTGTTCGCGCTTCAGGGATTATTCGCCAGGATGATGAGCCCGGCGCTCGCCTATCTCACCACCGGGGGCATCGTGGTGGTGCTGACAGTGGTCATCGTACTGCTGCGCCAGCCATTGGTGTTCAACCCAATCACCCGTTTCATAACCCGGCTACTCGTGGAGCGCCAAAACAAGCACTGACCCATGGAAATCATCAAACAGACAACACCGAGACAGGAGGAGCCGGCGGAAGCACCCAGGTTCAAGGGCTATACACTCGACGAGCTGCGCTATCAGCGCGCGCTGACGGCACTGCAGAAGGATTTCTGCCGGACAAAAATGATCAACAATGTCGGGCAGCTAAGGAAATACAATCCCCTCTCATCATCGGGCAGCACCTCGACAGTGGGCAAGATCGGCCATATCGCCACGCGCATAGCCTCCGGCATGAGCTATCTCGACTACGCGATGATCGGCTTCTCGCTCTTCTCCTCGGCGCGCAAGGTCTACTCCTTCTTCCACCGAAAGAAGAAATGACTACCGCCCGCGAAGCATAACAAAATTTGTCTCTGAACAGAGACACATACCAGAAATAATATCGCCAACTGAAAGCTGAGGTCTTCCGGGCCTCCGCTTTTTTTATATATTAAGAGAGCATATTTTCCTACTGATTTGTTTCTATAATTGGAAACTTTTATTAACTTTGCGAACAATATGACAAGCAGATTTGATGAAATAGGCTCACTGTTTTTGAAGCGGCGTAAAGAACTCGGTCTCACTCAGCAGCAGCTGGGAGAGAAGGTAGGTGTGACCAAATCGGAAATATCCAAAATAGAGAACGGCAGAGGAATTACCTTCTCGACTATAAATAAACTGTCGGAAGCTTTAGGCGTATCCGCGCAAATAGAGTTAAAGCCAGCTTCCGAGGCATCTCTAAATGTGATTCATTACATTGTGATGAGCATGGGTATGTTTGCCCGGCAGTTTAGGCTCACAAAAAGAGAGGCCTGTAATTATCTGTCACGATTCAAAGGGCTGGAGTTCACGATAAATAATTACGAAGCGGAACATCAGCTGTCGATGCAGGACTGTGTGGACGACATGGCCGCAATATGTATTAAGAACGGAGGAGCACTATCATGAAGCTATATCATGGTTCCAATCAACCGATCGAGAGGATTGACCTGACGAGAGGCCGTAAATACAAGGACTTCGGGCAAGGCTTTTACACAACACATCTTCCGCAGCAAGCCAAAGAATGGTCAAGAACCATTACCAATCGCTATGGAGGGACACCAACTGTTACAGAATATGAATTTAATCTGGATAAGGCTATCGCCGCCGGACTGAAAGTGAAAATCTTCGAGGTTGCTGACCGTGAATGGGCGCTTTTCGTCATGGCTAACCGCAACAGATCCGGCGATGAATATCATCATGACTACGACATCGTAATCGGCCCGGTGGCCGACGATGACATGGCCCGTCTATTCGGACTCTATGACATGAAGATCATCGACCTTGAGGCCGTTGTGGCCGGTCTTATCTATAAAGACCTCAACTCTCAATACTTCTTCGCAACCGAGCGCGCTCTTGAATATCTTGTAAAACTATGAAACAGACTGATAACAACTTTGAATTTCTCGTTGAATACATCACCGCCAAGATAGTTGAGTGGATGATGAAGGACCAAGGCATAGGACTTGAAGAAGCATTGGTCCAGTTCCATAACACCGAGACATTCGAGAAGCTTTGCGACCGCAAGACAGCCCTTTACATCGAAAGTCCGGCTTACGTATATGAAACCTTCATGGACGAATTTCATCGAGGCACAATTCGTACCATCACCGAATAATTCCAGGGAGTCAGCGACAACGTTCTCGACAGGATAGCCGGCAAGCTGGCGAAGACTGTCACGACGGATGAACAGGTCACGACCGCAGTAGAGGGAATGACCATCCAGCAGGTGATCGAGAGCTACGGCGACAGCCGGGCGACCGAGGCCTCCAACACGGCACGCGAGAACGCCGTGAAGGACTATTTGCGACACTCGAAATAAATGCTTAATTTTGCATCGGGTAAAGAGCCAAACTATATAATAATGACCGACTACACACAACTCAGCGTCAGGCTGACACCCTGCAACGAAGATATCGCCGACCTGGCCGCCCAGGCACTCGCCGACATAGGCTATGAATCATTCGAGCCCGTGGAAGGAGGAGTCGAAGCATATATAAAGACCGACAGCTACGACCGCGAGGCTGCCGAAGAGGCACTGCGTGCCCTGCCTTTTGAAATCAGCGACCTCTCGCTCACATCGGAAGTGATCAAGGGAGAGGACTGGAACTCCGAATGGGAGAAAAACTATTTCCAGCCCATAGTGGTGGGGGGCAAAGTGGCCGTGCATTCCTCCTTCCATCATGACGTGCCGGAAGCGGAATACGACATATCGATCGACCCGAAGATGGCCTTCGGCACCGGCCATCACTCCACCACCTCCATGATGCTTCGCCTGATCCTCGACAGCGACATGACAGGCAGCAACGTGATCGACATGGGCACGGGCACCGCCATCCTCGCCATCCTCGCCAAGATGAGAGGAGCCAACAAGGTGACGGGCATCGACATTGAGCAGGACGCCACCGACAACGCCCTTGAGAACGCGCGGCTCAACAATGTGGAGATAGATGTATATACGGGCGACGCGCGTCTGCTCGACAGACATAAAGACGCCGACTACCTTCTCGCCAACATCAACCGCAACGTGCTGCTGGGCGACATGGCCCGCTACGCGGCGAGCGTGAAGCCCGGAGGCCGGATCTTTCTGAGCGGCTTCTACGAGGCCGACATCCCCATGCTGCTGGAAGAGGCCGGACGCCACGGACTTGAAAACGGGCGGCGGCTCAGCGACAACGGCTGGGCAGCCCTGGAGGTGATAAAAAAGAACTGAACCACTGTTAAAAAAAGTATAATCGGGTGTAAGCGCTTGTATCCAGCAGCTTACACCCGATAGTCAATCGTAGGTATAACTACCGGAGAAGGCGTTTTATTGTGCAGCGAGGAAAGTTTTAACATTCTTTACGCAAAATAAAAACGATATAATTTGCACTGGCGCCATATTTGTTGTAATTTTGTAATAGCAAACTAACCGAATAACCACCAAAACCAGAACGCCTATAGCCCAGATCTACCTAACAAGATAATCAAGCATCAATAATGGCAAAACTACTAAGCATGACCGATGAACAGCTGGTCAAGGCTTACGCGCAAGGCAGCAACGAGGCTTTTGACGTATTGCTCAAACGCCATCAGGAGCGGATATACAACTACATCCTGCGGATCATAAAGAACGAGGATGTGGCCAACGATATCTTCCAAGACACCTTCGTAAAGGCGATCCTGACGATCAAGCAGGGGCGCTACACGGAAACGGGGAAATTTCCGGCATGGATCTCGCGTATAGCCCACAATCTGATCATCGACTACTACCGCCAGGAGAAATCGGAAAACATGCAGAGTTCCGATCTCGATGACGTCGACGTGCTCAACCGCAAGGAACTTTGCGAAGAGACCATAGAAGACGTGATCATCTCCGCCCAGATCAAGGAAGACGTGAAATATCTCATCAGCAAGCTTCCTGACCTGCAGAGAGAGGTGCTCAACATGCGCTACTACCAGAACCTCTCGTTCAAGGAGATCGCCGAGCTCACCGGAGTGAGCATCAACACGGCGCTCGGCAGAATGAGATACGCCATACTCAACCTCCGGCGACTGGCTGCTGAAAAAGACATCATACTCACACTCTGACACGCCGCTCCCCCGCTGCCAGGCAATCCGCCGGCATTGGAAACGCTTGTGTCTTGAGTCTCCACCATAACCGCCATCCTGCCCGCAGAGTCGAAACCGACGCGGCATGATGGCGTTTATTCTGTCTAAGAATCAATATTTTTCAATTTGTCATAATAATCGGGCATATCCATGCGTTATCATAGTGTATTCTTAAAAACTCGTGCCTATGACAAACGATTCTACCATTTCGCAAATCCAGTCAGAGACGGAAAACAAAAATATGAACAGCCCGCGGCTCTCCACGCTCAATCTGATAAGACAGTATGCAAGGGCATGCACGGCCATCGACACCGAAGCCTGCCGGATGCTCGTGCTGAACTGAAAACATATAGAATAATATAACGCCATCATAATAAAACCAACTGGTTTATGACTGAGAATTCTGAAGAGACCCTTATCGACGAGAGCGGTCTCAACTTCGTGGAACAGGAAATAAAGGCAGACCTGGCGGCCGGCAAGAACGGCGGGCGCCCCCAAACCCCCCTTTCCCCCCCCCCCGCCGCTCTGCCGAATTAACATAACGCTTGAGCTGTTCGATAAGCTTAGAACACTGTTCCTGATCTATCCACCGAAACGGCTGCTTTTTTGATGCCGTAACGCCCAGTACTTTGCCTATTACGCCAATTAGCCTGTCTCCAACGTCAGCTGACTCTGGATTAGTGTCAAGTTCCTTGAGCCTGTAGCAGTATCTCCAGCACAGCCGCTGCTGTTCAGGCGTAGCCATACCGTTGCAGCCGATCTCTTCAGCTTCTTTCTTTTTGTTTCTAGATTTGGTATTATGCAGCGGATGGTTTGGATCGGCAAGCTTCATGCGATTGATAAGTTACGCCTGAACAGCCTTGAATTCGCTATCGTCAAGCTGTTTTACCGAATCTTTACCGGTAATGCTAAAGATCAATTCGTGCAGCATATCATCTTTATCTTTGCCGACAATACCAAGACCTGCTCCCAGACCGTAAATTCTTTTAATCTGCTCCTTTGTTGCCATATCCAAATCCTCCTATCCTTATTTTTTAGCCGTGAATTTCGTTTTCGGCGTTCTTTCAACTACAACCGCGCTGTCAATCATATCCACAGCACGCTCCACAATCTCATCGGTAAGCCGTTCGTTATTAATCATAAGCAGACGTTTAAGATTCTGCCAAGCGACGGCTTCGGATACCAGATAAGCGTTCTCTTGCGCCGCCTTTTCATCCAGACCGCCAAGCTGCATAAGATTTTTTACGTCGGTCTCATATTTCGCACCCTTAAGCTTTTTCTCCAGAGCTTTGCGGCTCTTATCGTCAAGCCCAAGCCCGTCCAGTATCTTAGCAACGCTGCCGTCCTTTATGTACTCCTTGTTGTAAACGGCGGAAAGCAAGCGTTTTGCAGATTCTGACAAGGTGTAGGTTACGTCCTCTTTTACAACGTCGCCGTACGCTTTACCAAAGATCTCCTTAAGCATTGTGGGGTACACAAGCTTAACGTTGTCGGCGTTGGTGACTGTGATTGCATTGCCAGCATTGTCGCTGTAGACAGCAGATTTAAACTTTGTATCCTGCAGGTCGGCTTCCGAAGCCTTAAGGATATCAGCCTCGATGCCGTCTGCCTCTGATTTAAGCTCCGAAATTTCCGCCTTGATCTCAGCATAACGTTTTACCTTTTCAGACAGATCCATAAGCCGTCTTTACCTCCTCTATGATTTCTTCGGCGCAGTTTCTGCAGGTATCACGTCCCTTGATAGAGCGCACATTATCAACACTGCCACAATAGCAACAGGTAGGTCTGTGCTTGCGAATCATGATACCGTCCGCTGTCTTCTCGATGTCAACAGCCATGCCTCCCGCAAAGCCCGCTGCAAGTCTGATGTCCTTCGGGATCGTCAATCCAGCTTTGCTTGTAAGCTTTTTATGTTTTGTTTCCATAGCGTTTTTACCTCCTTGTTTTTCTGCACTCTGCATTTATCAGGGCTTGTGACCTGCGCCGATCGGCGGCTGCATTACAGGAGGGGCACAGCCCCTCTGATACTTATTATTTCTTGTCTACAATTGAGCATTCATTGCATTCTCCGTTACTGTTGCAAATATTATCACAATAGCCGCATTTATCGCAGTACGGACAGTCATCACAACACATTTTCATAAAAAAGGCACATTCTGCGCTGCCTTTCATAAAACATTCAAAATTATTATGCATATTTAGTCGCCTTTACTTTCCTCGGCTCCTCGATGCGTACCATGTCTATCCAGCGTATCTTATCAGTATATCTATGTACAAGGCAAAGCTGCTTGTCCGTCGCCTTCGAAACCATCCAGTCCGCAGGATCAAGCTTGTAATACGCTATTATTCGTTTCTGAGCTTTGGTGGGATTTTTTCCGTGCTTCATTCTTTTTGTCCTCCGTTTCACTTTTTATACCGCCATATCCATATATTTAGCGATTGCAGACAATCCCTTGGCGGTCACATTGCCGTTATCGAGGGCGTTGGAGTATAGATTGACCGCTCCTCTGATAGCCTGTGGACTTTGAGCGATACACAGTAAAAATTCAACAGCAGCAGTGTCCTCTCTGATATCCGGAAAGAGCATTTCGATGTCGCTCTTCTTTATCTGCTTAACGCTGTAAAACCGGGTATTCTTCGTCCTGTTGCGTATCTGTGCAAACTCCGCTTTCTGCTTTCCGCCAAGTCTGCTTACCGTGGTTTCGTTGCCGACAAAGCATATTCCAAGGGTCTGTCCCTTTTCGTCAAAGCAGTCGCAAAGGCTTCGGAGAGTATCAATGGCATTTCTGGTGAGATGCTGGGCTTCGTCCACGATTATCACCATGCCGTCCGAAAGCTTTGACGAGATTTCCAGCCAGAGTCTGCTCACAGAGCCGGAGGATACGTTCAGCTTAGAACCGATAAGCTCCAGCACGGATTTTGATGACTTGATGCACGGATTTACCGTTATGTATATACAGTTTGTGCCGTGCTCACGGTAATACTGCCTGCAAGCCTGTGTTTTGCCTATACCTGCGTCACCGCAGGCTATGGCAAGACCGCCCTGAAGCTGACAGTTGCGTATGATCTTGTACACGTTAGACGATATTGACGTTTCCTTATAGTCTGTGCCGACATAGATTTCAGCTGCAGCCTGCTTGGTTACAAAGTATTCAATTACTTTTTTCATCTGCTTATCTACATCGCCGTTGTAGGTACCTGACTTAATTGCAGAGTATGAGCTATCGGATATACCAATCTTTTTGCAGACTGCAGCCGCAGATAGATTTTCCGAGTACTGCAGCTGTTTTATCTGTTCCAATGCCCACTCCTGTTTAGCTGTTAGCTTTTTCATTTATTAATCACTCCTCCATTTATTCTTCCGCCTCTCGGCGTTTTCGTTCATTTTATCTATATTGACCACAATATCGTCTCCGGAAGCCTTTGATATACTTTCCGGTTCATTATCAGCTCTTATCATAATCACATTGGACGGCATAACGATCTTAAAGCTCTGCTTACCATGTGCTGCCTTGAGAGCGGCAGCCTCCATAAGGTCGATCTTATGCTCTGAGTTTAAGCCATCTGTGATATTCTGGGCCTCGGCTTTAATAAACCGTTGTACTCTGCGCTGTAAAGCCATTGCATCGGAAATCTCTTCCTTGCTTTCGGTGATGTAATCTATAAGCAGCTTGTCCGCACATTCCCAAGTCCAAAGGTAACGGTCCGATTTATCGTAAACCCTTACGCTTCTAAGATCGGCGGGATCGTATCTTACATAGACCTCCTCGCCCAGGTGACGGTAAGTGTTTTCATAGTCCATAAACCAGACCTTTTCGCCGGATATTTCAACAAATACGCCGTTGCGCTTGATCTTTTGTACCCTTGTTGATCTCATAAGCATAAGATTAAGTTCGGCTTCCGGAGCTTTGCGTATTCCTACAGACTTTATATCCATATTCCATACGTCGATACGACTCATTCCTTTGTACTTTGTCTCAGCTCCGCCATATTCCTGCATATTAAAATCACCGTCAATATACATATCAATATATTCTCTAATCTCAAAGTCGCAGGGAATCTTGCCTTCTTTAATTCTACGCTTAAGGCTCTCAGGTCGCTGCATAATAGTGCCGCCGCAGTAACCTTCAAACATTCTTGCAAACTGCATTGTGACCGTGCTAAATGTACGCTCAATAGGCTTTGCTTTAGCGTTACGGACGATTGCGTTATGCATCGTGATTCCAAGCCTTTGGAGTATTGTCGGTGGTTCGATCTCAGGGTTATCGGTTTTCCTGCTTCGATGACCTTTTCCGCCAACGTCATGGGTCATAAACTCTCGACCGTTATCAAAATATACGGCTTTCGGAATGCCAAATCGCATAATTCCATGCCTTAATGCGATGATTGTTGACTGGGAGTTCGGACTGTCGCATATATTCCAGCCGACCAGCACTCCGCTTTTGGCATCCAAAAAGGCTGTAAGGTACAGCCTGTGGATCGTGCCGTTATTTTCATCGTAGGACTGTATATCGAACGTGTGGTTATCTGCGATCCAGACGTCGTTAGCGTGGAGACCGTCGTACATACGGCTGATATATGGCAGGCATTTATCTTTCATAGCCTTATCGCCGTCGCGCATATATGTAAGCACGGCTTGTGGTATTTCCGACTTTATATGCCGCCTGAAAGTATTGTCTGACGGGAAGTTTGATACCATTGACGGATACCACTCTTTTGCACATTCAAGCGTTAGGTCGTAACAACGCGAAACGGTAGGTTTGTTTTCGGAAAGATAGAAATAGCAAAACTGCTCCCACAGCTCCGGTGGGATACTGCTCTTACCCTTATTGGCTCCGCCTCGATTTTCACAAAGCCCCTGCAGATTATTATTTCTGTAGGCTGCATACTTGCGGTATAGTATATCCACCGACACTTTGATATCATTATGCTCGAGCTGACACTTGCCGACGTAAAGCTTATCCACTTCGGTTTTCTTTCCGGGGTATTGATCCCGGTAACGCTGCCAGTCTCTGAGGATATCTACCCAGAGTGCGATTTCATCACGCTCATCTTCGGAAAACTCTTCGATTGACGTTTTCACAGGCTTTGACGTTTTCACAGGCTTTTTGGGCTGTTTTAATGCATTTTTAACAGGCTGTGCAACAAGTTCTAAGCCCGCTTCCGCTCTTTTCTGAGCATAGTATTTTGCCTGCAGGCCTTCGGGGAGTGATGATATTGGGATCATATATTTAGGACGGTTCCTGTCGTTGATTTCGATATTGCATGACAATTTTCCGTCCTTGCACAGTTTCTTTATATATCGTTCACTGCAGCCTTTAAGATCAGCAGTTTTGGCAACCGTCAAATATTCCACATCATCACCTCCCGAAGTTACTTGACAAAACTAATGTTTTCTGATATACTAAGTATCAGAGCCAGAACGGTTGTTTACGAGGTCGGACAGAAAATCTTCTGTTTCGGTCAATACTGCAAGAATGGTCGCAACATTCCTGCGGAGCTGTTCAGGCTCTATTTTTATGTCCTCAAGGCAGCTTGCCTGAGCCAGAAGCCGGGCTTGTCCCACCGCATGAGACAGTACTTGTGTTTTAAATTCCTTGTATTTCATTGGTTACACTTCCTTTCTCGGTCTGCCATCATCAGTACCGGGAGACCGTCCCCGGCAGACCGAACCGCCTGTTGCGGCTCGGTTTCGGCTAGAAAAATCGGAATGTATAAGTCTACTCCTTCCGAAAGAGTACCCTGCGCACTTATACTGCGTTGCACAACCTTGTCGACTAGGTTGATTGAGTTGGCTTTCACATCAGGACTTGCACCTGATAGGCTTACGCTTGCGAACCTAGTACCATGCGTGAACATTTAGCCGCCCCGATTATTACCGAAACGGCAAGGTAGATAGGATAAAAAGTTATCCTAAGTGGGTCTGATACGCTCAGACGGGCGGTATCTTTATGTTGTCTTTAGACTGTGTTATAAAAATACAAAAAACGTTCCAGCTGGTGCAAACATTAAGCTCATGCGCTCTCAGCTTGCATTTACGAGTTCGCACCTTAAGGAAAGTCGGAACCCTTATAACAAAACCTGTACCTCGGCTAATTCAACCCGACGACACGTAGCCAGAACACGTGGTTTTTAAGTCATACGCTACCGATATTTTATGTCCTCGGTTTACAGACTGTATGACAGGCTTGGTTCAAGATCTAAGTCGTTACCTCTGAGCTTGCAAGCTGCAGGTGATTCACTATATCCCCTATGGCGGGCAAGCACGGCACCTGCATATTTTGGTCTGCCATCATCAGTACCGGGAGACCGTCCCCGGCAGACAGCCGAGTTACTGTCGGCTGTTTCGGCTGTTTCGTGATCTGCCGCACAGATCGTCAAGACTGCATTGCAGCACATTGGCTATCCTGATCGTAGTCTTAAGAGAGGGCGTCAAAACGCCCTGCTCTATCTTGCACACGGTCACATTGCTGATCCCCGCATACTTAGCAAGCTCTCTCTGATTAAGATCACGCTGCTCTCTAATCTGCTTTATGCTTTTCCCAATATCTGCGCTCATAAAGGCGTTCCCTCCTTTTAGCAAAGTATATATCTCTGATAAGAGAGAGGATAAGGTGCATACAGATCAATCCGGATAGTGTAAGCAACGGTATGATCCAGAACTCGGAATGTCCGCTAAGACTTGTTATGGCACACCATAGCATGATAATGGCAAACATGGTAAGCACCTTTCCCTCGTCCGTAAGTTTTTTCATAATAAACCCTCCTTACTTATACATCATAACGGTGATAACGTCTTTAGCGGCAGCAAGCGGACTGTCTCCTGTGATGCCTATATCATACACATGACCGTTCTTCATGGTTACAAACACCCACTCTTCTCCGTTGTCTTCGCAGTAAGTTATATCATCAACATCATCATTGGCGGCATGGAGCAGGAAGTAGAGCTCTTTTTCTACGAATAAAGCTTTATTCATTATATATCCTCTTATTGGCGGAGTTTGTTCCGCCCTTGTTTGCTGCTCGCCGTATTTTTCAGCTATGCAATCAAGATCATCATCTATTGCTGCCTTAGCATCCTCGATTGTATTATAAGCCTTTGGCGAGAAAGCCCCGTAAGGTGATATGCAAACATAGCCTATCCTATCGTTACCTGATATCGTATAGCCTCTGTACTCATACATATTCACATCGGTTTCCTTAATCTTATACTTATTCATTAAAATTCCTCCTTTTTCGATTGACGTTTAACGCTTTTTGTGTTAAACTTAATTTATCATGGGGTAACTATGCCCTAGAGGTTACCCTATAGTAAATTATAACTAGATTTTTTCTAATTGTCAAGTGAAATTCTAACTCGAAATTAGAAAAACGCTAATTTTGTGATAAGTAACAAAGGAGATGATTGAATTTTGGATATTTTGGATAGAATAACTATGCTTTTAGGCAATCGAGAGCAAAAAGAATTGACTAATTACCTGAAATTAAATAATGTTGCTTTTTCAGAATGGAAGTCTGGGAAAAGCAAATCATATAGAAAATATCTAATTGAAATTGCTGAATTTTTTGATGTTTCAATAGATTACCTTGTTTACGGCAAAGAAAAAAGCTCACTAGCGGAACAGTTGACCGCTGATGAGCAGGAGTTACTTACATATTATAAGGAATTAGATTTAATGAAAAAGGGTCAAGTCCTCGAACGTGCCAAGGTCCTTTTTGAGCAGTCAAAAATACCATTAAAAGAGCTTGAAAACAGTGTTTTCATAGAGTACTATTCGTTGCCTGTCAGTGCCGGAACTGGCGTTGATCTGGATGGCTGCGAAAAAGGTATGTTGGAGGTTAAGAAAACGCAGCTCACTCTTGAGGCTAATTTTGCTCTAAGAGTGTCTGGCAACAGCATGGAGCCTGTATTCCACGACGGAGACGTAGTTCTGATAGCCTCGCAGCCATCTGTTGAGATCGGCGAGATAGGCATTTTTATACTTAACGGGGAAGGATTTATAAAGAAGTTCGGCGGAGATCGCTTGATTTCCCTTAACCCGGATTATGATGATATTCCGCTGCATGATTATGATAGTATCTATTGCCGGGGAAAGGTTATTGGAACTGTATGATATAAAAATATGAAACTAAGCAACTTGTGCTTGATCTTCCGACTGTAGTGATTGTTCGAGCCGCACAGTGGGACATTGATAAGTTAATGGGAACTAGTTCCCAT
>OGQO01003015.1_pt1 | contig 12191 bp, 8 predicted proteins | sample 1553241 | NCBI WGS metagenome assembly OGQO01 (sample SAMEA2579933, study PRJEB22360) | human gut metagenome | biome: human gut; feature: human-associated habitat; material: faeces | place: Denmark | collected 2008/2010
AGAACCAGCTGCAATAGGGGAAGACGAACCACTCGCAGAACGGGATGAGGTCGTCCAGCGGGGCGTGGATGATGTACTTGGGGTTTTTAACGGTCAGATCCAGCCAGAAAAACCAGATGAGGTAGACCACCCAGTAGAGCTGGAACCAGAGGTGCGGTTTCAGATTTTTGCGCAAAGGATTGGAACGCATGTGTTTTCTCCTATAATTTTTATGAATGAACGCTTTATTTTACCACAAAGCGTCGTCTTGCGCAAATCCATTTCCTGTTATAGAATAGGGGAAAAGAGAAGAGCTTTCATTTAAAAGGAGATTCTATGCCTGAGATTCGTATTGCCGCCCTGGATCTGGACGGCACGCTGCTGGACAGTTTCCGCGTGCGGGCCGTCAAGGCGCTGAAAGGCCTCGGCGGAATGTTTTTCAAAAAATCGGAATACAAGGACGAGGAGGACAATCTGTTGAAATAGCGCTTTGGCCCGGCCCCAACCAAAGGCCCGGGCCGAAGTGCGGAACCGGGCAGAAAGCACCGGGCCGAACAGAAAGCACCGGGCCGAACAGAAAGCACCGGGCCGGACAGAAAAGCATCGGGACTGAAACGGCCGGCCCCGCCCCTCTACCCGGCCCCTTACAGCGATCAGAACCGCTTGGTGTAGGCGTGGCAATAGGGCTGCGCGCCTTTGCGGTCGTAATAGTCCTGGTGATACTCTTCCGCCGGCCAGAAGGTCGTGGCCGCCGTGACGCGCGTGGCGACGTCGTACCCTTTCGCACGCAGCTCGGCGATCAGTTTTTCAGCCGTCGCGCGCTGGGCCGGTGTCGTATAGAAGACCTCCGAACGGTACTGGTCGCCGATGTCGGGACCCTGTCGCCCGACCTGCGTGGGGTCGTGAATCTCGAAAAAGAGCCGCGCCAGCTTTTCGTAGGAGACTTTCGCCGGATCGAACGTCACCCGCACCGCCTCGACATGTCCCGTGCGGTGGCTGCACACCTCCTCGTAAGTGGGATTCTCCGTATGTCCGCCGATGTAGCCCGACACGACATCGAGCACCCCCGGCTCCTTCGAAAGCAGATGCTCCACGCCCCAGAAACAGCCTCCGGCGAAGATCGCCGTCTCGGTCCGCTCCTTTTTCGCCGCGGGCACGAACTCCAGCGACACGGAGTTGACACAGTGGCGCGTGTTCCGGGGCGTAAAACCCTCGCCTGTGAAAACATGGCCCAGATGACCGCCGCACCGGGCGCAGGTGATCTCCGTGCGCCGCCCGTCGGCATCGACGGTCCGTTTCACGGCTCCGGGAATCTCGTCGTCGAAACTCGGCCAGCCGCACCCCGCGTCGAACTTGTCCGACGAACGGTACAACGGCGCGCCGCACTGCCGGCAGACGTAGGTTCCGTCCTCCTTGTGTTTGTAATAGCGGCCCGTGAAGGGGGCCTCGGTCCCCTTGTCCACGATCACCCGCTTCTCCTCCGGTGTCAACGGTTTCATATTTTGTCCATTTACGGTCCCGCACAGGGCGAGGCAAATTATCAGAATAACGGTTTTCATAAATATCTCCAATCAAAAACTGCGCCGCCCGGGCAAAAAGCAGGATTCCGGAGAAGATCCCAAACGCCGATTCGGGTCCGGACCGTTTCGCCTCGCCCGCACCCCTGAAAGCCGGGTTATGACAAGGGCGGACGCCCCGTTCCGAAGCGTATCGGCCAGTCCCTGCCTATAAACCGCACATCTTGCGCCCGCGCAGGAACACCTGCCGGATCAGCGGCGTCTGGTAGGCATAGGAGAAAAATTCGATCGACGGCATCGGTTTGGTTATGAAAAAGTTGGCGACCTTACCTAAAGTGACGCTTCCGTAGTCGCGGCTCAACCCCATGGCATAGGCGCCGTTGAGCGTCGCGGCGTTGATCGCCTCGGCGGGGGTCATCTTCATGCGGATCGAGGCCAGCGAACAGACCATGCGCATGTTGCCCGAGGGCGACGACCCGGGGTTGTAGTCCGAAGCCAGCGCCACGCCCAGCCCGGCGTCGATCATCGCGCGCGCCGGAGGATAGCTCATCCCGAGGAAGAACGCCGCGCCCGGCAGCAGCGTCGGCATGGTCGCCGCGCCGCGCAACGCTTCGATCTCCTCCCGTCCCATGCGTTCGAGGTGGTCCACCGACAGGGCGTCGCAGGCCACGCCCACCTGCACGCCGCCCGAGACGGCCAGTTCGTTGGCATGGATTTTCGCCCGCAGCCCCAGTTTGCGCGCGGCCTTGAGAATACGGGCCGTCTCTTCGACCGTGAAAAAACCTTCGTCGCAGAAGACGTCGACGAAATCGGCCAGCCCTTCGGCCGCCACGGCGGGCAGCATTTCGTTGCACACCAGATCGACATACTCCCCCTGCCGTCCCCGGTAGGCACGCGCCACGGCATGCGCCCCGAGGAACGTGGCCCGCACCTCCAGCGGCACGCTTTCGCGGATGCGGCGGATGACGCGCAGCATCTTCAGCTCGTCCCCGGTCGAAAGGCCGTAGCCGCTCTTGATCTCCACGCACCCCGTACCCATCGCCGCGATCTCGCGCACGCGCTCCATCGCCTGCGCATAGAGTTCGTCCTCCGAAGTCTCGTGCAGCCGGTCGGCAGAGTTGAGAATGCCCCCGCCCCGCCGGGCGATCTCCTCGTACGACAAACCGTTGATCTTGTCCAGAAACTCCCGCTCACGGCTCCCGGCGTAGACCAGGTGGGTGTGCGAGTCGCAGAACGACGGAAAGAGCATGCCCCCTGCCGCGTCGACGACCTCGTCGGCGGCGATGTCGCCCAGAGAGTCCATGCGTCCGAACGCCGCGAAACGGCCGTCTTCAGCCAGCAGCCACGCGTCGTCGAGCATGCCCAGCTTGTTCATGTCGGCACCGCAGCAGCGCAGACGGCCCGTCGATTCGATGCCGACGATGCGGGCGATGTTCTTCACCAGCAGTCTCATAGGCCGCGGAGGAATCGGACGGAGGCTTCGATATGGGGATACATCACCTCGTCGTTGTCGATGAAGGGAACCTCTTTGCGATAGTCGGCCAGCATTCGCTCCAACTCGGGCGACGTGTGCGCCGGGCGGCGGAACTCGATGGCCTGCGCGGCGTTGAACAGCTCGATGGCCAGCACCCGTTCGGTGTTGCAGACCACGCGCCAGAGCTTCGTGGCAGCGTTGGAACCCATGCTCACATGGTCCTCCTGCCCCTGCGACGAGGGGATCGAATCGACCGACGCGGGCATGCACAGCCCCTTGGACTGGCTCACGATCGACGCCGCGGTATACTGCGGAATCATAAAGCCGCTGTTCAGCCCGGGGTTCGCCACGAGGAATTTGGGCAGTTCGCGCGCCCCGGAGATCAGTTTGTAGGTGCGACGCTCGGAGATGTTGCCCAGCTCGGCCAGGGCGATCGCCAGGAAATCCATCGCCAGAGCGATCGGCTGTCCGTGGAAATTGCCCGCCGAGACGACCATGTCCTCCTCGGGGAAGACCGTCGGATTGTCCGTCGTGGAGTTGATTTCCGTGGTCAGCACGCTCTCCACATAGTCGATCGTGTCCTTCGAGGCTCCGTGAACCTGCGGCATGCAGCGGAACGAATAGGGGTCCTGCACGTGGTGCTTGGGGCGGGCGATCAGTTCGCTGCCTTCGAGCAGCCGGCGGACATTCCGGGCCGTGGCGAGCTGCCCCCGGTGGGCGCGGATCAGGTGCACCTCGTCGCAGAAAGGCTCGATACGACCGTCGAAGGCGTCTAACGACAACGCCCCGATGCGGTCGGCCCACTCGCTCAGCCGCCGGGCGTGGATCAGCGACCAGACGCCGTAGGCGCTCATAAACTGCGTGCCGTTCAGCAGCGCAAGGCCCTCTTTCGACTGCAACCGGATCGGCTCCAGCCCCAGTTCGGCAAGCACTTCGGCCGAGGGACGCACCTCGCCCTTATACTCCACCTCGCCCAGCCCCAGCAACGGCAGGCTCATATGTGCCAGCGGCGCGAGGTCGCCCGAAGCGCCCAGCGAACCCTGCTGATAGACGACGGGCAGGATGCCGCGGTTGAAAAACTCCACGAGACGCTCCACCGTCGCCAGCTGCACGCCCGAATGGCCGTAGGCGAGCGACTGTATCTTGAGCAGCAGAATCAGCCGCACGATCTCCGAGGGCACGCGCTCCCCGGTTCCGCAGGCGTGCGACATCACGAGGTTCTGTTGCAGGCGCGACAGCTCGTCGCTGCCCACCGAAATATCGCACAGCGACCCGAAACCGGTCGTGATGCCGTAGATCGGCCGCTCGGGGTTCTCCATCTTGCGGTCGAGGTACTCGCGGCAGCGGACGATGCGCGCCCGGGCGTCGTCGCTCAACGCGAGCAGCAGCAGCCGTTCGAGGATTTCGCGGACGCGCCCGACCGAAAGGTGCTCCGCGGTGATATGGTGATGTTCCATGGATGACAATTCAAAATTCATAATTCGAAATTCATAATTTATCCGAAGCGCCGCCCTGTTCGTTCAGCGCCTCGCGGACAAGTTCCTCGTCGGCAAAAACAGGCAGGGTCACACGCAGTCCGGGCGTGCGGTCCATTTCGCGGCGGATGGCTTCGACGGCCCCTTCGTTACGCGCCCAGCTGCGGCGCGCGATGCCGTTGTTGACGTCCCACAGCAGCATTTCGCGGATGCGGCGGCCGGCATCCTCCGAACCGTCGATCACCATGCCGAAGCCGCCGTTGATCACCTCGCCCCAGCCCACGCCGCCGCCGTTGTGGATCGAAACCCACGTCGCGCCGCGGAACGCATCGCCGATGACGTTCTGCACGGCCATGTCGGCCGTCAGGCACGAACCGTCGTAGATGTTCGAGGTCTCGCGGTAGGGCGAATCGGTTCCCGAAACATCGTGATGGTCGCGCCCCAGCACCACGGGGGCCGTGATGCGGCCCTCGGCGATGGCCCGGTTGAACGCCTCGGCGATCTTCACGCGCCCTTCGCAGTCGGCATAGAGAATGCGCGCCTGCGACCCGACGACCAGCCGGTTGCGCCCGGCCTCGCGAATCCAGTGGATATTGTCGTCCAGCTGCCCCCGGATGTCGTCGGGAGCCGTCTTCCGGATCTCATCCAGCACTTCGGCGGCCAGAGAGTCGGTCGTTTCGAGGTCTTCGGGCTTCCCCGAGGTGCAGACCCAGCGGAACGGCCCGAAGCCGTAGTCGAAGAACATGGGTCCCATAATGTCCTGCACGTAGGAGGGATAGCGGAAGCGTCCGCCCTCGCCCGTCACCGCGGCCCCGGCGCGCGAGGCTTCCAGCAGGAAGGCATTGCCGTAGTCGAAGAAATACATTCCCCTGTCGGTCAATTTGTTGATGGCGTCTACCTGCCGCCGCAGCGACTCCTGCACACACTCTCTAAAACGCCCCGGCTCCTCGGCCATCATCTTGTTCGACGCCTCGTAGCTCAACCCCACGGGATAGTAACCGCCCGCCCAGGGGTTGTGCAGCGAGGTCTGGTCCGAACCCAGGTCGACCGGAATCTCCTCCGCGGCCAGCCGCTCCCAGAGGTCCACGACGTTGCCCACATAGGCCATCGACACGACCTCTTTCGCCTTGACAGCCTGACGGATACGCGGGATCAGCTCATCCAGCGCTTCATGCAGCTCGTCGACCCATCCCTGCTCGTGGCGTTTCTGCGCCGCCTTGGGGTTGATCTCGGCGACGACCGACACCACGCCCGAAATATTGCCCGCCTTGGGCTGCGCTCCCGACATGCCGCCGAGACCCGACGAGACGAACAGCATCCCGCGCGTATCGGTGCGGCCGGCCGTGAAGCGTTTGCGCGCGGCGTTCATCACCGTGATCGTCGTGCCGTGGACGATGCCCTGCGGCCCGATATACATGTACGACCCGGCGGTCATCTGCCCGTACTGCGACACCCCGAGGGCGTTGAGCCGCTCCCAGTCGTCGGGTTTCGAGTAGTTGGGAATCACCATGCCGTTCGTAACCACCACGCGCGGGGCGTCGGGATGCGACGGGAACAGTCCCAGCGGATGCCCGGAATACATGACCAAGGTTTGATTTTCAGTCATTTCCGAAAGATACTGCATCGCAAGGCGGTACTGCGCCCAGTTCTGGAACACGGCGCCGTTGCCGCCGTAGGTGATCAGCTCGTGGGGATGCTGGGCGACCCGCGGGTCGAGGTTGTTCTGAATCATCAGCATGATGGCCGCCGCCTGCCGGCAGCGGGCGGGATATTCGCCGATCGGACGCGCATGCATCTCGTAGTCGGGACGCAGGCGGTACATATAGATACGGCCGTAGCGGCGCAGCTCCTCGGCGAACTCCTTCGCCAGCACGGCGTGGTGCCTGACCGGAAAATAGCGCAGGGCGTTTTTCAGGGCCAGCGCCTTCTCCTCGTCCGAAAGGATGTCCTTGCGTTTGGGCGCATGGTTGATCCGTTTGTCATAGGGTTTCGCGGCGGGCAGCCGGTCGGGAATACCCGCGCGAATGTCGTTCTGAAACTCTTCGCGTGTCATATTATCCGATTTTAGATTCGACGATCTGCAAGACCTCCGCTTCGAGACGCACGGCTTCGGCGGCCAGCGCCTCGGCTTCGGCGATCAACGCATCGGCCACGGCACGGTCTTTCAGCCCCGCGGCGTTGATCTTCACATTGAGGCACGCCCCCAGCACCGCGCTGCGGGCCGCCAGCGCACCCACGCCGGCGTCGGAGACCGAATTGGGGTTGCCCTCCGAGGCCATGGCGCGCACGATTTCAAAAACCCGCGAGGCGGCCTTCATCGTCCGCAGAGGAACCTCCGTGGCATAGAGCGTCGCCTCCTGCAACGCGGCGCTGCGCGCCGCCTTCTCCTCGTCGGTCGACTTGGGCATGGCGAAGACGGCCATGATGCGGTTGAACGCCGCCGTATCCTCGTCCACGAGGTGCAGCAACTCCCCGAGCAACGCCTGTCCCCGGTCGGCCCAATCGGAAAACTCCTCCCAGCGGTCGTCCCACCCCGCCTTGTGCGACGAGAGGTTGGCGACCATCGTCCCGAGGGCCGCGCCCAGCGCACCCATGTAGGCCGCGATCGAGCCGCCGCCCGGAGCGGGAGATTCGCTCGCCGTCTCTTCGGCGAACGCCTTGCAGGTCATGTCGATAAGCCGCTTCTTCGGAACCTCCGCTTCAAGCAGGTACTCGATCACCTTCTCGGCAGGATCGAACGGCTTCAGGTCGTCCAATCCCATCGACTTGACGGCAATGCGGACGATCTCCTCCTCGGCGACGCCCGTCGAGCGACGCTGCTTGCGGAGGAAGTATTTGCCGGCTTCGACCAAAGCCCGTTTCGGAACCAGCCCCACGATTTCGGTCCCCGTGACGCGCACGCCGCGGGCGTCGGCCTTGCGGCACACCTCGTCGAAAGCCGCGTGGAGCGGCGTCCGGGAGATGTCGGTGATGTTCATCGAGACCTGCGCGATGCCGTACTCCTCGATGAACCAGCCGATGGCCTTCGTGGCCGGAAGCGTTCCGGGCTGCATCACGGGATTTCCCGCGGCATCCTTCACCACCCTGCCCGTGATGGGGTTGCCCTCGCGGACGGGACGCCCCTTTTCGCGCACGTCGAAGGCGATGGCGTTGGCGCGGCGCGTGGAGGTGGTGTTCAGGTTGAAATTCACGGCGATCAGGAAGTCGCGCGCCCCGACGGTCGTGGCTCCCGTGCGGGCAACCCCCTCGTCGAAGGGACGCGCCCCGAAATCGGGCGCGGATGCCGTGTGCGCCAGTTTCTCGGGCAGGGCCTCGTACTCCCCGGCGCGGCACACGGCGAGGTTTTTCCGTTCGGGCGCAAAGGCCGCAGCCTCGTAGCAATAGGTCGGGATGCGCAGTTCGTCGGCGATACGCCGGGCCAGCGCGCGCGCCAGTTCGGCGCACTCCGCAAGCGTGACGCCCGCAATCGGTATCAGCGGCAGCACGTCGGTGGCCCCCATGCGGGGATGCGCCCCCTTGTGGCGGCGCATGTCGATCAGTTCGGCCGCCCGCTTCACCCCGGCAAAAGCGGCCTCGACGACCGCTTCGGGTTCGCCGACGAAGGTCACGACCGTGCGGTTGGTCGCCTCGCCGGGGTCCACGTCGAGCAGTTTGACGCCCCCGGAGGCCTCGATGGCCGCGGTGATTTGCCGGATCACGGCCTTATCGCGCCCCTCGCTGAAATTGGGAACGCATTCAATGATTCTTTGGGACATAGGATCGTCGCATTTAAATTCTTATACTTCAAAGATAAATAATAATCGGGAGAAATCCGAAAAAACCGTAACAAAACAGGCGGCTTTTTGCGAAAAACAGAAAGGCCCGGTGCACAAATGCACCGGGCCAGGATTGCAGCCGGACCGAAATCCGGGGGCGGAAGCGCCCCGGTCCCGGAAAAGAGAGGTTATTTGCCGATGGTCAGCGTCACCCCGCCCGTACACCAGAAACCCGGCAGGCGGATTCCGCCGATGTCGCAGTAGCGCGTGTCGGTGATGTTCGTGGCGTCGACGTAGAGGCGGCAGATGCCCTTCTCCCACTGGAGACGTCCGTCGAGCAGGAAATAGGGCTTGTAGTCGCGTTCTTCGTTAAGGGAGGCGTTGCCCGGTTCGGGGTAATGCGTATAGCTGCCGTTGCGGTCGTAGACCGAGCCGGTCAGCGCAAGCGACATCCGCCGCAGGAAATGCACCTCCACGGCCAATGCCGCCTTGTGACGCATGAAATCCATCGCGCTTTTGGCGATGACGTCCGCGTTCCGGTCGGTCGTGATGTAGCCGTACGAGAGCGTCACGCGGCGCAGGAAGCCTTCCGAAACCGTATAGCCGCCCGCGAGTTCGATCCCGAAGGTATCGAGGCTGCTCGTCTGTTCGGAATGCCACTTGCTGCCCATGTCCTCGCGCCAGACCCAGTCGATGATGTCGCGCCCGGAGCGGTAATAGGCTTGCGCCGAAAGGTTCCAGCTCCGCTTGAGGTAATCCACGCCAAGTCGGTATGTGACTGCGTGTTCCGGCGTAAGATCGAGGTTGTTGATCTGCGCCGGGGAGGTGTAGTAGAGGTCCGTGAAGGTCGGCAGGCGCATCGACTGCCACGCCCCGGCTTCGAGGCGCAGCCCGGCCGCGGGGGCATAGCCCGCCGAAAGGCTCCACAGGGCCGAAGTGCCGTAGGGCGTGAGGCTCACGCCCGCCGAAGCCGCCGCGTCGAAATGCCGCCACCGCTTGGCGTGCCGCAGCCACAGGTTGCCCGTGTGGCGCGCCTTGGCATGGGTGTAATGGCCTTCGGGAACCGAAAGCTTGTCACCCAGATTGGTGCTGTAAATGTGGTTGAAAGCATAGTCTCCGCCCACGGTGGTAACGCCCGCCGCCCAGTCGCAGTCGGCCCAGAGCTTCGTTCCGACATTGTCCGTGTTGTGGCGGTTCATCGCCGTGCCGCGCGTCCAGTCGTAGCGGTCGAAGTTCTTGCGGTAGCTCGCGGCGGCCCCCAGCGAAAAGCGGCCTGCGGTTTTCAGCCACCGCAGCGACCCCAGGGCCGTGGCGGTATGCTCCCACTGGTCGGGATTGTAGGCCGCATAGAAACCGTTGGAGCCGAAATCGCGGTCCTGCCACCCGGCCTGCAAGTCGAAGAACCCGGCCCGCCCGCCGTCGTAGGTCGCCCGTACGAATGCGTTGTAGTTGGAGAAATCGGTATTGTGCCGGTAGCCGTCGCTGCGGCGGTACGAAGCCGCGCCGAGCACCGAGAAGCGTCCCGCACTCACCGCGCCCGAAAGATTCCCGTAGCCATAGCCGTACTGGCCGCCCGAGGCTTCGAGGCGCAGGTAGGTGGGCCGCAGCGGCGCGGTGCGGATGTTCACCGCACCGGCGTAGGCTCCGACGCCCGGAACGCCGTCGATCAGTTCGACGGCCGAAATGCAGTCGAGGTCGACGGGCAGCGCGTGGGACTGATGCCCGGTGCGGGCATCGGTGAAATCAATGCCGTTGAGAAGGACCATGGTCTGGTCGAAAGAGCCTCCCCGGATGAAGATGTCGGCCTGCGTTCCCTTGCCTCCGCGTTCGCGGACATCGACCGAAGGAGCAAGGCGCAGGGCGGCTTCCAGAGTCTGGACAGGCGCCGGGGCCTGGGCTTTCCGGTCGAAAAGCGGGGTGTGCGACTGGGCGTTGCGCGCGGGAGCCGTCTGACTCCCGGTGACGCCGACTTCCCGTATCCGCAATGTCTTGAGGACAGCGGTCGTGTCGGCAGTCTGCGCGGACGCACCTTGCGTCGCAAGCAGCAGGATCGACATCCCGACAGAGAGGACCCCGATAGTCACATAACGGTGGAGACTGGCAAAAACCGACCAGTTTTTGCGACTCCAACGCTTGAAGCAGGGGTACTGCTTTGTTTGGATGTTTTCCATTTGTTTGAAATTTGGGTTAAAAGTAAAAAAACGTCCCAACCGGGTCCGGCTGCTGATCCCCGGTTCGGACGCGCAAAGGTAACAAAAAAAACGGGCTATACAGGCCCGTTTGTGTAAATCGCACAGAAGCAATCAGTCAACCCGCTGTCATTCAGTTGAACAGCGCTTCGACTTTCTCCACCACATCCGCCTCGTCGGGTTCGAGCGGGAAGACGTGGCTCGGCTTGAGATACCACAGCTCCTTGCCCTCCTTGAAGTGCTCCTCGCCGCCGCCCGTGACATTGAGCATGACGGTGGCGTCCTTCTCGATTTTACCCGCGTTCACGGCATTGACGAGCGACGCCAGCGCAACGCCCGCCGCCGAATAGATGTCGACGCCTTCGAGTTCGTGGAACAGCTTGCGGGCCTTGCGCGCCATGGCGTTCGTGGCCACGAAAACCTCGCCGCCGGTGGCTTTCAGCGCATCGAAAAGACCGCCCGTGACGCTGTAAGGCGGACGGCGGTTCGAAAGCACCTTGGCGTCGATGATCTCCGCGTCGCGGCGCGCCTTGTCGTCGTCGTAAGGCAGCAGCTTGCGCGATGCCGCCTGCCAGGCGTCGTACATCGGGACGAACGGGGCGTTCTGCGCCACCATCAGCTTCATCGTATTCCGCCCGAAGCGGCCGTCCTCCACCAGACGCATGTTGGCCTCCCAGGCGGCAATGGCGCCCGTGCCGCTGCCCACGGCCTGGAAATAGTAGTCGGGAATGCGGCCGATGGTCGTCACGGCCGAAAGGACCGTGCAGGCCATGCCGTCGCGGCGCGCGACGTTCTTGGCGCCGCCCTCGGCGTAGAAGCCGGGGCTTTTCAGCGCGATGTCGCTCAAATGGATGGCGTCGAAATAGTCGCCGCCCTTCTCGCACGAAATGAGTTTCACGCAGGGGTTCAGCGGCTGGTCGAACCACAGCGCGCCGATATTGTCGTAGGGAACCGAGAGCAGCAGCCTGATGTTATTGTCCGAGCAGACCTTGGCGAAGGCCCGGGCGGTGTTTCCGGCCGAAGCCACCACCAGCACGCGCCGTTCGTCGGCAGCGGCGCGGCCGCAGACCGAATAGGCCTCGGTCTCCTTGAACGAGCAGGTCGACATCGTGGCCCCGATGGCCGGATACCAGCCGTTGAAGGTGATCCAGAGGTTTTCCAGCCCGAGGTGCGCGGCGAGGCCCTTGCTCTTATAGGTCACGGGAGCCGACGAACCTTTGAGGATACGCCGCACAGGCATCCAGTCCGAGAAACGGTACAGGCCCCAGTCGGCGGGCTTCACGTCGATCTGTTTGCGGGCGTATTTGGTGCGCACGAGCGAAGGCTCCTTGCACTGCGGGTCAGCAAGCATCCAGCCGGCGTCTTCGAATTCGCGGCCCGTGGCGACGCATTCCAACGTGTAGGGGGTAGGTGTGAAATTTTCCATGAAGAGGTTTCGTATATCTGAATTCAATATTGTCTATGACATGCGGTTCCGGAAGTCCTCGTAGCCGAATTCGCGGATGACGTCGGTGCGGCCGTCGCGGCGCGCGATGACGATGGCCGGATGGTGGACGCCGTTGAACATCGTGGTCTTGACCATCGTGTAGTGGATCATGTCCTCGAAGACGACGCGCTCCCCCACCTTCAGCTCGCGGTCGAAAGCCCAGTCGCCGCAGTAGTCGCCCGCAAGGCAGCTCGTGCCGCCCATGCGCCAGCGCTTTTCGCCGTCGGCAGGTTCATGCGCTCCGATGACGGCGGGTTTGTAGGGCATTTCGAGGCAGTCGGGCATGTGGCAGGCGAACGACACGTCGAGCATGGCC
>OGQO01003026.1_pt1 | contig 12139 bp, 11 predicted proteins | sample 1553241 | NCBI WGS metagenome assembly OGQO01 (sample SAMEA2579933, study PRJEB22360) | human gut metagenome | biome: human gut; feature: human-associated habitat; material: faeces | place: Denmark | collected 2008/2010
TATTTTATATTTATTATAATTCTCATTTTAAGGAACTTGATAGATTTATAAATAATCATTTTTCTATGCCACAAGGCTTTTCTTTTAGAACTATTTCTGATATTAAAGGAAATACAGAAAAAGATTTAATAAAATTCTTTAAGTCTAAATTCTGTTATGAAATTGAACCAAATTATAGCACTAATAACGAAAACATTTATGGAATTTTATATGTTACATTGTTTCAATTCGTACTTAATAATAAATATCTTATTAAGAAATGTAAAAATTGTGGTAAATACTTTATAACAGATAATCCACGCATTAATTACTGTAATAATTTATTCAAAGGAAAACAAACTTGTAGAGATATCGGAAACCAAATTGCTCAAAGAATTAAGCAAGAAAATGAAATTGTTTATGGTAAATATCGTAAAATTTATGCAAAAAAAGCAATGCTAGTAAAGCGTAATCCTGATATAGAAGTTTATAAGATTGATTATGAAAATTGGAAAAAAGAAGCTAAAGAATTTATGGATGCCATTAGATCTAATGAGAAAACTTATAAAGAATTTGATAAGTGGTTAGATAAATAGTAATGATGTTGAATCATTACTATTTATCTATTACCAAAATTAATTCCAAATAAAGTGTCTTCTTGTGAAATTCTTTGCGCTTCTTCATATTTTTTTAATACAGCTTTATTTAATTCATTTTTAACTATTTGATCATCATTAACACAGCATATATATTGAAATCTATTATTTCCTATGATTTCATTTGTTAAATTTAGAAATTTCGCTACATATTGTTTATCTGTCGATTCAAATACTACACTATCATGTATTAAAAATATTGGAAATCTATCACTATTAGAGTCTGCTAATACTAAGTCATATACTGCAATACAACCTTTTAAATATCCACTGCTTAATTTTCTAGGTATTTCCCAATCATAATTATATCCTCTTGTAGCATAATTTCCTGTATTTTTACATTCCATAATAAGTTTAGCATCTTCATCAAAGATTTTTCTTATATATTCTTTAAACTTATTATTTATAATCTTAAAATTATTGCAATTATCATTTTTTTCTAACTTTTTTATTATTGATTTTACTTTCTCTTTACAACTAGTGTCTATTTGATTTAATGCTATGTATACATCTAATTGTTTTTCTAAATCACTTTTCTCAATTTTTAAATTAGTTATGATCTCATTTGTACTATAATAGTCATCTAAATATCCTTTTTTATCAAATTCTTTTAAAATATTTATTTTCTTTAAATTTATATCATCAATTTTTGATTCTATTTCTTTTACTTTATTTTGATCACTTTCTATTAAACTTTTTACTCTTTCATTTCTATCTTTGTTTAATTTAATATGATATTTCTGAATTTCTTCTAATGTTTTCATTTCACCATTTGTAACAAAAAATTTAGATTCTTCCAAAATCTCTCTTATTTGTTCAATACCTAAAAGACTATCATTGTTTATAATCTTTTTATTAGACTCTATGTAGTTTTGATAAATATATTTTTCTTTAATTAGATTTGATAATTCTGCATTTATTTTATGAATATCATTTATATTCTCTTTTTCGTTTAATGTCAGTTCAAATTTTTTAAGCTTTTCTTCATTTTCTTTTATCTCTTTATCTAAGTTTCTAATTTTACTTTTTAATGTATTTTGTTTTTCTTTTTTCCATATAATATCAGTCTCTTTTATTTCTTTTAACTTTAAGAATGACTCTCTTTCTTCAACTAGAGCTTTTAATTCTATGATAGGTTCTATTGGTATATTCATAAGAAAAGAGTTTTTTAATTGGGTTACTATATTAGTTTCCATAGCATGTGTTTTATATATATTATTAAATGCAAACGCCCCTCTCTTCATAAATGGTGAAATTAAATTTCTAAATGATACCTCTTCATTTTCAATTCCAAAGATTAATTTGTTTAATTTATTTTTTACCCAATCAATGGTTTTAGGTTCATCTTCTAAGACACCATCACCTAATAGATTTTCTTTATCTATAATTTTGATTTTAGTAACATTTTGAGGGGTCCTTGATAAAGTAATAGTCTTATTATCAATTACTAAGTCAACACTAAATTCTTCTTTATTTAAGTATTCGTATGTAGATATTTTTTCCGTACTTGATCCAAAACAAAAATTTATTATTTGAATTAAACTAGTTTTACCAGTTCCATTATTGCTTTTTCCGTTAACCGACTCTGATACAAGAAAATTAAATCCTTCGCTAAACTCAATTGTTTTAAACGTTTTTAATGTTCGACTATATATCTTTTTAATCAATCCTTATCACCCACTCATCATTTATTTCAACTTTATTTATTGCATATAGGAACGCTAAAATAGCATCCATATCTTTAGTTTTTATATTAGTATTTTTATACAAATCTTCTACTTTTATTTTTCCATTTATTGAATTTAGCACATCAATACTATATTTCAATAATGATTTTTCAAAAGGAACATCTTTATTTGGTAATATCATACTTCAAACACATCACATTCTTCAAAATAATTACATATAATAATCCCTGCTGGGAAAACATTAGAAAAATCATTTCCTACAACTCTTCTAATTAAATTGGTAAACTTTTGTACATTACTGATATCTTTGCATTGCTCTAGTCTATATAAACTTATAATATTATGCCTTAAATCTGTTCTTTCACTTTGAGACAATGTTTCTAAAAATTCTTTAAAAATTGGTATATATCTCATATACATGTCAATTTGATCTTTTATTTCGATTAAAGTATTCTTATTTATTTTTTCTTCCACTTTTATACTATAATATTTTTCTATTATGCTTGTATGATTGCATTTTTCGCTTAAATCTTTACAAATTTTTGAGAATTTGTCATATAAATCTGGATTTGCATATTCTCTGGCAATTTTAATATTATTCTCATATTCTTTTTTTATTTCCTGTAACATTTCAGTTGAGTATTTTTCACTATATTTATCTATTTTAGTATGGCAAGTTGGACATAGTATTAAAATATTAGATTCATCATTTAATTCATATATAGATTTATTAGGATTATATCTTTTAGTTGCTTTTTGGAGATCTTCAATATGTGCAAATTCTCCAATAAATCCCTCTTCTTCATAATATCCTATTTTTTGCTTACACATACAGCAATTTCCATCGCTTTTCATCCATGACAATTTCCTTTTAACTATTACACTTACATCAATTCTTTTTCCCAATATTATCACCTTAACTTTTTACAATTCATCATAAAATCTCATTTTAATACGTATAAATCAAGTATTATACTATTTTTTTATTCACTTTACTAATTTTGTCGTATTATATCATATTTTCTGTAAATAATCCAGTATTTTCAAAGGATTTTAGCCTTCAAATTTTCGACATTTTTTTACATTTTATTACATTTATAAATTTTTTAAGTTTATTTTTGAAATCTATTGCAATTTGTTAACTATTGTTATATAGTATTTTTGTTAACAAGTATATAAATACTCCTCCCACCCATAGGCATACTTGAAAGGAGGTGAAATAAGTAATGGCTGGGAGTATAGAAAAAAGAGGAAAAAATAGTTACAGGCTAACAGTATCTGAAGGATTTGACCTAAACGGAAAATCTATGATACACAGAAAAACGGTACACGGAACTAAAAAAGATGCAGAAGTTGAACTAGCAAAATTTGTTACTGAAGTACAGAATGGTTTAGTAATTGATGGTAAATCTCTTAAATTCTCTGAATTTACCGAAATATGGAAAAGAGATTATGGTTCAAAAGAACTTGCTCCATCAACATATAAAAGATATTGCAGAATGCTAGAAACAAGACTTTTACCATACTTTGGGCATTTCTATATCAACAAAATTAAACCAACAGACATTATGAAATTCTATGACTTACTTGAAAAAGATACTCAATTAGTTAGAAAACAAGGCAACAATGGTGCAAAAACTAAAAAACCCTTATCTGGTAAAACAATCTTAGAACATCACAGATTATTAAGAGCAATGCTTCATAAAGCAGTTTATTGGCAATTAATAGTGGCGAATCCTGCTGAACGTGTTCAACCACCTAAAGCTAGAAAACCAAAAAGAAGATCTTATGATGATGAACAAACTAAGATATTACTAGAAAGTTTAGAACTGTTATCTAGCGAAGATACTAAATACAAAGTTGCAATCATTCTTACAGTATTTACTGGTGTTCGTCTAGGCGAATTAATGGGCCTAGAATGGACAGATGTTGATTTTAAAAATGGAATAATTAGTATTAATCGTTCTAGTCAATATCTATCAGATATGGGAGTTTTTACAAAAGTTCCAAAAACAGAAAGTTCCATTAGAGAAATTGCAATACCTGAATTTATCATTTCTTTACTTGAGGAATATAAGTTATGGTATGAAGAACAAAAATTGATTTACGGTGAATTATGGACGAATTCTGATAGGTTATTTGTACAAGCAGATGGCAAACCAATGCATCCTTCTACAATTAGCAAATGGTTTGTTAAATATGTTGGTCAAATAGGATTACCTGTAATTAATTTTCACGGATTAAGACATACAAATGCAAGTTTACTAGTTGCACAAAATATTGATATAGCAGTAATTTCTGCAAGACTAGGTCATGCACAAATAAGCACTACACTTGCCTTTTATGTGCATCCACTACTTTCTCATAACAGAAAAGCTGGATATGCACTGGAAAACTTGTTATTGCCAACAAGGTCTTAATTTGAACTTTTTTCTAATTTTCACAAATTACAAATTTTCACGATAAAAATAAAAGGCAACTAAATATTAATTTAGATTTCCCATTGCCTTTTATTTTATAAAAAAATTATAAAATTTTAATGATTTTTTATTAGAGTTTAAGGCATTTGAGGTATTTATTTTACCCAATTTTTACCCAATTCAACATAATATCGCCATTTTTAAGCATTATTACAACCAATTTGCAAGCATAAAAAAATACCCACAGTCGTTGAAACTGTAAGTATTTATACTTTGGTTGCGGGGGTAAGACTCGAACTTACGACCTTCGGGTTATGAGCCCGACGAGCTGCCAACTGCTCCACCCCGCGATATATTTAGTTTTCTTAACCTTTATTAGTATACTTCTTTTTTTTAGTATTGTCAATACATATCCGTAAAAATTCTTGATTTTGTAGCATGAGCTCAGCTTTTTGCTTCACTCACACTACAATTTTATGCTATTTTACCATTATATATTCCTTTATGTTTTCGAATTTTGATTCTCCTATTCCTTTTACTTCTTGTAATTCGTCTATTGATGTGAATTTGCCGTTTTGTTCTCTGTATTCTATTATTTTCTTGGCTATTGATGGACCTATTCCAGGTAATTGTTCAAAGTCTTCTTGTTTCGCTTCATTTATATTCACTTTTTGCTTTTTCCCTCTTTCAACTTTATCTTCTACAATTACATTGTTCCCGCTTCCCGCCGTTATATACACTTTTTCTCCACTTATTTCTTTTTCGTTTTTGTTGGGGATATATATTTTTTGTCCATCTGATAGCACAAATGCTAAGTTGACTTCGTCTAAGTCTGCATTTTCTGTAACTCCTCCTGCTGCTTCTATTGCGTCTGCAATTCTTGCTTCATCCGGCAGTTCTTTTATTCCCGGTTCTTTTACCTCTCCTGTTATATGCACTATTATTGTGTCTTCTTTGTATTCTTCTGTATCTGTCTTTACAAAATCATTCATATCAAATTCTTCATATTGGTTATTTTTTATAATGAAATATGTTGCTATTCCAACAATTACAGCTAGTATAACAATTCCTATAATTATTTTTTGTTTTTTATTTAAATTTTCTATCATAATATCCTTTCTAAAACTTGAATTTTTTGCAGTTTTAATATATATTTATATTTGACATTTAATATAATAAATTTATAGGAGAAATTTCATGAAAAAACTCAAGTTTACGCTTTTTATTTTTATATTTTTAATACTGTTAATCATTTTTGCACCTCCTTGTTTTGCTGATAGTGATTTAAAGACTTATTGTCCATCAGCTATTTTAATGGAAACTAGTACTGGAAAAATTCTTTATGAAAAGAATGCTAATGAGGTAAGCTTTCCTGCAAGTACTACTAAAATTATGACTGCTATCTTAACTGTTGAGAATTGCAAACTTGATGATGTTGCAACTGTTAGTCACAATGCTGTTTATTCAATTCCTTATGATTACACTCATGCTAGTTTAAAAGAAGGCGAAGAGCTTACTATTGAGCAACTTTTATATGCTCTTATGATTCCTTCTGCAAATGATGCTGCAATTGTTTTAGCTGAGCATATTTCTGGTAGTGTTGAAGAATTTGCTAAATTGATGAATAAAAAGGCCGAAGAACTTGGTTGCAAAAATACTCATTTTGTTAATCCTAATGGTATTCATAACAAAAATCATACTTCTACAGCTTATGATTTGGCTTTAATGGGACAATATGCCATGAAAAATGAGACTATTAGAAAGATTGTTAGTACTAAGCAATTTACTTTGCCTACTACTAATAAATATAATAAAACTGACAGAACTTTTAATAATACCAATGATTTATTAAGTACATATAGTAGATACTATTATGAAGGAACTACTGGTGTAAAAACTGGATATACAGGTGACGCCGGAAACTGTATTGTTGCCTCTGCAAAGAAAAATGGTTTTGAGGTTTTATTGGTTGTTCTTGGCGGAAAATCTACTAGTAACGGTTTAAGCGAAAGATATTTAGATTGTAAAACTTTATTTGATTATGCTTTTGATAATTATTCGTTTAAAACTTTAAATGAAAAAAATAGTGTTTTACAACAAGTTTCAGTTTATGGAGCCACAAAAGAAACTCAAAATCTGAACGTACTTGTAAAAGATGATATAAAGATTTTCGCTGATAAAAAACTTGATATCTCCACTTTATCTCCTGTAGTTGATATAGATGAAAAACTTAAAGCTCCTATTGCTACTAATGGTGTAGTTGGAAAAATAACTTATTCCTATGATGGTGAAGAATATTCTTCTGATTTAATTGCAGAGACTCAAGTTATTGCTTCAGGCTTTTTACCAATATTACTCAGAGTTATGCTAATTATTATTATTTTATATTTATTATTCTTACTTCTAAAACCATCTAAGAAGAAAAAGAAAAAAACATATAAAAAGAAATCTAAAGGTGGAAATTATAAATTTACACAATTTAGTAATTTAAAGTAAAAGGACACTAAATTAAATTTAGTGCCCCTTTTTTATTTATCTTTTCCTAAAATAATTGTAATATTAACATCTGTACTTTCTCCAACAGATACTGTTTGAGTTTGTACTAATAATTTTAATTCTTCAATTGCCGAATTTTCAACGTCTCCCCTATTTATAATAACGCTATTATCAACATTTGAAGTTTCTTCTGTTGTAATATCAGTATATCCTGCTTTTTTTAATCTATTTTCTATTCTTTCTAATTTAACACTGCTTCCACTACCATTTAAAATTTCTATTTTTATTTTTTCTTTATCAATTCCAGTAGTATCAACACTGCTTGTGTCTATTTCTTCATCTTGTAATTCTGGATTTAAAAACATCTTATCTATTAATTTTGCTGTTTTGCTTTCATTTGCTGTGTACATCCACCATCCATTGCATTTTTCAGATTGACCTGGCAAATGCTCTGTTCTTAAATTGTCTGAATTGAATTCTGCTATATATGGAACATAGTCTTTAATAACATCAAAGCTAATATTAGTTTCAACATATTTTTTTGCTATATCAATAAATTCGTTTATTTTAAATATGTTTTCTATTTTTAATGTTTGTTTTGCTAAAGCTTTAAGGAAGTTCCTTTGAGTTTTCATTCTTCCTATGTCTTCGATTCCATATTCTGCTGGATATGTAGAACCATCACTATTATGTCTAAATCTAACTACTTGTTCTGCTTTGTCTCCATCTAATTTTTGAACTCCTGCTTTTAAGTTTATATATAGTCCTTGTTTTTTGTCTGTGTATTTCATGTCTATTGGAACATCAAATGTTACTCCACCTATTGCCTCAACTAATGCTTTAAATGCTTCTGTATCAACTTTTATATAATATTTTATATCTAACCCTGTTAATTCATTTATTTCTTTTAAAACATTTTCTGGACCTGTTTGATATACAGCATTTATCTTGTCCCAAGGTGTTGCTGTATTTTTGTTATTTCCTATAAATGTATCTCTTGGTATTGATAATATAGATGCTTGTTGTTTCTGAGGATCATATTCTGCTACCATTATTGTATCTGTCAAGTTTTGGCTTTGACCCAATAATACAGCGTAAATTTTAGGTAATGTTTTAACTGTTTCTTGATCATGACCAACTGCAGTAGCTAATAGTCCTTTTAATCCTCCACCGTTTTTATGTACTTTATATGCAAATATTCCTCCTATTACTAATAAAAGCAATACTAATACTAATAATATCTTCTTTCCTATTCCTTTTTTCTTCTTCTTCGTTTGTTTCAATTTATTCACCTTTTTCTAAAATATTTTACAATCTTAATAATAACAAAAATCTTGCCAAATAGCAAGATTTTTAGTCAAATTTTAAAATATAATTTTTAATAACAAATTGTTGTTATACATTGTGCTTCCTATGTATGATTTTTGTAGTCCTTCGATAATTCCTGTTTCACTCATCATTGGACTCGCAAATGAAATTATTGCTAAAGCTACATAAATTATTACTAGAGATTGTAATATTCCAAATATAATTCCACCTAATTTGTCACACTGTTTAATTACAGGTAATTTCGTTAATAAATTAGCTAATCCTTTAACTAATAGTAATATTATTTTACTAACTATAAATAGTGCAATTGCTACAGCAATGTTTATAATCATAATTGCTACTTCTCTTGCTGTTGAATCTACTATTGCTGTTTTAGCTTCGTTTCCAGCTTTTTCTACTGCATTATTTATATAATCTGTAATAACTTCTGGCATATTTTCTTTTTGTGTCTCATCATTTGTTTTTTCTTCGTCTTTTAAAATACTTTGTTTAATTGCTTGTTCCAAGTTTTCATCCCAATCTGTTTTATCAATTATGAAGTTGGAAACTGGTTTAAATAATATAAAAGCAATTATTAATGCTAGTACAAATGATACTATTTTTAAAAGTGATCCTGTTAATCCTTTATGATATCCTACTAAAACACATAACGCAATTATTGCAATTATTACTAAATCAATTATTATACTCATTATAACCTCCTATAAATTAACTATCTCAATTTTATCGCTGTAAATAATTCCTGCCACTCCATCTCCTAGTATAATTTTTTCTATTACTTGTGAAGATGAATATCTTTTTATAAGCCAAGCATTTGTTTCAACAAAGTATACCTCATTTCCTAGGTTAACTGCTATTACATTGTTGTTTGATACAACTGATTTTGCTACTTCCTCGATAGTATATACATTTTCTTTTCCATTTGAGGTGTTTTGCATCTCTATAATAGTGTCTGCACTAAATAAACTGGTCGATTTTTCATATGTTCTAAATATATAATTATTAAGTTCTATGTCTGCAAATGTGATTTTAGGATTATCTTCATTTAATTTTGTAAGCTCCACATCCACACCCGTTTCAAATTTATGAATACTATCATCATACATACATATTAGTCTACTTTTATCTTGATATTTAATTCTTAAAATTAGACTGCCTTGTGCTGCATTATATTCATATTTTGGTTCTGTATTTTTTTCTTTTACATCTTTTATTGATATTATTTTTATATTCGATTGTATTGTTGTTCCTGAATTATTTACTTCTGCATAAGCAAATTCTGCATTGTCCGGTGATACGCAAGCATCTACTGCAATTGTTTTTGACAAATATGTTTTAAATAACTCATTTCCTTTTTCGTCATATGTAATAATCACAGATTTATATGTAGTTCCTGTTACTATTGCACTTACATATCCATTTTTGTTAACTGTAACTTTGTCTAGATTTCCATCTACACTTTTTTCCCATATAACATGGTCTTCTGATATCAAATATAATCTTTGTCCATTATTTTCACCTATTGCTAAATATCTTCCTTCTACGTCATAAATAGGATTATTTATTTCAATTTTTACATCTTTTTCTTTTTTTCCTGAAGCACTATATTCATTTAAAGTATTTTCAGCTAATATGCAAATATATTTTCCATATGTAAATATATTGGTATTTGATTTATAATCTATGTCAATTGTTGGAACATTTTCTTCTGTTACATCCTTACGAAAAATGTATTTATCCATAAAATTTCTAAAGTTTTTGTTTGAATTATATATAACCATTATGGTAGCTATAATTATAGCTAATACGAACACTGCAATTATTATATATATTTTTTTCTTATTTAACTTTCTATCTTTTCTAAATTTTATTACTTTGTCCATAGTTTTATTCCTTTTTATTTTTATATGTTAAATATATACTAATTTGCATTAAATTACAAGTGGTTTATTTAATGTTTCAATCTCAAAATCTTGAATATTTGCACAAGACCTAATACTCCAAATATTGGGTATAGCAGATTTACTAAGTTTGAAAAGCCTATTGGTACTACTAGAATGGAAGTTAGGCATATTATTATTGTTCCTACTTTATATCGTTTGTTTGGCAAACTTTTTAGAAATCCATATCCTGATGATATTGCAGTTGTGAATATTGCAATTAGAATTACTATTCCATAAATTATTGAATGGATATTCCCAAAATCTTTAGTTATTTGTATCATAGGAAGTTCTAAATTTTGAGCATAGTTAATTCCTTTTAATAACAAAAAGAAAAGTATTAGTCCAATTACCGATAAAATAATTGCGCACCATATGCTTACTTTTTTTATCTTATTTTTTTCATTCATATAATTGCCCAGCTCTATTAAAATTGGAATTAGTAAGATACTGTTATAGCTTGCATATAATATGCTACTAAATAACCAGCCCCACTGGTAATTTATAATAATATTATTTTCAAAATATGTATTTGTAAAACCTAAATTTTTTATTCCTAGATAAAATATAAAAGCACATAAGAGCGGTATAAGTATGGTATTTATATACACTATTCCTTTTGTATCATTTATAAATGTGATATAACATAATATTGCCATTATTACTGCAGGTATGTATATTAAAATTCCAAATTCTTGGTTGAAATATGCTGAAAATCCAGCTACCATAATATAAAATGATACTAATAAAAATCCTTGTATCATTATTTGCATAATCTTATTTATTTTTTTATTTGAACTTATATTGCTCTTTCAACCTTACCAGATCTAAGGCATCTTGTACATACATGAACTGTTTTTGGTGTTCCGTTAACTAAAGCTTTTACTCTCTTTATGTTTGGAGCCCAAGTTCTCTTAGATTGACGATGTGAGTGTGAGTATTGAGTTCCAGATACTACACCTTTGTTACAAACTTCGCATCTTCTTGCCATTAAAAAACACCTCCTTATATTTGAAGATTATATCTCTTCAATAGGACGAAATTAAGTTTATCAAAATTTAATATAAAATGCAATAGAAAAATAAAAATATTTTTAATATAGTTTCCACATACTTGGAAAAAATAAAACTATATCAGAGGTGGCAGCTATCTCACATCTGATATAGTCTGATATATTATACATAATGTTCAAGTGAAAAAGTCATTGCTTTTTTTGTGACAGGGTGACTGAACTCCAACTGATATGCACAAAGACATAGTGGTGTGCGCCTCGCTGTCAGCTTCGGTGTGTCTGGGTTATACTTCGTGTCACCGATGATTGGGCAGCCCATACCGGAAAGCTGCACACGAATTTGATGATGGCGTCCGGTATCTAACTTGATTTTTAGCTGGCTGGTCGCGACAGGAATTGCGGAAGCAATATCAGCAAAAAATGTAGTATCAACTAAATCATAATGAAGCTTTGCTAATTTGGCATCTGCAGTACCTTTCTGACAGATTCTGGAAGTATTTGTTCTGGCATCTTTTACAAGGAAGTTTTCTAAATCAGCAGATGTTGGTTCGGGCGTTCCCGCAACTAATGCATAGTAATGCTTACCGAAGCCGGAAGTTGTAAGCTGCCGGTTCAGTTC
>OGQO01003029.1_pt1 | contig 12133 bp, 8 predicted proteins | sample 1553241 | NCBI WGS metagenome assembly OGQO01 (sample SAMEA2579933, study PRJEB22360) | human gut metagenome | biome: human gut; feature: human-associated habitat; material: faeces | place: Denmark | collected 2008/2010
AGAATGTGATGTCCGTTGGGGGCGCGGTTAATACCCCCGCCAGCCGTAGCGGTTACACCGAAGGCGCGGAGAGCCATATCATCGAAAAGATTCGCGAACTGCAGAACAAATAAATATCATCTATTCATTTCCTGCCATAATGAAGTTGACCGGACCACTCGCATTGCTCACCATCGGAGCGATGGCATTTAACGCATCCGCCCAAAACAGTGTTGCGGTGCACGGTAGCGTACAAAGCGACAACCTTTTCCCCACCAAGCCCTACAAGGACATGAATGACCAGGAACATCACAGCGATTTCCTGACCAACACATACGCCGATGTAGGACTCATAAGCAAATATGTCGACGCCGGATTGCGTGTCGAGTATCTCGACCACCCGTTGCCCGGCTTTGAGCCCGACTTTCAGGGATGGGGCTTGCCTAATATATATGTAAAGGGCAAATATAAAGGACTGGAGCTTACCGCCGGTGATTTCTACGAGCAATTCGGAAGCGGATTTATCCTGCGCACCTATGAAGAGCGCAGTCTCGGTATCGACAACTCGATAAGGGGCGGACGATTGAAAGTCAATTCCCTCCCGGGACTCCGTTTCACCGCACTCGGAGGTCTGCAGCGACGCTTCTGGGACTGGAGCAAGCACTCGCAGGTATATGGAGCCGACCTCGAATGGGACATGCAGGAACATATCAAGGGGCTGCGTGACCATAACATAATCTGGACTCTCGGCGGCTCATGGGTGTTACGTCATGAAGACGACGAGACAATCATGGTGCCGGGCACAAACTACCGCCTTAACCTGCCAAAGACAGTAAACGCGTTCGATGCCCGCACCCATTTCTACCGCAGCGGTCTTGACCTGCTCGGCGAATTTGCATGGAAAGCCCCGGATCCCTCTCTTGACAATAACTACACCTATCGCCACGGCACAGCCGTGATGCTCTCCGCATCATATTCAAAGACAGGATGGAGCGCACTCGTGCAGGCGAAACGCTCGGAAAACATGGCATTCCGCAGCCAGCGGTCGATGAAGCTCACCTCGGCATTTATCAACAATATGCCTGCATTTGCCTACCAGCACACCTATGCCCTGGCAGCAATGTACCCCTACGCGACCCAAGCTGCTCCGGGAGAATGGGCATTTCAGGGAGCATTTGCCTACACGTTCAAGCGCAAAACCGCGCTCGGCGGCAAATATGGCACCAAGCTGAAACTATATGTAAGTTACATCCGCGGACTGCATCACGAAAAGCAGCCCACTTTCAACGGATCGGAATATGGCACCGACGGTGACAAATGCAAATTCTTCGGCATGGGCGACCTTTACTATCAGGACATCAACCTGCAGTTTGAGAAGCGTTTTACCCGTGACTTCAACTTCAACTTCATGTACATGAACCAGCGCTACAACCAGATGGTAGTTGAAGGTCACGGAGGAATGGTCAACGCCAACATCTTCGTGGCGGAAGGCAAGTACAAATTCAACAAGAAACTCACCCTGCGCGGCGAGCTGCAATATCTCACCACCCGCCAGGACCAGAAAGACTGGGCTTACGGATTGCTTGAATTATCGGTACTACCCTACCTTATGTTCAGCGTGATCGACCAATGGAACTGCGGTGACACAGGTACACATTATTATATGGCATCGGTGACCGGCACATATAAGTCAAACCGACTTATGATAGGCTATGGAAGAACCCGCGCCGGCTACAATTGCTCGGGCGGTGTGTGCCGATACGTGCCGGAGACACAAGGTGTCAACATTTCTTACAATTACAATTTTTAAACAGGGAGAAAACACACTATGAAATTTTTTGGAATAACTACGGCTCTTGCCGCAATAGCGATACCGGGCATAATCCTGACCTCCTGCGATGAGGTCAAGGAGAATGAACGCTACATCGACATGGGTGAAATCACCGCGAAGCGCACAGTGCTTCTCGAGGAATTTACGGGACAATTCTGCACCAACTGTCCGTTGGCACATAGAACTATTGAAAATATAGTAGAACAATACGGCGAAAATGTTGTCGCAGTAAGCATCCACGCCGGACGACAGTCCATTGGGGAAAATGAGAATCCCAATATAACAGGGCTTAGAGTAGATGAAGGGAATGAATATGCCTCCAACTGGAACATCACCGATTATCCAAGCGGCATCGTAAACCGTACAAGCGGCATAAAAATGCACTCGGAATGGCAGGCAATAATCCGTCAAGAGATGGAAAAACCGTCACTTGTTGATATTGAACTGACAGCTAACTACGATGCTGATACCCAAAAGATATCCATTAACACCGGACTCACCCCCGGAGCCAACATTGACGGCTATCTCCAACTTTGGATTACTGAAAGTGGCATAATTGCACCCCAGAGCGGCAATCCTTCTGAAACCGGCTTCTCCTACAAACCGGACTACGTTCACAATCATGTATTCAGAGCGGCTGTCAACGGTACTTGGGGTGAAGAAATCGCCCTCATAACCCGTGAGCCGCAAACGATTTCCAATGAAATTACATTAAAAGGAAACTGGATCCCCGCAAACCTGTCGGTAGTCGCGTTTGTTTATAATTCCGACGAGGGTGTGCTCCAAGCTGCCGAATGCAAAGTAACAACTTCAAACATCACAGAATAATATCATAATTCTAAATAAAGATGAATAAAATTTTTACTCTTATTATCAGCATTATATGCGCAATTGCAGTTAATGCACAGGATTTTACCTGCACAGTAGATGGCAAACCGGTAGAAAATGACGGTACCGTAACCGTTGGATACTCTTATGGATTAGACGGCGCACCATTCTGGAAGTCAGTACCTGAAATAGCCTTAAGCTCTTCTGAAGATGTCAGTTGCGACATAAAGACATCATGCCAGCCTGGTAGTCCGGTAAAATTTTGCTACGGCATCTGCAAATCACCCGTACTTGACAACGGTTTCGATGTAATTTCTTATACTTTTGATCTTAAAGCCAACAAAGCTGAAAAACTCGACATCGAATATGAAGATTTTACAGCTATCGACCAAAACACCGTGCCTGAAAAGACATCGGTTGATGTAACTGTCACCGTAAAACTCAGACAAAGATTCCATTTTACACTTGTATTTGACGGTAATACTGCCGGAATTGACAATGTAGCAGGCGACGGCAATTTCGTGAATCTCGCCGCCGGCAATATCCTTGAGTACAATGTACCCGAAGGTACCAAGCTCGATGTATATTCAATAAACGGGGCTACAGTGCTTGAGCGCACAGTCAACGGTCACGGTTCGCTTTCACTCGACCGTCTTGCACCCGGCATATATCTTTACAAGGCTGGCGCACTTAGCGGAAAGGTGCTCGTAAAGTAATTTTTTCGTGAAAAGTCTATGATTTTAAAATAAAAGATATAACTTTGCATTGTAAAGCAATCATAAACAATTATCGTATAATATCTAAATTCTAATTAATCATGGCTTACGTAATCACTGATAAGTGTGTAGCTTGCGGCACCTGTCTTCCCGTGTGCCCCGTTGAAGCAATCTCTGAAGGCGACATCTATCACATCGACCCCGATACTTGCATCGAGTGTGGCAGCTGCGCAGAAGTTTGCCCCAGCGAAGCAATTATCCCCGGCGAATAATTGAAGCTATACGGCAACAATAAAAAGAGGATGTATCAAAATTGATACATCCTCTTTTTATTACATTTCATATAGCGCCGAGAAGCACCGGCACACTACATTCCCTCTCCGCTCGCAATAGGTGACAGCGAAATTTGCGGGAGTGGATTGAAATGCCTAAATTTGTAAGACAAAGTATCAGACAATGAGCAAAGAATTTGTGAAAGAAAATCCTGAGCTTGTGGCGAGGCTTCGCGACCCCGCTACCTGCCGTGATGCTTTCGGGGAAGTAATCAAGCTTTACGGAGAGCCGCTTTACTGGCAGATACGCCGTATGGTGGAAAGCCACGAGGATGCCGACGACCTTCTACAAAACACATTCATGAAGGCATGGAGCTCTATTGAAAATTTCCGTGGCGAGGCAAAACTCTCGACATGGCTTTACAAGATTGCAATAAATGAAAGTATAACATTTCTTGCCCGCGAACGCAAACGCCTCAACCTGTCGCTTGAGGATGAAGAGTCACATCTCGTCAACATGATTGAAGCCGATACTTTCATCGACGGCGATGAACTCGCGTTGAAGCTGCGCAAGGCAATCGCCACATTGCCTGAAAAACAGCGGCTTGTGTTCAATATGCGCTATTATGACGAAATGAAATATGAAGACATGTCTGAAGTACTCGGCACTTCGGTAGGCGCACTGAAAGCCTCCTACCACCTCGCGGCAAAGAAAATCGAGCAATATTTTGCCGACAACGATTAAACCATTGACCACATTTTTAGTCATACAATAAAAAATTATACGATATGGCACATGACAATGACATACTAAAGCAGGTCGACCGACGGTCGGGGATGACTGTTCCCGAGGGGTACTTTGCTGATTTTGCCTCGCGTATGATGGAGCAGATTCCCGAAAAGAAACAGGAAAAGATTCTTCCGCGCACATGGTGGCAGCGCTGCCGTCCCTATGTATATATGGCGGCAATGTTCTGTGGTATATGGCTCATGATGTGGATATTCAATGATATAAGCGGTCGAGGTTCGACCCACATGAGCGACAACCCCGTCATCGCCACTGTGCTCCAAAGTGATAATTTTTACGACTATTACATGCAGGATCAGATTGACGAATATGACGTAATCGAGGGAATGTATGATGACGGCGTGACATTGGCAAACTTCAAATGACGACCTATATGAACCGAAAGAACATACTGCTATTGCTTATCGCGACAATACTTTTCGCGCTACCCGGCTATGCCGACGACAATAACAACAAAAAGAATATCGACCGCAAGGAATGGTTTGAGGAATTGCGCCAGTATAAGCACAGCTTCCTCGCTAAAGAGCTTAACCTGACCAAGGAGCAGGAGGCGAAATTCTTCCCGATGTACGACGAGATGGACGGTGCCATATTTAAGATTAACCGTGAGGCGCGCGGTCTCGAGCGCAAGATTGCCAAGAGCACCGGGAAAGTCTCCGACATCGAATATGAAAAAGCCGCCGAGGTCATGTATGAGACAAAGAGCAAGGAAGGGGCTATCGAAAAGCAGTATTTCGCAAAATTCAAGACCGTACTTACACCGGAACAGCTGTTCAAGCTGAAACGGGCGGAACGAAAGTTCACCGACAAGCTCATGAAAGAGCACTCCAAGGCAAAAGCCGGTAAAAAGTAAATTGACACGATTTAATCTGAAACAGGAATGGGTGGCAAAAACGCCATGATGTAGGGACGTGCCTTAATGCTATTAGCTTAAGGATTTTGCCCGGAACGGGCAAGATAGAGTTAACCGCGGGTAGCCCCGGAATGGGCACCCGTGGAACGCAAGCCCGACCACACTATACAACCCTGAAACGGGTTGCATAAATGTGTACTAATAAAGCGGCTATGCAACCCGCTCCGGGGTTGAGCCAAGGAGAGTGGCTCTTGAGCCACGGGTATGCCTCCGGCATTACCCGCGGTTAACAAGATGAATCCCCTTCCGGGGATTTACGACTCATGCGTCCTAAGTCAACAGCATTAAGGTGTCCCCACATTAAGGGCTAAACTATAAACCCTAAACCATAAACAACTATTGGCGCGAACCTTTCGCGCCAATATTATATTATTACTATTATGAAAAAGGCGATTTTTTTACTATCACTGCTATTGTTAACCGTAACAATGAACGTCAACGCACAATATTCAAAGCCTGACTTCGCGTATCCGAAGACAGTCAGCAAAAACGCCCTTGCCTCGCTTGACAAGGCTCTTGTCGACGGCGACGGGAAATTACTTGTAAGGGCACTCATCGACTATAGCCTCGCTGAAAAAGCGGTGGACAATGACAGCATGCAGCCTGTGCTTAATAAAATCGCCGACATAGCAACGCGTGAAAGGGATGTCGCCACTCGTGCCATGCTTTCCCTCCTGCAAGCCGACATATACACTTCCATATATCAGGCAAACCGCTGGATTTATGACAACCGCAAGCTGCCTGCTAATGCCGCCGGCGAGGATTACTCACTCTGGAGCGGCGAACAATTCCGTGATAAGCTGCTTAGTCTGACAGAAGAAGCACTCTCTCACCCCGAAGTGCTGAAATCGCAGAAAATCTCCGACTATAAAGGTGTCATAACAATACAGGATGACTCGAAACCATTTTATCCTACCTTGTATGACTTCGCGGCGTGGCGGTCAATCGACATTTTAAAGCAGCTGTCACCGTCACAATGGATGTTCCCGGTCGGCTGGCTCTGCCGTTCTGACGTCTATGTCACGCTTCCTTTCAACTATCAGTCGCCAATCGCCCGACGCATACTTACCCTATACCAGCAGCTACTCGACTTTCACAAAGGCAATGCCGCTCCGTTTATCAATACCGACATAAGCCGCATCGATTTCGTGGCGCTGGGTGTAGATGACCCCGCAAAAGAAAAGGCAAGACTTCTATATGAATTGTACGATGCCTACAGCGCATCGCCCTACTCCACCGAGGCGTTGATTGCCATCGGTACAGACTCTCACCGTCTTGACATCGAAGAATTTCCTGCCGAGACCCAAAAGTTTTATGACGCGGCAACAGCATGTCTTCACCGCTATCCGAAATATTTCAGGGCAGAATGGCTCAAATTCTGTATCGACAAGATCACCCTCAAGAATCTCAATCTTGAATATAACGCCACGGTCGTGCCGGGCGACACACTCACAATCACAGTTAACAACAAGAATGTCAACTCCGCAAGAATAGAAATCTACAGTGTGCCCTATAATCCGCTTACAGGCAACAGCATGTACAACATGCGTAAAGGCAAGGCGCAGGCAACACTCATAAAAACTATCCGGTTGAAAAACGACCTTGTCGCACCCTTCTTCAGCAAAACCAAAGAAAAGGTGGTTCTCGACAAAGCGGGTGCCTACGTAATCGTGCCGGTCATTGACGGGAAGCGTGACAATCCGAGTCTCAAAGGCGAACGCAATGACAATCCCTACGGACGTGCTTTCGATATTGTACACTGTACGTCGCTCAACGTAAGTACAGGTGCGTACGGCAGTGACCGATGGGCATACATCACCAACCCCAAGACCGGTGTGCCGGAAAAAGGCAGCATTACTGTCACCGAAATATTGTCGGATAAGCGCACAACAGACTACACGACCGACAGTGCGGTTGTAAAGATAAAAGGTACGGGACACCGTGTTTATGCCACAAAAGGCACTGACCGCTATGCTCAACCTTGCTATCTTCCCTATTTCTATACTCCCGAGCACCACGACTCTTACATGGTTCAGGGTAACACCGATCTTGCCATATATCATCCGGGCGACACGGTAAGATGGGGAGCGGTAGTGCAGCATTACAGCACTAAGAAGCCTTCTGTAGTAGCTCCGGGAATTGTTGTCAAAGTATCCCTGCGCGATGCCAACTACGAGGTAAAAGACACTCTTCTTGTAACCTCCGATGAATTTGGCAGAATTGAAGGTTCTTTCGCAATTCCAACCGAAGGACTCACCGGTAATTACTCACTCGTATTCCAAAATTCTAACGAGAAAGACCAGTGGAACAGCTACGGGTCTACCACGTTTATGGTGTCGGACTACAAATTGCCTACCTACGAGCTTCAGGTTACCGATGTGTTACGTGACTATCCCGCAAAAGGCGATGTGACCCTCAAAGGCAAAGCCGAGACTTATTCCGGATTCCCTATAGCGGGATGTAGTGTTACGGCTGATCTTGAAGTGTCGCCACGTTTCCGCTTCTGGTGGGGCAACAGCAACGGGCAGTCATTCTATACCACGACCGTATCGACCGACGATGCAGGGGAGTTCACCGTATGCTTCCCGGCGGCATTGCTTGCATCATCGCCCGTAGTTGACGGGATATTCACCGCTCGGCTAACATCAACTTCTCCTACCGGAGAAAACCGTCAGACCGACCGCAATTTCACCACCGGCAAACCGTATATCCTCGCCGCAAACCTTCCATCGTCGCTTGACATATCGGGCAACGTAAAACTTGATGTGACCCTCGCCGACCTCAACGGGAAGCCGGTCAATGAAGAGATCGCCTACAAACTCATCGATGCCGACAGCGCGGTTGTTGCCGAAGGGCATTTTATGAGCAACAAACCTTCGGTCGACCTGTCTAAGGTAAAGTCAGGTTTCTACTCCATGACGTTCAGCACTGTCAATCCGGAGTTAGCGGACTCCGCAAATGTTTCTTCAATCACTTTCTACCATCCCTATGACAAGGATTGCCCGATAAAAGATGCTATCTTATGGGTTCCTGTCAGCGACTATACCATTAAGGATCGTGTCACCGACATCCTTTACGGCACTACAGGCGAGCGCCAATATATCCGTTATGCGATTGCCACAGACACCGCAATAATCGAACAAGGATGGCTTGAAGTTGAGGCAGGAATGCACCGATTCACCTACCGTCTCCCCGACGGCATTGACAAAGTGCGCATTACCCTCGCCACCAACTATGATTACCGCTATGAGTCATCAGACATAAATGTGGTTACCGATGCATCGATAAAGCGCATCAATCTCACAATCGAGAGTTTCCGCGACAAGATTGTACCGGGCAATGAGGAGAAATGGACCTTCACGGTGCGCGACCGCAACGGCACCGGAGTGAAGTCGGCGATAATCCTCGACATGTATGCCAAGGCGCTGGACGCATTGCAGCCTCAACGGCTTTTCATCGCTCCGAGAGGAATGGCGACAACCATTTTCTACACCAATTTTACAGGATTCGACCGCCTTTCATCAAACGATATAATCTGGTATAACTGGTTTAAATTGGAAAAATGCCCGGCAATCACCGCCCCCGCTTTTGACCTTTGGGGACAGCGTTGGTCAAGAGATATTCGCATACGCGGATATGGAGCCAGACCTACTGCGACAGGTGCGATGTTCCGGTCACTTGCCAAGAGTGATGATGCAGAAGATGCGGTAGTTGAAGAGGAAATGTCATACGACATGGCAGCCCCGATGGTTGCCGAACATAAAATGGCGGTCTCTGTTAATGCCGATGCAGGAAACAGTGTTGAGAACGTCGAAGAGGAAGCAGCCGAACCCACAGCCGGAAAGCCCGACAATTTCCAGTATCGCGCCGCAGAGACTCCGCTCGCGTTTTTCCGCCCGATGCTCACCACCGACAGCGACGGCAATCTCTCCTTCTCATTCACGGCACCTAATGCCAACACCACATGGCAGCTACGCGCACTCGCCTTTACTAAAGACCTGCTCGTAACCGACCTTGCGCGCGAAATCCTGTCAAACAAGCCGATAATGGTACAGCCCAACATGCCGCGCTTCCTTCGCACAGGCGACAAGGCACTCGTCAAGGCTTCGATAATGAACAACAGTGACTCCACAGTTACGGTCAACACTGTTGTCGAGCTGTTCGACCCCTTTAGCGGTGCAATATTTACTACATATAACTACAACTCAGTCATCGAGGCGGGTAAATCAGCTGTCGTAAGCACCGCTGTTAACGCCACAACAGATATGACCGCGTTAGGCTACCGCATAAAATCGTCGACCGATACATACGCCGACGGTGAACAGAGTGTGATTCCGGTATTGTCATCAATCGCCCCGGTTATTGACACATATCCATTCTATATCTCCCCCGATTCAACAGCATTTGAGATGCAGTTGCCCGCGATGCCTGCCGACGCGTCAGTGACACTTCAGTTCTGTAATAATCCGTCATGGTATGTCGTGACAGCCCTTCCGGGATTGCGCAAAGAGGAGGCAAAGGACGCGCTTTCAGCATCAGCGGCGATATTCTCGGCAGCGATAGCCGACGGCATCCTGAAAAGCGACCGCAATATAGCCGAGGCAATAAAGATGTGGAATGAGAGCGACCGCAGCGACTCTACGCTCGTGTCGATGCTTGAACGCAATTCCGACCTTAAAACCATCCTTCTTAACTGCACCCCGTGGGTGATGGATGCGAAAAGCGACACCGAAAGGATGGAGCGTCTTGCACTGCTGTTTGACCCTGGAATGATTGCCGACACCTACGAAAAGGCTATCAGGCAGCTTGCCATGCTTGAGGCTCCGCGCGGAGGATGGTCATGGATAGGTCAGGTTAAAGACCCCTCGCCGTGGATTACTGAAAATATTATCGGCATGATGGGCAAGCTCAAGCGTCTCGGATTTCTACCGGCAAACAAGCGTCTTGACGAGATGATAAGGCGCGGTGTCGAGTATCTTGACCGTGACGCGGCAAAAACGATAAAGGAATATCCGCAATCGACCGACTTAAGCTATGCCGTGATCCGCCTTGACTACCCGGAAATTGCACTTCCGGCAGGCGCGCAGCGCATGGTAAACAATACCGTTGCCGAGGTCAACGCCCGTTGGAAACAATATGGCGTGACCGAGAAGGCTCTTGCCGCTACCCTCCTTTACGGACACAAGTACCGCACTGCAGCCCGCAATATCCTCGCATCACTGCGTGAATATGCCACCACGACCCCGCAGAAAGGCATGTGGTGGGCATCGCTTGACGACATGACCATATGGTCGATGGGTAAGGTTGCAGCCACTTCACTGATTCTTGAGGCATTCAACACCATCGAGCCGCAATCGCCCGACGTGGAACATATACGTCAGTGGCTCATACTGCAAAAAGAGGCAAAGAACTGGGGCACATCGGTAGCCACCTCCGATGCGATAGCCGCCATACTGCTTTCCGGCAAAAACATGACCGTGCCGGTGTCTGTGCCCGTTGTAAAAGTCGGCGATAAAAATGTCACACCCGACAGTGTCGATTCGCTTCTCGGATATTTCCGCCGCGATATCAGTAGTCTCAATCCTTCCGGGGCAATGCTCACCGTGGCTAAGCAGAAAGATATCCCTTCGTGGGGTACGGTGTTCTGCCGCTACAGAAGCGAGATGTCAGAGATAAAAGCCGCTTCATGTGACGACGTGTCAATCGAAAAGAAACTCTTCGTCAAGTCGGCTGACGGCAACCAGACCGTATGGCTTGACGCTGACACGGTGAAAGTAGGTGATGTAGTGCAGGTCAATCTCACCATCATCACGAAACGCGACATGGATTATGTGGCGATAATAGATGACCGGGGAGCATGTTTCGAACCTGTCGAGCAACTTCCCCAGCCGCTGTATGCAGAAGGTATTTGCTTCTATCGCGAAAACCGCGATGAAGCGACCAATATTTTCGTCACACATCTCCCCAAAGGCATCTACCGTCTCAGCTACGAGCTTTATGTGAACAATGCAGGGCGATATTCAGCCGGGGTCGCATCACTCCAAAGCCAGTATGCACCCGCGCTGTCAGCCCATTCTGCAGGAGCAATAATTAATGTTGAGGAACAATGAAACGACAGAAATTCTCAATTTTACCGCTTGCTGCAGCAATGCTGGTATTGTTCACCTCATCGACCACGATATTGTTTATAGGCGATTCGATAACCGACGGAAACTGGGGTAATCCCGTCGGTTATCCCTGCCCTACCGAAAAAAGGTCGCTGACTGACAAAAATCATATTTACGGACATGGATATGTGTTCCTCGTTGCAAGCAAATACGAGAGCGAAGAACCTTGTGCCGAACGCCGCTTCCTGAACCGTGGCATCAGCGGCAACACTATTGCCGATCTCGAAGCACGTTGGCAGAGCGATGTCATAGCCAATCGCCCCGATTTAGTGTCGATACTTGTAGGCACCAATGATGTGCATTACTGGCTTGACGGCGACAAGACCGTGCCGTTTGACTATGAGGGATGGGAGAAGCGTTACCGCTCTCTGCTCGACACTACTCTCGACTCACTGCCCGGCGTACAGTTTGTTATCGGAGCACCCTTCACCGCCGCATCAGGTTGGGCTTGCACTCGCGAGGACTTCTCCGAGCGTGAGGCGATGATAGCACGTCTCGACACCATCACTGCCCGCATTGCGGCAGACTATCATGCAACATATCTGCCCTACGACAAAATGTTTCACAGGCTCCAATCAATTCCGGATCTGCCAGCCGACTACTGGATATGGGACGGCAT
>OGQO01003035.1_pt1 | contig 12122 bp, 14 predicted proteins | sample 1553241 | NCBI WGS metagenome assembly OGQO01 (sample SAMEA2579933, study PRJEB22360) | human gut metagenome | biome: human gut; feature: human-associated habitat; material: faeces | place: Denmark | collected 2008/2010
CCGAAGCAGAAGGAAATAAACATCCACGACCGCATACACATCAATACGTTCTGAAATGATTATAAACACAGGTCTATGATTATTACTCCGGTTGGATGTTAGAGCTTAGAGTTTGTCTCTTAAGAATCTGGAAGGTGACATACCTTCGATTCTATTGAAAAGCCGGGTGAGGTGTGCCGGATATCCGAAGCCAAGAGTATAGGCTGTTTCTGCAATGGAGTGTCCTTCTATCAGCATACTTTTGGCACGTTTGACAATGTATTTACCTATAAATCTTATTGCCGATTCTCCGGTTTCCTGACGGATTAAGTCACCGAGATAGTTCGGAGCTATACAAAGTCTTTCGGCACACTCCCTGACTGTGGGCTGCCCCAAAGTAAGCTGCTCCGAATTTGTGTAATAGTCATTCAAGATTTCTTCAAACCTGCTGACGATATGACTTGATTTGCTCTCCGGAAGATTGAAATGGCGATTGAAAAACAACTGACAATAGGATAATATCAACTCTATGAGCTTTCTTATGACAGTTTCTGCATTAGAGCCAAAAATTTCTTCCCTGAGCATAGAAAGCAGACATACGAACTTCTCTCTGTCATTCCCGTTCATAGGCAGAGCCTCGTTGACATGATAATGAAAAAACTCATATTTCAACAAAGACTTTTCAAAGTCCGTGCCGTGGAAAAAAGACGGATGAAACAACAAAGCCCACCCTTTGCGTCTGAATGTTGTGCCGTCATCGCTTGCGCCTCCTATCTGCGAAGGAGCCACGCAAACCAGACTTCCGCAATGATAATCATATCCGCCACTGCCGTAACCGAGTGATTCGTCAGTGTCGTCAAGCAGGAATAATCCATATACTCCCCATAGTGTACGGGAGTGTCTTATCTGTCCAATCTCGTCGTAATGCACCACACTGACTGATGGATTGACCGTGGGAACACCGATGTATCGGTTATAATCCCCGACACATCTTACTTTCAAATCATATCGCCTGTTGTCCTCTTTCATGTGAACTGTATGTACCGCAAATTTAATCATTATTTTCGACAATCAGTAAAATTGGCAATTATTTCGGTAATTGCCGACGGTCGGAGCGATTATCCCTCTGTAATTTTGCATCAAAAAATGGACAGATGAAAAAAATACTCATTCTTGGAGCAACAGGGACGCTTGGCAAAGCATTGGCGTCAAGGCTTCAGAAAGCCGACGAATATTCAGTGACACTTGCCGCCCGTCACGCCACACAAGTCTATGAAAACTGTGGCAGAATCAAAGTTGCGGATTGCGATGCGACTTCTGTCAGTGAGCTGTCGGACATAATGCCCGGACATGATGTAGTTGTGTGCGCCATATCCGGTGATGAACTTCCGCAAGTAGCTGCCTCGTTAGTGTCAGCCATGAATGTGGCACATATTGACAGGCTTGTTTTTATGGGCGCAGTCGGAATCTATAATGAAATACCGGATGATATGGATGGTAAAGATAATGTCGCAAACAATCCCGAACAGATACCAAACCGTGACGCGGTTGACGTCATAGAGAACAGCGGACTGAATTTCACCGTTCTCAGACCGGGTTATCTCCGTGATGGCGAAACAGACGATTATGTCTTGACCTTCAAAGGAGAACAGGCAAAAGGCTATATTTCCACAATACCGTCGGTTGTGGATCTAATCGTCAGTCTCATAGACGACAGTATGCTGTATGCAGGACAAAGTGTTAGCATAACAAAGGATATGTCGGAGCATACATAATTAACTGATTGTATGACATTATTTGCTAAAATTCCAGTTATTGCCCTTGTATTCTTAGCATGGATAATTCCAACAAAAGCATAGGATATGAATAATATAACCAACTCGGTAGAGTTAAACAACGGTGTTGAAATGCCATTGATAGGTTTCGGCACATTACGTTTGCCGGCCGCGACGTGCGCAGACAATGTGTCATGCGCCATAAAGACAGGATTCCGTCTGATTGACACAGCCAAGAATTATACTAATGAAGAGGAAGTCGGCAACGGCATAAGACAAAGCGGCATACCCCGTGAAGAACTCTTCATTACCACAAAACTATGGATAAAAGATTATGGTTATGAACAGGCGCGTGAGGCATTTGACGCATCATTGACGCGTCTTGGCACCGATTACATTGACCTGTATCTCTTACATCAGCCCTTTGGTGACATTCACGGGGCGTGGCGTGCGCTCGAAGAACTATACGAAGAAGGGAAAATCCGTGCAATCGGTGTGAGCAACTTCTCTCCCGACAGGCTGGTGGACTTGTGTCAGACTGCACGCATACGCCCAATGGTAAACCAGATAGAATTCAGCCCTTATTTTCAACAATGGCGTGCCAAACAATGGAACGACAAATATGCCGTACAGGTTGAGGCATGGGGAGCGATGGTGTCAGGGAACCGCCCGGAATTATTCACTGAACCTGCGCTTGTGGAAATAGCGGCAAAATATAATAAATCCACAGCTCAGGTGATATTACGGTATCTGACACAACGCGGCATCGTTACTCTTTGTCGCACTGATAATCCGGAACACATGAAAGAAGACCTCGCGATTTTTGATTTTGAGTTGGCTGATGACGAGATGCACCGCATCGATTTGCTTGACAAAGGTCATACAATGGCGAAAGACCATCAATCACCTGAAGATGTCGAATGGTTCCATAAGGAGGCAACAAGATAATACAATAGAATTATGAATATTGATTTTACAGGCAAAATCGCTTTTATAACAGGAGCAGCAGGAGGCATAGGTTACGCAACTGCCAGAATGTTTGCTGAATCCGGCGCAAAAGTGGCTATATGCGATATTGATGCTGGAAAACTTGAAAGTGCGGCGAACAGTCTGAAGAATGACGGTTTTGACGTTATGGCACTCAGTTTCGATGTGTCTGACGAAGAACAGACAAAGGAAGCCATAGAGAGTGTAGCCGGACATTTCGGGCGAATTGATGTCGCTTACAACAATGTCGGAATCCACGCCTCAGTCCGTGAAAGGCTTGCTGTTACAGATGGAGAGGATTTCGACCATGTCATAGCGGTTAATCTCCGTGGAATATGGAACGCCATGAAATATGAGCTGATTGAGATGGAAAAGAACAGCAAGGGTGCGATAGTCAACTGCTCATCACAGGGGGGACTTGTCGGTATCCCATATATCGGCGCATATAACGCCTCAAAACACGCAATACTTGGTCTGACAAAGTCAACGGCTCTGGAATATGCCCAGCGGGGAATACGAATAAACGCCGTTTGTCCGGGAACCTGCGACACCCCTATGGTACGGCAGGCGATAGAACAATCCCCCGATCACATGGCACGTGTTATTGACGCAATTCCTTTGGGTCGTGTCGGCAAGGCAGAGGAAATTGCATCAATGGTACTTCTCCTTTGCAGTGATTATGCCGGTTTCGCTATCGGGCAGACATGGGCAATGGACGGAGGCTATACGGTTATGTAAATTTCATTTGACATAAAAACATATGAATACAATACTAAAATTATTGTTTACCCTTACAGCGGTAATCAGCGGTATAACACAATTAAACGCACAGAATATGAACAAAGTACCAACAATCAGATTGAGCAACGGCGTGGAAATGCCTCAGCTCGGTGTAGGCACATTTCTTGTAACAGGGAAAGACGCCTCCGGCAAAATCTCCTATGCTCTTCGTCATGGCTATCGCCTTATCGACACCGCACAGGCATACGGTAATGAAAAAGAGGTCGGAGAAGGAATCGAGACAAGCGGAGTGGCAAGAGACAGCATCTTCGTCACCTCAAAAATTTCGCCCGATGCTATGCGTGGCGGCGCAGAGGCAGTTCGCGAGTCAATAGAAAGAAGTCTTGCAGACCTCGGCACAGGATACATCGACCTGATGCTCATCCACTGGCCCGTCGCCGGTAAAATCAGGGAAACATGGCAGATTATGGAAGAATTTGTGGATAACGGTAAAATCCGTTCCATCGGATTAAGCAATTTCAATCCGAGCCATATCGACGAGGTTCTTTCTTTCGCCCGCATCCGCCCTGTTCTTAATCAGATAGAGATTCACCCGTACATGACGCAGTTCAATGTGTCGGGATATAACTTCCGAAACGGCATACAGACCGAGGCATGGGGTCCACTTGGGCAGGGAGTAACAGGTGAACTTAAAGACCCTGCAATATTAGAGATTGCAAAAAGACATAACAAATCGGCAGCACAGATCATTCTCCGATGGCATATGCAGCGAGGACTGATTACCATGCCACGCTGCGACAATCCCGAATACGTCAGTGAGAACGCAGACATATTCGATTTCGAGTTATCGCCCGCAGAAATGGAGATAATCAGTGGTCTAAACAAAAACGAAAGGACAAACGTCAAGAACAATCCCGAAAACTTCCCATGGTAATCGGATTTCATTGACACAAGTCTGATATAACACTGTAGATATACAATCGAAGGGATTTCCAATTCGGAAATTCTTTCGATTGTTTTGTTGTCATTATTCTTCTTATTTTTATCTCGAGAGGATTTACTCTGTACCGGACCTAAAAAGTAGACACTTAAAAAATTTTTTAGTGGTTATTATTTTTGAAAATAGACAATAAGCTATTTTTACTGATTTTTCATTTGCAAAAGTAGACATTCTCAGTCTTTTTTACAAGATTCATTTTCTGAAAGTGGACATGGACAGTCATTTTTCTCATACTCGGTGGTTGACGTATCCTTATCCAGGCTATTCCCGGGCCATGGGGAGGTGCCGTCGACAAAAACAGCAGTGTTATCCTCGTCCGGGGTGCGCTCTTGGGGGCGGTTTAGGCCGCCCCCGCTGGGGCATCCCCCTCCAGAAGGAGAGAGGAATGTTTTGTCGGCACCTTTTCCCTTGCGCCTTTCGATGAATTTGGGCAGTGGAGAAGGCTGCCGTCTGGAGAAGGTGTCCTTTCGGGGAATTTCTCCGTTATTGAATCGGCGGCGGTAACTGGCCGGTGTATCATAGCCGATCGCATAGCATGGCCGCTGCTCATTATAGAACTTCACATAACGGGCGATAACCGCCTTCACTTCCTCCACACTGCGACATTTTTCCAGATTGAAGTCGATGATGAGTTCTTCCTTTATCCAGCCATTAAGAGCCTCGTTGACAGGATTGTCCGTAGGCTTGCCGGCGCGGGACATGGAACGCACGATGACTGTATCCCTGATAATGTCATTGTAGGCCATGGAGGCGTATACGCTTCCCTGGTCGGTGTGGAGGACACAAGGCTCCGTCTGGCCTTTGAGAAGGCACTTGACATCCTCCAGCCCGTCAATATACTGATTCCTGTCGCCTCGATGGTCGCCGCAACGGTGCGTCACAATCTCCTTTGTGAAGACATCGAAGTAGAATGTCACCTCCACATACATCCACAGGATCCTGAAGGCTGTCATGTCCGAGACAATTACCTGCCGGGGGCGACCAACAGTGTTCCATGTGGAGAAGATGAGATTGGGATAGCGATCCTTCACCTTGCGTGGTTTGTATTTCACACGGTGTCTGGTACTGGATGTTATGCCCAGACAACGGAAGCATTTGTAGACCACATTGTCACATGCCGTGCCGTTCTCGTTGATACGCAGATAGGCGGCCACCCACCGGTAGCCATGTGTGGAATGATCCGCATGAACACGTCTGACATCGGCCAGCAGCTTCTCGCGATCAATCGCGCGTGTCGACTTGCCGCGCCTCTTCCATTTGTAGTAGCCGGCGCGGCTTACGCCCATGATGGCACACACATCCTTTATAGGATAGTCTCTTGAGAGAAGTTCCACTATTTCAAACTCTTCAGTTTTAAACGACAGTACTCCATTCTCCCATCCGCCGTCCTGCGGGCAGTATAGTTTTTTTTAACCGCTCGTTCTCGATACGGAGACGTATGATCTCGCGCTTGTATGCTTCCTCGGTACGGTCGACGCCGTCAGGAAGTATCTCCTTAATGTCCGCGTCAGTCCGTGCCAGACCTTCAAGGCCGCCTTCATCGTACTGTTTGAGCCATTTCCTGAATGCGGCATCCGAGACACTGTTGACTATGCAGAACTCACGGAGCCTCATACCTGGATTGTTCCTGAACTTTCTTATCAAGAACTCCTTCTCAAGCGGATTTAGATGTTTTGCCATAAAGTAAACTCCTTTCCGGCAGAATTATAATAGAGGTTGTCTGTGCAAAGATAACAACTATCGACTATTTTTCTGCGTATCTGTCTCCGCGTGACGCATGGGCAGACAGATATAGAAAAGGCTCCCTGCCAGGGAGTCTTTGTCATTCATTACCGTTCACCTGAGGTTTCCATCGGTCTGGCAGCATGTCCCGGTATTTTTCCAGAGGAGTGGTTGGCGCCCATGAGCAGCACCGGTTGAGGGTGTCGGATATGTATTCCATGACGTTGACTCCGTTCAGACGGCACGATACGACGAGCGACAGGTACATGGCCGCTGTCTCGCCTCCCTTGTGTGAGCCGAAGAAGAGGGAGTTGCGCCTCGGCAGTGACACGAGCCTCTGCATCCGCTCGATCAGGTTGTTGTCAAGGTCATAGTCGCCGCCGCTGAAGATGCCCGGCACCCATTCCCATTCATTGAGGGCGTACGTCACCGCTCCCATGAGGTCCGAGTCCCTGGGAACAGCCGGATTTGCCTTGACCGAGTCAAGTTCGGCCTTTATCCTTTCAAGTATGGGCGGCGCATACTCCTCCCTCCATTTCAGGTTGTCGGCCACCGTCCATCCGTCATGTCCGATCCGATGGCGGTGCTCGCGGTCATACAGCAGGTTGAACAGCCGCAGGATTTCGGCCGCTTCCGGGATTTCCTTTATGTCCACGAACTTTCTCTTTATATGCTGCAGGCACGGTATCCTTGTGATTCCGTCATACTTCCCGTCGCCGAGCTTGCGGTATACCGGCATGGCGTCACTCTGGAACGTCCCTTTGTAGCCCTCGATGATTTCCTCGAAGACTTTTTCCGATCTTGAGCCCCGGCTGTAGAAAAAGTATGCGAGACCCAGATGATGCGCCGCCAGATTCCAGACATATCCCTTCCTTATCTTAAGCCCTCTGTCGTTCCTGTCCTCGACCCTGACTTTATGGAACGTCCCGTCTCCGCTGATGTAAGGATCCTCGAGCACCGACAGACGCAGGCATTCGTGCAGTCTGGAGAAGACTGCCGTCGCTTTCGACAGCAGGCCGCCTATCGTTCCGCGCCCTATCATGAAACCGTTGTCCGAGAGCCAGGAGGCCACGCGGTTCACCGGCATCGAGTACAGATAGTGCATCTGGGCGCAGAAGGCCATGAAGCTTCCGTCGAAGTTCGAGTTCTGCAAAGGAGCGAGCGGAGCCTTGCCGCTCATTATGGTTCCGTCCTTGCTGTAGAACGCCACCCTGTGTATCTCCTTTATGATCTTCATGGGCTCGACATGATAGCGTATGCTGTCCTGATACTTCAGGAAGCGCGCCCCGGAGAGACCTACGCCTTCCGGCTCCTCGATGATGACCCGCTCCTCGCATTCCATGTGTTCGAGGCGGCGCGCCCCGTTGTTGCCCCTGGCCTTGGGGTCATACTTCGGCTTCTGTTCTTTCGGAGTGAACTCTTCGTCGACCTTGTCCGGTGACGGCTGCCGGCGCTCATTGTGTTTTTCCATGAGGACCGCCACATTTTTAAGGGCTTTCTTTGCCCTGGCAGTCTCGACACCCTGTCAAGCAGCGCCTGTTCAAGCGAGCGTATCGTCTTTTTAAGGTCTTCGATGACGGATTCCATGCTCAGCTTCATCTCGGACATGGATGCGCGCAGACCCTCGATCGTGGCCTGCGACACCTCCAGCTGGCGCTGAAGCAACTCTATGATTTCCTTGTCATTCACTATACAAAGATAGTGAAAATCAATGGATTTACCAAGTTTTTAAGGCATTATTCTATTGACGTGCAAATAATTACATGCCTCCGGCACTGCATCTGAAGCGGCTGTCGCCCTTCATGGTCACAGGAGAGATCCCCCTCATTAAAAAATATATCTCCTCATAGGAAGCCTGCAGACAGCCGTCACTGCCCTTATAGACAAGTTCCCGGAAACGGCCTTTCGCCAGTTTCTTCTGGTACAGTAAAAATCCGTCATGGTCCCAGCGAAGTATCTTCACCTGCCGTCGGTCTGCGGAAAAGAACATGAAAGCGCATCCCGACATCGGGGAGAACCCGGGCCAGGAAAGGACAAGACTGGTCAGTCCCCTTATGCCGTAACGCATCGATACCGGACGCTGACAGAGCCAGAACCTTATCTTTTCATCAAGCGAGAACATCGGCCGCCTCCTTTCCTGTAAGGCTGTTGATGATACCGGTCAATACCGCGACACTGCATTCTTCCAGAGAGATCGAGATGCCTGACGGAAGATCGATGCGGATTCCGCCGGTCATCCCGGGCGATGACAGCCCCGTTTCCCACATGTCAGCCACTGTCTTCGGAATCAATTCCCGGAATTCGACAGATCCGTCATTGACCGCATCCGGTCCCGCGTCTTCAGACGCCCCCCGGTATGTCTGATAAATTCTTTTCAAGGATATGTGATGACGCCGCAGCCAGTCATACAGACGGCGCCACACAACACCGTGAACTCGGCAATATATCTGAAGGGTCTGTTCAGGATTATGTTTCAGATCATTCACAAAGGCCTTGTAATGCCCGTAATAGTCATTCTCTTTCATCGCAGTAATTTTTTTCTGCAAAATTACTGCGATATCAACAGACACTCAATGCGTCTCGCGGAGACAGATACGTGTAATATGCTGATTATTAATAATTAATTCATTCTTCAACGAGGAGGAGTATTAAGACTCAAATTTACGCACAACATACTGATTACCAGCCATATAAGCAATTAGGATTTGTCTGTATGGCTGGTGTTTTATGGTCTAAAATAGCCGAATTTGTTTGTGTAAAATACAACATTTGCCCCGATAAAAAAGAAGTGTGCCGCAATGACGCGGATCTGAAAGGACCCGTCATTACGACACTATTCTTTTCGGCGGATGCTGTTCAAGCGGTGAGTGAGGGGGAGGTCGTAAAAGTCCTTATCAGGCAATGCGCCCCGTAATACGGACGACAGCCATTCAGTCTTATGGTGACGGCAGCATCCCCGATACCATTCCAAAGGCGGTGGCCGTTGACGGCATATCGCCGCAGACACGGAAGACCGCCCCGTCTCTCACCGCTTTCTCTTTATGATTCTATGATAGCTCGTATTTTCTTGGAATAGTCAAAAATTATCCCTAATTTTGTAGCCAACTTACGTAAGTGAGTCAAATTTTAGAAAAACAGCCAAATGATACGAGAATTCTGGACAGAAAATTATCTTTCCATCCGAGACCGTCAATGCTTGAACTTTGAGGCGGTCGGTGAAAGCCGTGATTGGATAGGCGCTGAGGTTACCGATGGAATGTCACTTAACAAAGTAGGGGTTATATTCGGTCCCAACGCTTCAGGAAAGTCAAATATGCTGAAGGCATTGAAGAATGTATTCAGACTGCTTTTCATATCCTCCGACAACAGAAACAAGCCGGTATGTTCAGAGGCTCCGTTTGCGCTGACTGCTGACAAACCTACGCGGATGTACGTATCTTTCTATGCCGACAGCATACGCTATGATTATACAATAGTTTATACCATTGACGGTATTATTAGGGAGGAACTTTTGTATTATCCCAAAAAGAGCAAGTCGTTATTTTATGAAAGGGACTATACAGGCGCCGATAGCCAGTGCCGGATCAAATTCGGAACCAGCGTTGGGATAAAAGGTCGTACTCTTGACACCCTTATGGAGAATACTCTCAATAACCATTCCGTACTATCGACTTATGGGAAAGTGGCTTTGGCGGAGGATGCCTTGAAGTTGGCGACTCTTTATAACTGGATCAGAACGCATATTCATGGAATTGCAGACGACGAACCCGAACTCCCCCGACTCTTGAAAGAAGTCGAGGAAAATCCCCGCAAGAAAAGGTTTTTCCTTGAAATGCTAAAGAAAGCCGATTTCAACATAACCGGCTTTTCTGTGGTATCAAACGGAGATTCAGAAAAGGTGGAATTCGTCAACTCATCAAACGATGGTGTTTTTAGCTTGCCCGAAGCCACACAATCATCAGGCACCATCAAGTATCTGCAAGACCTTAGGTATCTCTATGATGCAATTTCGGGAGAACATATATATATGCTTGACGAACTTGGCGAAGATCTCCATTATGACCTTCTGTTCTATTATATGCAGGTGTTTATTGCCAATTCCGGTAAATCGCAACTATTCTTCACATCACAGGAAATGACGCTGCTTTCGGAGGATCTTTTCAATGATAACCGTCAGACCATCTGGTTTGTAGAAAAATCAGCAGAAACAGCATCTTCTGAATATACACGTGCCGACAAGCTAGGATTGCACAAAAATAATTCGCTATACAATGCCTATCGCATCGGTAAGTTCGGAGCGAAACCGGTTCTGGGTTCTCCTTTCATAAATCTTGATTGAGCCATGCCGAAAGTAAAACGCATTACTACTGTAATCATAGGGGAAGGCCCGACAGAGTATTTCTATCTTAATTCCCTGAAAGATGAATTCAGGGAATTACAGAATATCAAGCCTGATTTTCCAAAAAACACAAGTCTTAGGGAATTGGAAATGTCAATTGAAGAAGCCGTGTCAATGGGTTATGACAGGATTTTTTGTCTCATAGATATGGATAATAAGAAAAAGGATGCAAAAAGCCTTTCAGATTATCAGAAGTTGAAGAATAAATACCACGGAAAAAAGGTGTCCAAACCCTCAAAAGGCATATCTTACGAGATAACCTTTATTGAGACCGACAGATGTACCGAGTTGTTTTTTCTCTACTATTTTCGATATACCGGGCAGCCTTACAGCGAATCAAAAGATATAGAGAACGAACTTGCCAGGATTTGCGGTTATGAGAAATCAAAGCATTTTTTCTCTACCCATCCGTTACATCAATATTTTCAAAGACAGGGAGGCAGTCTTAAAGAAGCCATAGCAAATTCTAATAAATCGGTGGATAGCCTGAGGCGAGGCGACCGTAATTATACTTATTCCGAAATAGGCGTAATGCTCAAGGAGCTTGGATTGATTCCATAGTTTACAGCAATCTTGTCAACCTATAACGGTAATGTAGGACTGCCATAAGTAGAGGATTCGGTCATTAGAAATCCAAATACTCATCCTCTGATATGGAAGATTACCACTCATCTTCTTTCAGGAATATTTGAGTAGCAAAAATATGTTTGTATTTTTGTTTGTATGCCTGAATTTGTTTGTATGGGAATATTCCTGAATGGCGTTTTAAGGCCTCAAACGGCGAAATATGTTTGTATTTAGGTCGGACATCAATGGTTAAATAACTGAAACACAGTGTTAAAACCATTCTTCAACGAAGAGGAGTATTAAGCGATAAAATTCATGCAAACACCTGATAATCAATGACCAAGAAAAGAATGATTTTCTTGGTCATTGCTGTTTTATGCTGTTTTACCCCGTTGTTTTCTTGGCTAAATCGCGTTTTCTTGGCCATTCCTCGGGATATTCTTGGCTAAAATCCGACTATCACCAACGGTTTATCTCGAGCAGACCTCGATGAGCTGAAGGTGGTGAGTATCAGCTAAACGGGAAACTCAAACCTATTTCATAATATATTTTATGCCTAATAAACCTTTATTAACATTGTGCTGATAAATATTGGCAGTAATGTGGATTAATTTTGCAACATGAAGCAAGCGAAAAGAGAAATAGTAATTGTGGACGGGACAAAAGCGGAGGGATTGGCTCCTACGATATTGTCTGTGAGCCGATCTACGGATGTGCCTGCGTTTTATACCGAATGGTTTTTCCGGAGCTTAGAGCGCGGCTATTGCCGCTGGCATAATCCTTTCAATGGTGCCGATATTTATGTGTCGTTCGAGAACGTGCGCTTTATTGTGTTCTGGTCGAAGAATCCGGCTCCGCTGATTCCATACATCTCACACCTGCAAGAGCATGGAATAAAATGCTATATCCAATACACACTCAATGATTATGAGGATGAAAGATTGGAGCCGGT
>OGQO01003040.1_pt1 | contig 12082 bp, 9 predicted proteins | sample 1553241 | NCBI WGS metagenome assembly OGQO01 (sample SAMEA2579933, study PRJEB22360) | human gut metagenome | biome: human gut; feature: human-associated habitat; material: faeces | place: Denmark | collected 2008/2010
CTCCTATGGACAAGTACCTCGCCACGGACAAGGACAACTTGTTTGTCGGCTGGAAATGGACGACGGTAGACCAGATGTCCTACATGCGCGATGCCACCCTGACCTACGAACTGGAGACCAATACCGGCTTCTCCGTCCAGGCCATGGCACGCCATCGTAACGACCAACCTGCCGGACAACTGCAATACTGGAAGAACAACGGAGAGACCCCCGGACAATGGGATGAAAAGAATACGCTGGTGCACGACATCACCACCACCGAGCTGGGTGTGACCCTGCGTTACGCTCCCGGCGAGACCTTCGTCAACACCAAGCAACGCCGTGTGCCCGTGTCGCTGGATGCGCCCACCTTCACCCTCTCCCACACCGCCGGATTCAAGGGTGTGCTGGGTGGAGAGTACAACTTCAACCTGACGGAAGCCAGCATCCGGAAGCGCTTCTGGCTCGGCTCGTGGGGCAAGCTGGACGTAACGGCACGTGCCGGTGCGCAATGGAACACCGTTCCCTTCCCCCTGCTGAACCTACCGATGGCAAACCTCTCGTACATTACGCAGAACAACGAGTCCTTCAACCTCATCAACAACATGGAGTTCCTGAACGACCGTTACGCCTCCCTCAACCTAAGCTACGACATGAACGGAAAACTCTTCAACCGCATCCCGCTCATCAAGAAGCTGAAGTGGCGTGAGATGTTCCGCATCCGTGGTCTGTGGGGCACGCTGACGGACAAGAACAACCCATACAAGAGCAACAATCCCGACTTGTTCCTCTTCCCCATGCGCGACGGTGTACCCACCAGCCACGTCATGGGCAAGACTCCCTATGTGGAAGCCAGTGTAGGTATCTACAATATCTTCAAGCTGCTCCACATAGAATATGTACGCCGACTGACCTATACGGATATACCGGGAGTGAAGAAGGGCGGTATACGCTTCATGATATTAATGATTTTTTAAGAGTTACATACTATGCAACCATTAGCAGAACGGCTTAGACCAAGAACATTAGATGAATATATCGGTCAGAAACATTTAGTGGGACCGGGTGCAGTGCTGCGTAAGATGATTGATGCAGGACGTATCTCTTCGTTTATCTTATGGGGCCCTCCGGGAGTGGGAAAGACAACCTTGGCACAGATTATCGCCAACAAGCTGGAAACCCCTTTCTATACACTTAGTGCCGTGACCAGCGGTGTGAAGGATGTACGCGACGTGATAGAGCGTGCCAAGAGCAACCGCTTCTTCTCGCAAGCCAGTCCCATCCTCTTCATCGACGAGATACACCGTTTCAGCAAGTCGCAGCAAGACTCGCTGTTGGGAGCCGTGGAGCAAGGCACCGTGACGCTGATAGGCGCCACCACGGAGAACCCTTCGTTCGAGGTCATCCGCCCGCTACTATCCCGCTGCCAGCTCTATACCCTGAAGTCACTGGAGAAGGACGACCTGCTGGAACTGCTGCAACGCGCCATCACCACGGACACCGTGCTGAAGGAACGGAAAATAGAACTGAAAGAAACCACTGCCATGCTCCGCTTCAGCGGAGGAGACGCCCGCAAGCTGCTCAACATCCTCGAACTGGTGATAGATTCCGAAGCCACCGACCCTGTCCTCATCACGGATGACATGGTGACCGAACGCCTTCAACAGAACCCTCTTGCTTACGACAAGGACGGCGAGATGCACTACGACATCATCTCCGCTTTCATCAAATCCATTCGCGGCAGCGACCCGGATGGCGCCATCTACTGGCTGGCACGCATGGTAGAAGGCGGTGAAGACCCTGCCTTCATAGCCCGCCGCCTCGTCATCTCCGCCTCCGAAGACATCGGACTGGCCAACCCCAACGCGCTGCTGCTTGCCAACGCCTGCTTCGACACGCTGATGAAAGTGGGATGGCCCGAAGGACGTATCCCCCTGGCAGAAGCCACCATATACCTCGCCACCAGTCCCAAGAGCAATACCGCCCATGACGCCATTAACGCGGCTATGGCGGATGTGCAGCGGGGCAATTACTCGCCCATTCCCCGCCGACTGCAAAACAAGCACTACGACGGTGCAGACGCCAAGGTGAAAGGGCAGTTTTACAAATACCCCCATGAATATGAAAATCACTGGGTGGAGCAGCAGTACCTGCCGGATGTGCTTAAGGGCACGCAGTATTATCATTTTGGCGACAACAAGACCGAGCAGGCCGCCCATGCCTACTGGGAGCGGGTGAAGAAGAGGAAACTGTAAATATGACCAAGAAAGAACGATTTTTGCGGGTGGCGGCTGCCTTGGAGCAGCTGTATCCGGACGCCAGATGCTCTCTGTTCTCCGGCAACGCCTTTGAACTGCTGGTGGCGGTGCGTTTGTCTGCCCAGTGTACGGACGCCCGGGTGAACCAGGTGACCCCGGCGCTGTTTGCCAAGTACCCCACATTAGAGGACTACTGCAACGCCGATGTGGCGGATATAGAGCGACTGATTTACTCCTGCGGGTTTTACAAGACCAAGGCGGAGAATATTATAGAAATGGCACGCAAAGTACGAGACGACTACGATGGTCGGGTGCCGGACACCATTGAGGATCTGCTGACCCTGCCCGGGGTGGGACGCAAAACCGCCAACCTGATCGTGGGTGATGTGTACGGCAAGGAGAGCGTGGTGGTAGACACCCACATGATCCGCATTGCCAATCGGCTGGGGCTGGTGGCAACGAAAGATCCCAAGCAGATCGAATTTGCCTTAAAGAAGATCATTCCCCCGGATATGGGGTCGGATTTTTGCCACCGCATTGTGCTGTTTGGGCGGGATATTTGCCCGGCCCGCAGCCCTAAGTGCGAGAGGTGTCCCCTGGCAGACGGTACTTGCCGCCGCGTAGGTGTGGCTGCCAAAAAGTGAAGAATTGAGGACGAGAAAATGCAAGCAAACAGCGGCAATATCATATTGATCGGTATGCCCGGCAGCGGCAAATCCACCTGCGGGGTGGTGGCAGCCAAGCTGCTGCTGAAGAATTTTTTTGACACGGACCTGCTGATCCAAAATCGGGAGGGTCAGCGCCTGCAACAGATCATTGACGAAAAAGGGCTGGACTACTTTGCCCGGGCAGAGGAGGAGGCCGTTTTGTCCCTGGATATTGCCGGTACGGTGATCGCCACCGGCGGCTCCGTGGTGTATTCCCCGGCGGCCATGGATCACCTGCGCCGCATGGGCAAGGTGATTTATCTGCATCTGGAGTATGAGACCATGTGCCGCCGTATTCAGAATTTGGACAGTCGAGGCGTGGTGCTGCAAGCGGGCTACACCTTGCAGGATATGTACAAGGAGCGGCTGCCCCTGTATCGCCGGTATGCAGATGCAGTGATTAAGTGCGACAACAACACGGTGGAACAGACCGCCCAGCAGATCGCCCGCTGCGCCCGATAAAAGGAGAAAGAAATGGAGAAGAGAAGAAAGGCGAAAAAGAGATTTTCTGCCCTCACCAGCTTTTTGCTGGCGCTGGCTCTGCTGACGGGCACGTTGGGCGCGCTGCCGGCAGAGTGCTTTGCCGCCCAACCTGAAAAGGCGGCGTTTCACAGCACTTACGGTTTTCGCCTGGGCAGCAGCGCCAAGATGGAGCTGCAATTCCGGGATAAATTAGAGAAGAATTACAAGGTCAACGGCAACACCTACTACGGCAGCCAAACCGATCTGAGCCGCCAACTGCGGGACCAGATGGTAAAGCGCAGCGACCAGGTGGTGCTGCGCTTGGCCACCGATCGGCGGGGGTTGACCGGCAGGAGTAACAGCGCCACACAAGCGCGTGAGGAGCTGTTTTTGGGCCTGCTTAACGACGCCACCGCCCAGCGGAACTCCGTTTCTGCTCGGGATGGGGACTATCTGCGCTGGCAGCTGGGCAGCGTTAGCGGCGTGCTGTATGCGGACGGCAGCAAAAACGGGGTCTATTACTACCGGGTGATCTATTACGGCTTGGGTTATTACACCACCGCCGCCGAGGAGCAGTGGGTGGATCGGTATGTGCAGAAGTATGTGCGCCGGGTGGACCGAAACAAAATGAGCGATTATGACCTGGCAAAGAAGGTGCACGACGATGTGTGCCGTGCTACGGTCTATGATATGGAGATGGACAGCCGCTACGACGACTATGATTTCTCTGCCTATGGGTGCCTGTATGTGGGTCGTTGCGTGTGCCAGGGGTATGCGCTGGCGTACTACCGGCTGTGTCGGGAGTTGGGATTGTCGGTGCGCTTTGTGTACTCGGATCCGCACGAGGGCTGCCACGCCTGGAACTTGGTACAGGTGGGCGGCAAATACTATTATGTGGACTGCACTTGGGACGATACCTACCATGAAGGCAATATCGTCTATAACTTCTTCTTAAAGAATTACACGGATTTGCAGGCGATGGACAGCGACTATCACGAGCACCGGCTGGACGACGGCGTGTATGCAGACGCGGACTTGACCCGCAATTATGTGGATCGGGTGGCCGCCCGCAGCTATGAGCCGCTGCTGCCTAATATGGGCAATGTGGTGGTGCGCCTGAGCCAAACCCAATTTACTTACAACGGCAAGGCACAGGGGCCCAAGTTGCCGGCTACCTACGCCGGACAGCCTTTTAGCGGCTACACTGTCCGCGGCGGCACCGCCACCAATCCGGGTACGTACACCGTGACCCTGCGGGGCACCGGCGGTGACAGCACCGGGCGCACCTACACCATTCGACCGGCTAAGGTACAGCAGATCAAGATCACCAAGCGGGAGCCCAAGGCGCTGACCTTCAGCTGGCAAAAGGCTGTGGGGGCGAGCACCTACCGCTTGCAGCAAAAGAAAAACGGCAAGTGGGTCACCGTTAAGACCGTCAGCGGCAACAGCGCCAAAATCGGTTTGTCCCCGGCTACCACTTACACTTTCCGGGTTACGGCTTACAAGGGCGGCATTGCCGGTGCGGATGGCAGCAATTATGTGACCTGCACCACCCCGCTTACTCCGGCGGCGCCTAAGCTGACAGCCGGCAAGGGTACGGTCACGGTGAAGTGGAAGAAGGTGACCGCCTCCGGTTATGAGGTGCGCTATTCCACCCGATCGAATATGAAAAAGGCCAAGACGGTGAAGATCAGCTCCGGCAAGACGGTGCAGAAGAAATTAAGCAAGCTCTCCCGTCATAAAAAATATTATGTGCAGGTGCGGGCGGTTAAGACTCGCAAGAACGCAGACGGCAAAACGGTGACCTATCGGGGCGCCTGGTCCGGTAAAAAGAGCATTTCTACCAAATGAATACCACCTTTTGCGTCGGATTTTCTACTTGCAGGGCGGCGCAAAAAGTGCTATTATAGTAAAAATATTCTTCACGGAATAGGAATTGATTGATAACGGAGGTAATGTAATGAGCGAATACGGCGCAAAGTTTGTAAAAGAAGGGCTGACCTTTGACGATGTTCTGCTGATCCCGGCAGAGTCCGATGTGTTGCCCAACGAAGTGGATTTGTCCACCAAGTTGACCAAGGATATTACCCTGAATATCCCCTTGATGACCTCTGCCATGGACACGGTCACCGAGTCCAATATGGCCATCGCCATTGCCCGTGAGGGCGGTATCGGCGTGATTCACAAGAATATGACCATTGAGGATCAGGCCACGGAGGTCGATAAGGTAAAGCGCTCGGAGAACGGCGTCATTACCAATCCGTTTTTCCTCTCTCCCCGGCACTTGGCCCAGGACGCGGAGGATCTGATGCGTAAATACAAGATCAGCGGTGTGCCCATCTGCGAGGCGGACGGCACGCTGGTGGGTATCCTTACCAACCGGGATATGCGGTTTATGACGGACTTCTCCGTGCCCATCTCCACTGTGATGACCCCCAAGGATAAGCTGGTCACCGCGATGGCCGGCACCACCCTGGAGGAGGCCAAGAAAATTCTGATGCGCTCCAAGGTGGAGAAGCTGCCTTTGGTAGACAAGAACGGCAAGCTTACCGGTTTGGTGACCATTAAGGATATTGAAAAGAGCGTTAAGTACCCCAACACCGCCCGCGACGAGAAGGGTCGCCTGTTGTGCGCTGCCGCTATCGGTGTAACCAAGGATATTATGGATCGTGCCGGTGCGCTGGTCAACGCCCAGGTAGACGCCTTGATTTTGGACTCTGCCCACGGTCACTCCGCCAATATTTTGAAGGCAGTGGAGCAGGTGAAAAATGCGTTCCCGCAGATCTCTCTGATTGCCGGCAATGTGGCCACCGCAGAAGGCACCGAGGCTTTGATCAAGGCCGGTGCAGATGCGGTAAAGGTGGGTATCGGCCCCGGCTCTATCTGCACCACCCGTGTGGTTGCCGGTATCGGCGTGCCCCAGATCACAGCGATTTATGACGCGGCAGAGATGGCCGACAAGTACGGTATCCCGATCATTGCAGACGGTGGTATTAAGTACAGCGGCGAAATCGTAAAGGCCATTGCGGCCGGCGGTTCCGTGGTGATGGTCGGCTCTTTGGTGGCCGGTTGTGAGGAGTCTCCCGGTGAGACGGAGATTTACCAGGGTCGTCAGTTTAAGGTGTACCGCGGCATGGGCTCTTTGGGCGCCATGAACAAGGGCTCTGCCGACCGTTACTTCCAAAACGGCACCAAGAAGTTCGTGCCGGAGGGCGTAGAGGGTCGTGTACCTTACAAGGGCCCGGTAGGCGATACCGTGTTCCAGATGATGGGCGGTTTGCGCTCCGGCATGGGCTATGTGGGTTGCCACAGCATTGCGGAGCTGCGCACCAATGCCAAGTTTATTAAGATCACCGGTGCAGGTTTGGTGGAGAGCCACCCCCACGATGTGTATATCACCAAGGAGGCGCCCAACTACTCCGGCAGCCGCCAGGATTGATTTTAGGAAAATGATGTTTCAAATGCCGAGATCCAGCCGTTTCTCGGCATTTGTCCGCTTTTGAGGTGAGTCTATGGCACAGCCGCAAAGCCGCTGGGTGCGGTTTAAGAGGTTCTTAAAACGGAATATGACCCCCACCTGGGCCAAGCATTTTTCGTACCAGGTGTTCAGCTTCCTGGTGTCTGTGGCTATGGTGATCGGGGTGGCCAATTATGCCATCACTCGCTCGTATGACGAAAGGAAGTTGACTTTTGTGGATGGATTTACCATTACGGCCCATACCGGCGCATTTCATACGAACCAAAACAGCCTGGAGGCTGTGCAGGCGGCGATTGACAATCAGGTAGAGGCGATGGAGATTGATGTGCGCCAGCGGCCGAACGGTATTTTGGTGATGGCCCACGACTTGGTGGTCAAAAACAGCGACGGCGTGCCCCTGGCAGACGCCTTTGCTCTGCTGGAGCCGACTGCCATTCGGTTGAATTTGGATATTAAGGAGACCAAAGTGCTGGGTGCGCTCCATGATCTGTTGGTGGAGTACAACCTGTACGATCGGGTGTTTCTCACCGGGCTGGAGGTGTGGAATATGAACGCCGTAAAAGCCTCCACTTGCCGTGACCTGCCCTATTATCTCAATTATATTCCCTCCCGGTTCCAGATTTTTTCTGCGGATTACCAGCAGCGCCTGCTGAAAATACTGGAAGAGAGCGGTGCTATCGGGCTGAACTGTAATTATAAGCATGTGGGCGGTCGGCTGAGCAACTTCCTGCATAAGAACGGGTACAAACTCTCTGTTTGGACCGTAGATCGGCGCGATACCATGAAGCGCATTTTGGTGGCAAAACCGGACAATATCACCACCAAGCAGTACGATAAGCTGCAAGATGTAATCGCCCGGTGGGGGAAGAATAAATAAACGCAAAAAGAAAAGAGCACCTATGTGGGTGCTCTTTTTTGTGTGGGTTTTCGTAGGGCTGGGGCTTGCGCCTGCCCTGTATTTATGGCTGCGTAATCTCTTCGTCAGCGCCGGATTCAAAATATCCCTGCAAGGCGGACCAAATGCGGGCCTCTACCTGATCCGGTCCGCCGCTGCCGTCCACGATGAGAATGTGCTCTTCCGTTTTTAATCGGTCAAACACCTGCTGATACCCGGTGCGAATTTGGCGAGCCAGTTCTGTTTTTTCATAGAATTCCGCGGCGCCGCCCCGGTGCGCTCTCCGGCGGGCACATTCCTCCGGGTCCACATCGACAAACACTACGGCGTCCGGGCGCAGGGTGCGCCGGGCAAAGGCGTTGTATCGCAGCAGATCCTCTAAATCAGAGGTGAGGGTCTGATAGGCGAAGTTGGAAAAATAGTACCGATCGCACAGCACCGTTTGGCCGGCCTCCAGTCGAGGCAGCAGGTCCTTTGCAATATGCTCCACCCGGTCGGCGGCATACAGCAGCGCTACCGTCTCCGGCGCCAAGGCCAGCTTTTTTTGGCTGAACTGTTGACACAGTATCCCCGGGGCGCTGTCGCCCGGCTCCCGGGTACAGAAAACGGCGTTTGTGCCCAGCTTTTCCGTCAGTCGAGCACCCAGCCGCTCCAATTGGGTGGTCTTGCCGCTGCCGTCCAGTCCCTCAAATACAATGAATTTGCCCTGTTTCATACGCCCACCTCATTTTGTTTCTCTCCCCAGTATAGCAAAATTTCACCCCCCGGGCAAGACCAAGGCGGAAATTGGGGGGATAATCTGAAAATCCCCTTGCAATATAGAGCCAAAATCGGTATGATATAGGGGATCACAAAAATCGAGCCGGGGCGCTTGCGCCGGCCTATTCAATGGGGTAAAAAGATGAACAAGTATGCAAAGGATCCGCAGGAGCTGCGGCGCATTTGCGCCAACCTGACTTTTGCAAAACAGCTGGGACTGATTGACGACGACAGTCTGGAGGCGGCAGAAGAACGCTGCCGTCAGGAGAATGCCCGCCGTGGGGAAAAGCTGGCTGCCGGGGAAGTGGTGTACGGCTTGACCGCCTATCCGCTACCGGCGTATCTGCAATATGAATGCACCCGCTTTCGGCTGGCATTCGCCGGGGAGCGCAAGCAGGTGCGTTACAATTATGCGCCGATTACCGCCCGGGAAGAAAAGGCCTATTACAAGGCCAACAAGGACCTGTTTACGCGCTATATGGGGGACAAATTCCGTTTTCGTGAAGTGAAGCAGGTGGTTCGTAAGAAAATGCGAGAGGAGGAGTATGACCGTGCCGTCCAAGACTTATTACGTTAGTTCTCTTCACGGCAGTGCCGATTTTGACGGCCTGACCCCGCAGACGCCGTTCTTGCACCAGGCGCAGGTCAGCGCCCTTTCTTTGCAGCCCGGGGACAAGGTGCTTTTAGAGCGGGGCAGCGTGTTTGCCGGAGAGGTCTTGCACCTGAAAAACTGCGGCGATATTGCCGGCGCGCCCATAGAGATCGGCGCTTACGGTACGGGCGATGCCCTGCCTTGTATTGCGGCAAACGGTACCGGTGTATGGTACCAGGATTACGGCACGCCGCTGGATTTTGACGGCCATGTATATCGGGGAGAAGTGTCCTCCGCCGTGCTGCTCTATGATGTGGAAAATATTGTGCTGCGGGATCTGGAGATCACCAACGATGCGCCCTTTACCGACCTGGAAAGCTACTGCGCTGCAGACAAGATGGACCGCACCGGCGTGGCGGTGGTAGCCCGGGATCGGGGCACCCTGCACAGCATTACGCTCACCGGACTGTTTGTCCATGATGTGAAGGGCAATGTATACAACAAGCACATGAATAACGGCGGCATTTATATGACCGCCCTGACTCCGGCCGATGAGGCCAAGACCGGCGTGGCTCGGTATGACGGTGTAACGGTGGAGAACTGTATGGTCCAGCAGGTGAGCCGCTGGGGTATTGCAGTGGGTTACAGCTATCGGCACCGGGACTTTGCTGCCAAGGAACTGGCAGAAGACGCTTTCTTAAAATACGGCCACGAAAATATTACCCTGCGGGGCAATTATGTGGTGGCTGCCGGGGGCGATGCGATTACCCCCATGTACGCCCTGCGCCCGCTGGTGGAGCACAACACGGCGGACAGCTGCGCCGTTGAGATGAACGACCGCTATTACAAATACCCGGGCAAGCGCCAGGGCAAGGTGGCGGCGGCCATTTGGCCCTGGAAGTGCAAGGACGCCCTGCTGCGGTACAACGATGTGGCAGATACCAAACTGAACCAGGACGGTATGGCCTATGACGCAGACTCCGGAGACGGCACCGTGTATGAATACAATTACTCCGCCTACAACGAGGGCGGAGCCATGATGTTTTGCCTGGGCGAGGCGGTGCACAGCACCTATCGCCACAATGTAAGCTACCGGGATTTGGGGGGCGTGCTGTCGCCTTCCGGCAACCCGGACGGTTTGGTAGAGGACAACACATTTTATATGGAGCCGGGCGTGCCCTTAAGGCGCAAACGCAACCACGGCAAGATGAAACTGGTGAACAACACCGTCGTTCCGGCGGACAGCAAGGAAGATTGAGGTAACAAACTATGGCAAACAGAAAGGGCAGAGTCACCATCCCCACCGACCTGGATGTGGTGCCCCAGACCAAAGAAATTATGGAGCGCTGGGGCGCAGACGCCCTGCGTGACTGCGACGGCACAGAGTTCCCCCAGGAGCTGAAAGACACCGGCGCCAAGATCTACGCCACCTACTGCACCACCCGCAAGGACAACGCCTGGGCCAAGGCGAACCCGGACGAGGTGCAGCAGATGTACATTATGACCCCGTTCCATACGGCGGTGAAGGACACGCTGGAGATCCACCTGATGGATCACCTGTACCCGGCCATGCTGAAGGTGAATACCTATGATGATATTCAGCGTTGGTGGGAAGTGATGGACCGCACCACCGGCGCGCCGGTGCCGGTAGAGGACTGGCGTTATGATGCAGAGAGCGGCAATGTGGTGATCCGCACCGTGCCCTTCCACCAATACACCGTCAGCTTTTTGACCTACATTATGTGGGATCCGGTGAATATGTATAACGCGGTGGTCAACGACTGGAAAGACGCAGAGCCGCAGATCACCTTTGATGTGCGCCAGCCCAAGACCCATGCCCACTCTATGGAGCGGCTGCGCCGGTTTTTGGACGAGCACCCGTATGTGGATGTGATCCGCTTTACCACCTTCTTCCACCAGTTTACCTTGGTATTTGACGAGATGGCGCGGGAGAAGTGGGTGGATTGGTTCGGCTATTCTGCCTCTGTCAGCCCGTATATCTTAAAGCAGTTTGAGCAGGAGGTGGGCTACAAGTTCCGCCCGGAGTTCATTATTGACCAGGGCTATATGAACAACAGCTACCGGATTCCCACGAAGGAATTTAAGGACTTCCAGGCGTTCCAGCGCCGGGAGGTGGCTAAGCTGGCCAAAGAGATGGTAGACATTGTGCACAGCTACGGCAAAGAGGCTATGATGTTTATGGGCGACCACTGGATCGGCATGGAGCCGTTTATGGAGGAATTCGCCACCATCGGGCTGGACGCTGTGGTGGGCAGCGTAGGCAACGGCGCCACCTTGCGGCTGTTTAGCGATATTAAGAATGTAAAGTACACGGAGGGTCGCTTCCTGCCCTATTTCTTCCCGGATGTGTTCCACGCAGGGGGCGATCCCATTATGGAGGCCAAGACCAACTGGGTCACCGCTCGGCGTGCCATTCTGCGCAGTCCCATTCAGCGGATCGGCTACGGTGGCTACTTAAAGCTGGCGCTCCAGTTCCCGGACTTTGTGGATTACATTGAGTCCGTGTGCGACGAGTTCCGCACCCTGTATGACAATATTCAGGGCGTGACCCCCTATTGCGTAAAGAAGGTGGCCGTGCTCAACTGCTGGGGCAAAATGCGCGCCTGGGGCAACCATATGGTGCATCACGGTCTGTATTATCGGCAGAATTATTCTTATTTCGGCGTCATTGAGGCGCTTAGCGGCGCACCCTTTGATGTGGCGTTTATCAGCTTTGAGGATATTAAGAGCGATCCTCACTTCCTGGATCCGTTTGACGTGATCCTGAATGTGGGCGACGCAGATACCGCCCAGACCGGCGGCGCCTACTGGTGTGATGAGGAGATCGTCACCCGGGTAAAGGCCTTTGTCTATAACGGCGGCGGTTTCATCGGCGTGGGTGAGCCGGCAGCCCACCAGTGGCAGGGCAAGTTCTTCCAGCTGGACGATATT
>OGQO01003051.1_pt1 | contig 12032 bp, 8 predicted proteins | sample 1553241 | NCBI WGS metagenome assembly OGQO01 (sample SAMEA2579933, study PRJEB22360) | human gut metagenome | biome: human gut; feature: human-associated habitat; material: faeces | place: Denmark | collected 2008/2010
TCCTCCACCAGCATTCGCATGGATAGAGATAAGTAAACAATCACTTTGTTTGGCGATCGTATTGGCCCGTTTGCAGCGTTCCGATAAAGAAATATCTTCTTTTTCGGGTACTAGTCGGACACAAGAGATACCGGCCTTTTTCAATAGAATTTCTATTCGGGATACGATGTCGCGGTTAAACTCCCATTCGAATAGTTGACTACCGTCGGGCCATATAGGAGACCTCTTTCCCGGTGTATCGTATCCGTGCCCGTTGTCTAAAAGAATTTTTACCATAGTTCGATTTTATTTGGGTGGACAAATTTAGGGGGCTAGATGTTTATATTTATGGCATAATGATATACAGTAACAACAATTAGGTATGGCAAAGTACTTATTTCACCTAAAAAGGGGATTGTATAACTCTTGGGAATGCTGTTCCTTTGTCATGTCGAAACAATGATATTTCGCTATATTTGTAGAATATAGGATGCGGTTCGGCAGAGTCAAATCGGAAATGAGGTTTCCGTTTGCCTTTGCGCTCACCTTTGGTTATATTTGTATTTCAATGATACAAAAAAGTAAAAGAAAAAAATATGTATAAACTCGGAGCATATAATCAGAATAACCGAATGAGCGATTTGGTTTGTGACAATTACCCTGTGTTGTTAGTCATGAGCCGTTTCGGCATCGCGTTGGGTTTCGGCGATAAAAGTATCGGGGAGGTTTGTCGGGAAAATGGTGTACATACCGAAACATTTTTGGCCGTAGTTAATTTATTGTTAGACGAGGGTGATGTTGATGACTATAAAAATGTTATATCTGCCGGGGCTTTATTGGAGTATTTACATAATTCTCACGACTATTTTCTGAATTTCAGATTACCGGCTATTCGTTGTAATCTACTGAATGCGATAGATGGAGGAGAGAAAGATATTTCTATTGCAATTCTTCGGTTTTTCGACGAGTATGTAGCCGAGGTTCAGAAACACATGCGGTATGAAGAGAGTACTGTTTTTCCTTATGTAAACTCTTTATTGGCAGGTGTAAAGCCCGATATGTAATATTGCGATATTTCGAAAACGACACGATCAAGTTGAAGCGAAATTGACCGAACTGAAAAATATATTGATAAAATATTATCCGGCATCGAGTAGTAATGAGCTGAATAGCGTGTTGTTCGATATATTTACATGCGAACAAGATTTAGCTTCGCATAATTATATAGAGGATTATCTTTTTATTCCGGTCATTCAAACGCTGGAATATAATATAGAAAGAAAAAAATGAAGCCTGTATTAAAAGTCGTCATAGCAGAACCTTCATTGATTATCCGTAAGGGATTATTGACTGTGTTGAAAAAACTGTCGACTCTCAATATCGAAGCGGCCGAAGTTGCCGATATGCAGCAGCTCCCAGCATTATTGTCGTGGCGTAGGCCAGATATATTGATTATAGATCCGGGATTGGCAGGTATATCGTCTATTATACAATTTAAGAAGAGCCTTGAAGGTCTCTCATTGAAATGCATTGCTTTACAGCATTCTTTGGCAGATGCTTCGGTTTTAAAAATGTATGATGGAGTCATCTCGGTGTACGATTCGGCAGAGCAGATTAAGGAAACGTTTGAATCGATGGTGCAGGCTTCTTCTGAAAAAGAAGAACGACAAGAACCGCTCACCGAGAGAGAAAAAGAGATTATTATAGGCGTTGTGAAAGGAATGACCAATAAGCAGATCGCTGAAAAATTGTGTTTGTCTGCCCATACAGTCATAACCCATAGGAGAAACATCGCAGGGAAATTGCAAATACATAGTCCGGCTGGATTGACGATCTATGCCATAGTGAATAAATTTGTGGATATCAATGAGATAAAAGATTCTATTTATAGCCGTGAGGAGTGATTACTTCGTTATATAAGTTATTTGATGTTGTTTTTGGGAAAATCCGCCTATTGGTTAGGCGGATTTTTTCATGGTGATAAATGGTAGGAAGTTGGTATGATGTAAATTTGTTTCGACTATCTTTGCATTATAAAAAAGAAAGAATGATTAAAGCCCTGTTTTTCGATATTGACGGTACGCTTGTGAGTTTTCATACTCATCGTATTCCTCGTTCTACGGTAGAATCGTTGGAGAAAGCTAAAAAGAAAGGATTGAAAATCTTTATCTCTACGGGACGACCTTTGACTTATATCAATAATCTCGATGATATCAAAAGCCTTATTGATGGATATATTACTACGAATGGTGCTTATATATTGGTCGGAGATAAGGTAATCGCTTGCCATACAATTCCCAAAGAAGATGTTTGTGCAATGATGAAATTTTCCGATGAGCGGAAATTCCCGTGTATATTGGTGGGAGAATCGGCAGCTCTGGTCTATAACACGACTCGGGAAATCGAAGAATTTTTCCATCGGTTTCTCGATTTGAACGATATCTCCGGTAATATCTCTTTGAGTGCTCTTTTGCAACAACGCATTATACAGATGACACCGATTATTACAGCCGAGGAAGAGGCAGAGATTATGCCTTGTTTATCTTCTTGTGAGTCCAGTCGGTGGTATCCTGCTTTTGCCGATGTAACCGCTAAGGGAGTAGATAAAGGAGAGGGGGTGAAATCGGTTGCAAAATATTGTGGTTTTTCCATAAGCGAAGTAATGGCGTTTGGCGATGGAGGAAACGATACCAATATGTTGAAAGTCGCGGGTATTGGTGTCGCTATGGGTAATGCCGGAGATTCGCTAAAAAAGGTAGCCGATTATGTGACAACTACTGTCGATGACGATGGTATAAAACGAGCTTTGGAGTATTTTCATGTAATATAAAAACCGCCCGATAATATAAAATCGGGCGGTTTTCTATATATGATCGGTTGTTTTTACGGTATTACCACACTAAACTCAGCGATAGAGGTCTTTTGGTTTCCGTTTATCTCTTCGATGGGTTCTAATTTCAAGTATCTTGTTTCCAAGACTTTCCCGAATGTGACGAATTGAGGAATAGGATTGTTCTTTATGTTGCTGAATTCACCGTTAAGTATAATGCCTTTCCATTCTTTTCCGTCGTTACTTTGATACAAATTATAGTGGAAAATAGTCCCATCGGTATTCCCTTCTTGTACCGGTGTGTAACAGAACCCTTTTATGCTTCGTATTTTTCCGAGATCGATGAGGATAGGAGAAAGACCGTCGCTGTAAATAGCAGTCTCGATTTTTTTGTCAATAGCTTCTACTGCTTCTTTATCTCCGATAAGACACTCTTGGGGAGTGAAAACCGAATTTTGTGCTTCTTCTGATTTTTCTATAATAGGGTTTGCATAGAATATTCCGGTTCGTAATATGGAGAAATCGGCTCTTGTCCGATTAATAGTCACTCTTAATTTGTCGGCGATAACATCGTCGAATCTCACCAGTCGTTTATATCCTATTGTTGTGCCTTCGGAGATTTTTTCCCATACTCCGTTTATCGAAGCCTCTACGGTAAATGCTTCAATTCGTTGCCCGTTCTGTATATCCTCTTGCAGTAAGAGTGTATTCACGGGAGTCGTAGCCGTTATATTTATCTCGAAGGAATCGCCCTCTTTCCCGGTAATTTTTTCGTGAGAAGTTTTTCCATAATCGGTTGCAAATGTATGGCTTATATATTGAGCCAGTTCTTGAAGCCGTTTGGTGTCGTTTTCATGAATCAACCCCCTTGTGTCGGGAGGAATATTGAGCAGTAAAACAGAATTGTATCCTACCGATTTGAAATAGATGTCCACCAATGTAGAAAGCGATTTTACCTTATCGTCTTCTTCCCGATGATAGAACCAGCCCGGACGAATCGATACATCGACTTCCGACGGGTACCAAAATAATTCGGTCGCTTGTTCTAAAAGGGCTCGACTGCCGAGGTCTTTGGATAAATGGGATATACCTATTGCATTACAAACGCTGTCTGAACGGGAGTAACTACTCGGAATGAGGGCTGTTGCGCTCCATTCGGTTTCCCGCCCATATCCTTTTTCGTTTCCTACCCATCTCACGTCATCGCCCATAATGGCTGTGACAGCTTGGGGTTGCAATTCTCGTATGGTTTTAAGGATCGAGTCCCAGTCATATTCTTGTTTTTTACCATTAGGACCTTCACCGCAAGCCCCGTCGAACCAAACTTCGTGTATTTCGCCGTAGTTTGAGAGTAACTCGGTAAGTTGTTCGATGAAAAATTTATTGTATTCGGGCGAGTTTCCGTAGCAAGATGCATTTCTGTCCCACGGAGATAGGTAAACACCGAATTTGATACCATATTTGTCGCAAGCCTCTTTCATCTCTTTGACTACATCGCCTTTTCCTTCTTTCCAGGGTGATGAAGCGACCGAGTGACTGGTTGTAGCAGTGGGCCATAAACAAAAACCGTCATGATGTTTGGCTGTGAGAATCGCCATTTTAAATCCGGCATCTTTCAGCGTTTTTACCCATTGTTCGGCATCTAACTGAGTGGGGTTAAAAAGTTTGGGATCTTCCTTCCCGTCTCCCCATTCTCGATTGGTAAAGGTGTTTATACCGAAGTGTAGAAATGCGGTCAGTTCCAATTGCTGCCATGCTAGTTGTTGAGGTGTAGGAGTCAGGTGTGCTGCCATTTCGACTTTTTGTTCGATTGTCGAGCCTTCGGGAAAAACGAGATGTTTTTCGTAATATTGTTTTTTGTTCGACTGACAACCTGCGAATAGAGCACAAATAGTGAGAAAAACACATGTATTTTTCATTGGGTATAAATAATTAGTTTCCGTACAAAGATAATGATTCTATACAAAAAATAAAATACCTGTAAAATGTATGCTTTTTAAAGTCAAAAGATAATGAGCGTTTAGTAGGTGCATATCGAATATCGGATTTCATTCGCTTATTCCATAGTAGTTTCCATTTCCTCGTTCCGTATTTTACCTTGTATTCTTATGGGTTTGGAAAAATATGCCCGGAATTTCGGGAGATAAGAGTGTCATATATGTGATTAGCGTAAAGTCTTCCTATGGGGAGAAATATTTCTTTCCCGATAAGTTTTATTTTTTTCTTGGAAAACATTTCGATTTTTTCGATAGGTACGATATATGAACGGTGAATGCGGAGAAAATTTTCTTCGGGCAAAATTTCTTGAATCGTTTTCATGTTCGTTCGGGACAGTATGTATCCCCCGTTTTCCCGGAAAATTTTAGTATAGTTTTCCATCGCTTCGATATATAGAATGTCATTAATGGGAATTGTTACGTTGGCATATTCTTGTTTGATAACGATATTCTCGGGGACTTTTTCTGTTTCTATTCTGCGAATGGCTTTTTCGACAGCTTTTTTAAATCTTTCGTAAGCAAACGGCTTGTGTAGGAAATCTACGGCATCGAGGTCGGATCCGTTGAGTGCGTATTGAGCGTGTGCAGTGGTGAATATAAAGCAACACTCTCTGGGTAGAGCGTGAGCAATATCCAGTCCGTTGATACTATTCATTTCTATATCGAGGAAAACCAAATCGGGTTTGTGTCGTTTGATCTCTTCCAACCCAATACGAGGTTCGCTGAATGTCGAAAGATCCAAATTTCCAAACCGTTCACAAAATTGAGTGATGACAAGTAAAGCTAGAGGTTCGTCGTCAATAGCTATACAAGAAAATTTTTTCATTGTAGTCGAATAGTTAGTCTGATTTTATATTGTCGGTTTTCTTGGACAGTCGTTAAATTAAAACGACCCGGATAGAGCAATTCTAATCGCTTGCGGCAATTTTCGATGCCGATAGCAGGGGTCTTTTCCTTTTTTTCTTTCATGACCGTATTTTCTGTTTCGAAAAGGAGTTGTCCGTTTTTCACTATAATTCTGATGAGTACAGTGCAATCTATATCGGAAGATGTACCGTATTTAAAAGCGTTTTCCACGAATGTAATAAGAATCATAGGAGGAATTGGAGCTTGGTCATCGTCGGTTTGTGTTTCGAAAGATATGTAGGTATGTTTATTTAGTCTGAGAGCTTGTAAATCGACATATTGGCGAATATAATCTATCTCGTTACAAACGGGAATGGTTTCTGATGTAGTTTGTGCATACATATATTTGAGAATGTTGGAGAATTGAATGAATGCCGATTCTGTTTTATCGGATTTGGTCAATACCAAACCATATAATGCATTGAGTGTATTGAATAGAAAGTGAGGATTGATTTGTGCCTTGTAAAGAGCCAATTCCGCTTTATTCTTTTCTGCTTCGATTTCTTGTTTGGATAGAATTTGGCGAAATAGTTCGAATGTCAGTTCTATGGCGAGACTGAATCCGGTGACGATGAGAAAGAAAAACCATACGGTTTGTGTTCGCATGTGCTGTCGTATACCCAAGTCCAGAGAAGAAGTGGAAAACTTGTCTTTTGGAATAGGTATCTGGCTGAGTCCCCATGTGATTATCAATAGAGCCGCTATAAGAAAAAAAACTTGTCCGAATTTATGTCTTAAAAAAAGTGAGGGTATGTTGGCTTTGCGGTAAGTAAAATAAAGGGCATATAAGTAAACGATCAATGTTAACATGAAATAGGTGTGGTGTATAATCCATTTTTCCACAGGAACTAACATGATGATCAGTGGTAGTATAACCAAACAAAAAAGTATGTCTATGTATGTACTGATACGAGTCTGCCTCATATTTTTATCTATGTGTCGGTTTATATTGAAGGGAGAGTAGTAGTCGAAAAATTTCTTTTATGACAAAGGTAGAGCTTTCTTGTGAATTTGTCAATTGTCATCATTTGCTGTTCGGCATCACTTTTTAGTCGTTTATCAATACATGTTTATCTGGTAGCAATATAATTTATAAATTTGAGAATTACTTTTCGGGGTAATGAAGATTAATCGCAAATCAAATAATCATCATCACATAAAACAGTAAAAATGAAACAATTTATTATTGCTATGGCTGTATTGTCTATGCTCTCGGCATGTAAAGAATCCCAGCGAAGAGAAGGCACAGCAATGTACAAAACAATTACCGTAGAACCGACAAATAGGACTTTAAAGTCGGGATATACGGCGACATTGCGTGGACGCCAATTTGTAGAAGTACGTCCGCAAGTAAGCGGAATTATTACCGAAATAAAGATAAACGAAGGTGATGCCGTTCATAAGGGACAAACACTTTTTATCATAGATCAAGTGCCTTATAAAGCGGCTCTTGAAACTGCTGTGGCTAATGTGAAAAGTGCCGAAGCCAAGTTGGCTACGGCTCGACTTTCTGCTGAAAGCAAGGCCGAACTTTTTAAAGAACAGGTCGTTTCTGAATTTGATCTTCAAACGGCAAAAAATGAATTAGCCGAAGCAGAAGCGGCTTTGGCCCAAGCGAAAGCACAAGAAACAAATGCTCGTAACGATCTTTCATATACAGAGGTTAAAAGTCCGGTAGACGGTGTTGCTAGTATGATTCCTTATCGGGTGGGGGCTTTGGTGAGTAGTACTATTTCCGAACCTTTGGTATCGGTGTCTGACGATCAAGAAGTGTATGCTTATTTTTCCATGTCGGAGAATCAAATTCTCGACTTGCTTCAACAATATGGTTCTCTGCAAAAGGCGATGTCGCAAATGCCTGACGTAGAACTTACATTGAGCAATGGTAAGGCTTATGTACAACAGGGTAAGATTGATGCCATTAGTGGAACCGTCGATGAAAGTACCGGAGCAATCAGTTTGCGAGCCTCTTTCTCGAATCCCGACGGATTGTTACGTAACGGTGGAAGCGGGACGGTTCTTATTCCTACGGTAAGAAAAAATTGTATCGTTATTCCTCAGACGGCCACTTATGAGTTACAAAATCGGGTATTCGTTTACAAAGTTGTTGAAGGAATGGCGAAATCTGCTCCGGTCGAGGTATTTAAATTGAATAACGGTACAGAGTATATCGTAGAATCGGGTCTTAATTCGGGAGATGTCGTTATTGCCGAAGGAGCCGGATTAGTACGAGAGGGAACGATAATAGAAAGTCAGACGACCCAAGAATAACGTGTTGCCATGAAAATAAAAGTATTTATAGATCGCCCCATATTGGCGGGCGTTATATCCGTCGTGATACTCATTATTGGATTGATAGGTCTTTCCCAGTTGCCCATAGAACAATTCCCGGAGATAGCTCCTCCTACGGTTAGTGTTTCGGCCAGTTACACAGGGGCTAATGCCGAAACTGTGCAAAAGAGTGTGGTCGTACCTTTGGAAGAAGCTCTCAATGGAGTGGAGAATATGATGTACATGGTTTCATCATCTACGAATACTGGCTCTGCGAGAATTACAATCTATTTTCGTCAGGGTACAGATCCCGATATGGCGATGGTCAATGTACAAAATCGTATAGCTAGTGCTCAGGGGCTTTTGCCAGCCGAGGTTACGCGGAGTGGAATTACGGTTCGTAAACGACAGACGAGCAATATTAAAGCATTGGCTCTTTATAGTCCAGATAATTCATTCGATGAAAGTTTCTTGAACAACTATTTGAAAATAAATATTGAACCCCGTCTTTCTCGTATAGCTGGCGTCGGCGAGGTGAATGTGATGGGAGCCGATTATTCGTTGCGTATTTGGCTCGATCCGGGTAAGATGGCGAAATACGGGTTGGTCCCGACAGATATAACGACGGTTCTCGATGAACAAAATTTGGAGGCTCCTACCGGGACTTTGGGTGCGGAGTCGGAAAATACGTTTCAATATGTATTGAAATACCGGGGGCGTTATGAAGACGAGAAAGATTATGAAAATTTGGTAATCAAGTCTCTTGCCAGTGGAGAAGTGTTAAGATTGAAAGATGTTGCTCGGATAGAGCTGGGTTCCCGTACTTACACTTATATTGGAGAGGTGAATGGACATCCTGGCTCTAACTGCATGATTGCGCAAACTTCCGGTTCGAATGCGAATGAGATTATCGAGGAGGTAGATAAAGTCGTAGCCGAAATTTCAAAATCTTTGCCTAAGGGTATGGAGTTGGTAGATTTGATGAGTTCCAAAGACTTTCTCGATGCTTCTATCAAGAACGTGATAAAAACATTGGTCGAAGCTATCCTTTTGGTGATATTTGTTGTGTATGTATTTTTGCAAAGTATGCGTTCGACGCTCATACCTTCTATTTCTATCATTGTCTCTCTGATAGGTACGTTTGCTTTCCTTTATGCGGCCGGTTTTAGTCTGAACATGTTGACTCTGTTCGCACTGGTGTTGGTAATCGGGACGGTAGTCGACGATGCGATAGTTGTGGTCGAGGCTGTACAGGCTAAATTCGATGAGGGATATAAATCTTCCTATTTGGCAACCGTCGATGCAATGGGAGGTATAACGTCGGCATTGATTACGACTACTTTTGTTTTCATGGCAGTGTTTATACCTGTTTGTTTCATTGGCGGTACGACCGGAACGTTTTATACGCAGTTCGGTCTCACTATGGCAGTAGCGGTAGCGATCTCAATGGTCAATGCGTTGACTTTAAGTCCGGCATTGTGCGCTTTGATTATGACCCCTCACGTGATTGGAAAAGGAGGCAAAATGAGTTTTTCTTCTCGTTTCCATATGGCATTTGATACGGCATTTCATCGTATCGTGATGAAATATAAAACAGGAGTGTTTTTTATGTTTAAACATAAATGGTTGGCTGGTGTATTGTTGGTAATTGCTGGCGCCGGATTGTTTATTTTGATGAAAACGACGAAAACCGGACTTGTGCCGCAGGAGGATATGGGAACTATTTTTGTAGATGTACGTACTTCTCCCGGAACGAATTTGGAGCAAACTAAGGTTGTAATGGACGAAATCGACAGGCGTATCAAGGATATTCCTCAGGTTCGTATATTCTCTAAGGTGATAGGTAATGGTATGATTAGCGGTCAAGGGGCATCGAACGGTATGTTTATCATTCGGTTGAAACCCTGGGGCGAACGGACGGACGATGAAGATGAAATAAATGCTGTTATCAATGAAATATATAAACGTACAGACGATATATCTTCGGCACAGATTATGGCTTTTGCACAACCGATGATTCCTGGCTATGGCGTGAGCAGTGGATTTGAAATTTATGTGCAGGATCAAAAGGGTGGTACGATTGAGGATTTGTTGAAATATACGCGTCTGATGATCGACGCTTTGAATGCCAGACCCGAAATTGCGCGTGCCACGACTTCGTTCGATACCAAGTTCCCTCAATATTTGGTCGAGGTAGATGCTGCCCGCTGTAAACGTAACGGAGTATCGCCGTCGGAAGTGCTGAATGTATTGTCGGGATATATAGGAGGAAACTATGCTTCGAATATGAACCGTTTTTCGAAATTATACCGAGTGATGGTGCAGGCTTCACCTGAATTTCGGTTAGATACGGAAGCATTAAATAATATGTTTGTCCGTAATTCAGATGGAGAAATGTCCCCGGTTAGTCAATATTTGACACTTACTCGTGTGTATGGGGCTGAAACACTGTCTCGTTTTAATCTTTTTTCGGCTATTAGTGTTAACGGCACACCTGCGGCAGGGTACAGCTCGGGACAAGCTATTCAGGCAGTTCGAGAGGTCGCGGAAGAGACACTTCCCGAAGGGTACGGATTCGAGTTCGGAGGAATGTCTAGGGAAGAGGCATCGTCGGGTAGTACCACTACGTTGGTATTTGTGATATGTGTTGTGTTTATCTATTTGATTTTGTGTGCTTTATATGAAAGCCTTTTCATTCCCATCGCGGTAATTCTTTCTGTACCTTTTGGTTTGGCCGGAAGTTTCTTGTTTGCTAAAATGTTTGGTTTGGAAAATAACATCTACTTGCAAACCGGACTAATCATGTTGATAGGATTGTTGGCGAAAACGGCGATTTTGTTGACAGAATATGCTTCGGAACGTCGTCGGCATGGTATGACAATTACCCAAGCGGCAATCTCGGCAGCTCAGGTTCGGTTACGTCCGATCCTTATGACTTCGCTTACCATGATATTCGGTATGTTACCTATGATGTTTTCGTCGGGTGTAGGAGCTAACGGGAATATTTCTATCGGTGTAGGAACTGTCGGTGGTATGTTAATCGGTACGATAGCTTTATTGTTTATTGTTCCTGTGTTGTTTATCGTATTCCAGACTTTACAAGAAAGATTAATGCCGGAACGTAAGTTACCCAAAATTGAAGAAAATAAATAAACTTGTGAATCATTGATATGAAAAGGATAATTATAGGTTTGTTATTATCGACCGGATTGAGCGGTTGCCACATATATAGGACGTATGAACGTCCTGAATTATCGGGAGTCGATAGTCTGTATCGAGTTCCGGCAATGACAGAAGATACGATGTCGCTTGCTGATTTTTCGTGGAAAGAACTTTTTACCGATACGGTTTTACAGCAGCTTATCGAAAAAGGAATAGCAAATAATACCGATTTGAATATAGCTCGATTGAAAGTGCGTGAAGCAGAAGCTTTGTTGACCTCTTCTAAGTTGGCGTATTTGCCTTCCGTTTCTCTTACTCCGCAGGGAACAATCAAGAGTATAGAAGGAAATAGTCCGACTAAGACGTATAATTTGGCTGCATCGGCCGATTGGGAATTAGATATATTCGGACGTCTCACTAATGCCAAACGAGAGGCAAAGGCTGTGTTAGAGCAAAGTCAAGCTTATAAGCAAGCCGTCCAGACTCAGTTGATCGCTACGATCGCAAATAGTTATTATACACTGTTGATGTTGGATAAGCAACTCGATATTAGTAAACGAACGGCCGAGATATGGGCAGAGAATTTACGCGTTATGAAGGCTTTGAAAAAAGCGGGGCAAACTACTGAAATGGCTGTTGCTCAAATCGAAGCAAGTAAATTGTCGGTCGATGCTTCTTTATTGTCATTAGAACAGCAAATTACTGAGGTGGAAAATTCTTTATCGTCTTTATTGGGAGTAGTTCCTCAGAGGATAGATCGTTCGACATTGGATATGCAGTCCTTTCCCGATACTTTATCGGTAGGAGTACCTTTGCAGTTGTTGCAGAGACGTCCAGACGTACGCCAAAGCGAAGCTGTATTAGCCGAATCTTTTTATACGACAAAT
>OGQO01003057.1_pt1 | contig 12020 bp, 16 predicted proteins | sample 1553241 | NCBI WGS metagenome assembly OGQO01 (sample SAMEA2579933, study PRJEB22360) | human gut metagenome | biome: human gut; feature: human-associated habitat; material: faeces | place: Denmark | collected 2008/2010
CGCCGCGTAGTTGCAGTCCGCGTACGGGCACTTGAACGGCTTCTCGCCCGTGTGCGTCCGGATGTGGATCTTCAGATCGCTCTTCCGGATCGTGGAGTAGTTGCAGCCAGCAACCGTGCAGTGGTACGTCTTCGGCTTCACCATCGACGCGTTGCATGTGCAGCAGTTGTTACCACAGTTGCAATGGCACTCGCGATTAAGACTCTTCGCCACGCTCGATGCCATAGGGGAAGCACTCGGAGTGCCCATTTTCTCGCAGAAAGAAAAGAAGTCGCTTCGCACCAGGACAAGTGATGGTTGTGTCGATCGCGACAGCGCGAAGTATTCGGAAGGCAGGCCAGATTCGGCATAGTTGTCACTGCCAAAAGCAGCATTTGAAAAGCCCGCATTCTCTGCATGACACTTCTCGGTAATGCAGTTGTCATTTGACAAGTTCGACTGAAGTAAACTATTAATATGCTCAAGTTCTTCCTGCTTGGTCATGATCGATGAAGAATACTGCGTAATCAAAGAGAATCAGAAAACGGGTAATAGAACCTACGTGGTCATCATGTCTCCCCTCAAGGACATACAATGAAAGGCAGATGAAGGCAGGGAACACACAACAGCGAGAATCACCAAAACGAAGCAAGAATCAGTTGTTTGCGAACCTTTACGGATAAGACAGGTAGAACCCGTAAGAACGACTGCCCAAGAAAACAGACAATGAGAAAGAACCATTCGTTCATCGCGATTATTTCCGAGATTCCGCGCACCCCTATTCTCCTATTGTTGTTCTTGAGAGTGATGAGAGCAAATTGCTGGGAGTGACTATTTGCGTAAGGATGGCTTGACCTCACATGCCCTACGATTCTTTTCTGCGAAGATGGCCTCTCCATCCCCATTCTGTGGAGAGCATGATTCCGCGTCGTTGTGGTCTTTGGAAGGGAAGAAGTGGGTATGTATTCTCTATTCTCTGCTTGGTGATGGGACAGGGTGTCTCATTCGCTGTACGTGTTTTTCATCCGTGATTGTAGTTTATGAGCACTGCTAAGCTGATTCCCCCATCAAAAGAGTCTATCATGGTCCCATTGTCATTGACACGAAATGGGGAAAGGGTCGCTTTTGTATGCAAAAAGGGATACACTCCACTCTCATACTGATTGGATGAAATGGGGTCGATTCCTTGTATTCACCGTGGTTGGCTTTATATTCCTACTCATCACATTGTGAAAGGATGCTGCTTTGAGTTTGAAATCGCTGTCATCCTTCTTTTCAAATCGGTTTGACAAGTTGGACTCTCCTTATCTATTTCATTTTTCTCATTTTCGTCTCATACACAATTGAATGAGCGCAGTTCATCCCGGTTATGCTGCTCTGTTTCCGCATGGGATTCAGGCAGAGAGCAGCGGTGTATACGACTCATTCCAAGAGAGTGTCTGCCAGTGCTACGAGCGATTTGACGAGTTGTACTCCTCAAATAAGGACTTGTTTCCCAGTCTTCACACCCAAGTGGAGCAAGCCTTTTCATACCTCGAGACGATGGCAGGGCAGTTTGTGTCTCTTCCAGACCTACCGATACTGTTCCAATCGGAGGAAGACGCGAATGAGCTCATCCACATCACCGTATTGGACATCAAGCAAGCGATCCTGGACTATGCCACTCTGTACATGGAGCGCTGTCTGATGAAGAGGTCGCTGGCGAACGAGCAGGAGACGGAGGAGTATCAGCCCGAGGCGCAGGAGTACACTCCACCGGGAAATGGAAAGAAAAAGCGCCCAAACCTTCCTGCTCACGCGAAGGACATTCTTTCTTCGTGGTTCAGTCATCATGTGGAGCATCCCTATCCCACACAGAGCGAAAAGGTGGAATTGTCAGAAAGAACCGGTCTCAGCTTACAGAAGGTCGACAATTGGTTCATTAACGAGAGGAGTCGGAAATGGCAATCGTATCGACGAAAGTAGCCAGCGTCTTTCGACATTAGAATAGTTGGTCGTCCTGTTTCCAACAAACACTCTCACGCACTCTCCTCCTTCGGATTCAGCATGCTCCACTTCTTCGCCAGCCACTCGTTCTTGAGGACCAGCTCCACGTCCTCCTTGCTGTCCTGCTTGAAGGCACGCACCCACACACAGTCGCGAACCACCGCATCATGCATCATGTGGTTCACACATCCCCTATCCGTCATACTCTATATCTGAAGTTCACAGACGAAGAATGTCCGGTCCAGTGAGCATAGAAAGCACGCGATCGCCTTCAAGAAGGAATGGCGCAGCAACGGAGAGCGCTACTGTGAAGAGAAATATCCATTCACACTCTTGATGGCTTTACGCTCCGCATCGGCTTGGTTCTGGATGGCAACCACCTGATCGCCACAGGACTGAATCGCCGCCTCCGCTTCGAGAATCTGCTTCTATCCCTCACCTTATCACCCCACAAGCACCTTCACAGCTTCCAACTCATCCAACTTGCTCTTGTGCATCACTTCCAGATCCGCAAGCTCCTTCTTCTTCGCCTCCTCCTTCTCCTTGCAGTCGACAATCTCCTGCTGCATCTGAATCAGGTCGTTCAGAATTGTTCTACTCTCAACACTCACACCCGTAGATACCTCGAGCACGCAACGCGTTCATCCAGCGTCAGTTCTGGAAGAACGATTTCCACAGAATACACCACTTCCTTCTCTCGCAGCCAGGAGTACGTGTTATCCCAGATAAAGGAGTACTCTCCAGTCTCTGCGAACACAATCTTTCCCTGCTGCGGACAATCCGGCGGATAGGCCGTGTTGGCGACAACATACTGACGCTCCTTCTCTTTCCCCTCCTTCGCGATTCCAAAGTGGATGTCGTATCCCTTCGTGTAAAACACCCAGTGCACGGTCGTGTTCGGCTTCGTGATCATAAGGGGCATCTCAAAGGACGTTCCGGCCTTGATGGTGATCGCCGTCGTCTTCAGCTTCATGATCTTGTTTTTGTTTCTATGGATCAGGGCGAAGAGGCCAATCGCACTGGTAGAGAGGGGACAGTTGCTCGTACTTCTCCATTGTAATCTCAATCGTGTAAGGAGTCCGTAGGAACGAAAAACAGACCCGGCAAAACAGAATCTAACAAACACTTCATAGTGACAACTTAAATCAGATCGTTGATGTTCATGGGCATCTCGTCGATCTGCGTGCTGTAGTACTGCTCGATGTCCCTCAAAATGCTAATGTCCTCATTCGTCACGAAGTTGATGCCCACGCCCTTCCTGCCGAAACGGCCTGAACGGCCAATTCTACACTTAATTCCCTCCCTCCACACCTACCTGTGGATGTAAAGCTCACGACTGTTGGGCAGATCGTAATTGATCACCAGCGACACCTGTTGCACATCCAGCCCGCGTCCCCACACGTCCGTCGCGATCAGCACGCGGCTGTTGCCCGCGCGGAACTCCTCCATGATCTTGTCGCGCTCGCTCTGCGGCATGTCGCCGTGCATGGCCGACACGGTGAAGCTCGCCTCGCGCAGCTTGTCCGCCAGCCAATCCACCTTCTTGCGCGTGTTGCAGAAGATCACCGCCTGCGTGATCGTCAGCGTGTTGTACAGGTCGCACAGCGTGACGAACTTCCACTCCTCGCGCTCCACCGCCACGAAGAACTGCTTGATGCCCTCCAGCGTCAGCTCATCACGCTTCACCAGAATCTTCACCGGCTCGTTCATGAACTTGTTCGTCATGTCCAGCACCTCCTTCGGCATCGTCGCCGACACCAGCACCACCTGCGTCGCGGGCGGCAGGTACCGGTAGATGTCGTACAGCTGCTCCTTGAAGCCCTGATTCAGCATCTCGTCGCCCTCGTCGATCACCAGCATCTTGATGTTGCGCGTGCGCAGGTGGCGGCGGTTGATCATGTCGTACACGCGGCCCGGAGTGCCCGACACCACCTGCACGCCGTAATCAAGACGGCGAATGTCCTCACCGATGCTCTTCCCGCCGACGCACGCGTGGCACTGCACCTTCATGTAGTCGCCGATGGACAGCAGCACCTTCTGCGATTGCTCGGCCAATTCGCGGGTGGGGGAGAGGATCAGCGCCTGGGTCTCCATCAGCGTGGGGTCGATGTTCTGAAGAACGCCGATGCAGAAGACGCCGGTCTTGCCCGTACCCGACTGAGACTGAGCAATAACGTCTCTGCCCTTGATGATGGGCAGAATGGCGCGCTGCTGGATGGCGGACGGCTTTTCAAAGCCTACACGGCGTTAGTTGTGGATTGGAGTACTCAGTAACTTACCGTAGGCATAAACACCACGAAGAAGGTCAGGATTCAGTCCCATTGCATCGAACGTCGGGACGACCTCCACATCCTTTGAAATGGTATACACGGTATCTGCAGCTTCTCCAACAAGTCCTACGCGTGAGTATGGATTCTTCTCATCGAATGGCTACCTGATTTTTGTGACATTTCAAGTTTCTGTTTCAAAGACGGGATGGGGGTATCCCAACAATTCGCATTATCCAATGCTATCCATTATGGGGGGTCGTGGGATTGAAACAAACACGCCATTCCGTCTTTTCCTTCTCACGCTCACATAGAGTACAAATCACAGTCAAGCCTGTCAGCACCACCAGCAGTACACATGCGAGGAACAAGGGCGTTCGCTTCAATCCAAGCCAGCGCTTCGACAGTAAGCTCGTGGGATAGCCAGCCAGTGCGGCAGCCAGCTGCGTGTTGAGACTGGCCACGCTAAGCACGCGGTTCACGGCAAAGTGTCCACACAGGTCCATCATCACCAGCTCCATCGACGCGTACGGCACGGCAATGCAGAACCCGGTAAGGGTTGCTGCCACATAGTACAAGCCACAGCCCCACGGGTCGGGGAGGGTTGCACTGAGTGCCTGCAAAGCGATGGAGATCAGAGCACCCGCGACGTACCGCGTCATGAGACGAGGAAGAGGAGTGGCGGTGGTGGTGGAAACAGCACCGAAGAGGAGAAGCGACGCCACACTGGCGATCTCGAAGAGGGTGTTGGCAACGGCAAAGCGGCTTGCAGAGGCTTCAGTAGAGAGGGAAAAGAGAGGTTGGAGGAAGAAAGGAGACCACTCGGAGAGCACACGACGACAGTAGTAGATCTGTGGATGAGACGGAAGAAGAGCCAGTACTAGGAAGTGACTACCAAGACAGAGGGAGAGAAGGATGAATTCGCGGTGTTTGGAACGAGACGGGATTGGGACGGATTTGGAGGACGAACTGGATGTGGATTCCTCAGAAGACTCCGTAGGGAAGAAGACAAAAAAGAGCAGTGCTGCACCGAAGCCAAATCGAGCCATGACGGTGTACACCTGCGAAGGCGTTTCCAGAGCGTAGGAAAGAGTGGTAGCCAGGATTGTTCCGGCACAGGAGCATACCGCGAGAAGGGACCACACCAGATTCCTGTCTAGTCATTACCATCGCACCGAGTTGGAACAGGATGACGGAATAAACCGTCTCACTACCATTGACGAGCACGGAAACGGCAGTCCCAGCGATATCGATAGAGAAGCATAGCCAAAGAGCAAAAACGACGACACCTTCATGCCCATCGTTTCTGGCTTCAGAAGGGTCATGAGCGCGCAAATACTGGCCACACAGAGTGATAGAATCATTACCATCTTGTCGAGAGGAACCCAGTCCATCAGCTGGAAGGAAAGAAACCGACACAGTCCAAATGCGATGGATGATACAGACGAAATGAGTCCATAGTTCTCGTGATCGAGCACTCCATGGGAAATGTAGTAAGGGCCTGTCGCAACAAGCAATCTCCTGCATCCATTGAGGAACACGTATAATAGCAATAAAGAGAAAACGAAGAGAAGAGGTTTGAGGTCGTTCTTCATTGGAATTGTGAAGATTCCTGCTGCAAAAGAAGAGTGTTCAAGAAAGCAGTTTCCATTACGCATTCACAGGTTGTGTCTGATTCTCCACCACAACCGAAGCAGACTTCTCACTCTCCACCACAGCCGGCGGAACGGGCTTCACCTCACCTTCAGGGGCAGACAACACCTCGGTCGGGTTCTTCTCCGTAGGGGGAACAGACGAGGTGCCCTCCGTCTTCATCTCAATCTCCACCTTCTCCTCCTTGGCGTCCTCCGCCTTGAACATGGAGGTTCTGCCGATCTCCTTGACGTTGTCCCAAGTGCTCATGTATCCCATGATGATGGCGGCAATGAGCGCGGTGAAGGAGGAGAAGTAGTAGATCCACTTCTTGTTGTACTGGTAGATGGCGGAGAGGATCAGAGGACACACGATCAGCGAGCCCTGCCAGAAGAAGTTGTTGTAGGACAGAATCTGCCCCAGAATGGTCGGGTGTGTCGTGGTCTATTCATCACTCGGGTCACACGCACTCACACTCAGGATGGACACGGATGTGGGCGCGGCGAAGCAGTAGCCGATCCACAGAAGAGTGCAGAAGAGCATGGAGCCCATCTCGCTGTCGACGGTCATGCCGAGGTAGGAGAAGAACTCGATGGCCATGCCGATGCCCGCCAGGTAGGGGATGGGGATCTTCAGCTTGCCCGTGAACCAGGGATATACCCAGAACTCGAGCACCACGCAGATGACGCTCTGAATGATGATCAGCGTGCTACAGGTGAAGCCAGTGGAGAAGACGGACGAGTACGCCAGCGACGAGGTGCCGAAGAAATCGGACAGGTAAATGCCATAGCGCGATTCATACGCGTTGGTGGTCCAGCGCACGCAGAACTCGAAGGCGAAGCAGAGGCACATGGTGCCCGTGATGTGCACCTTCGCGCGGTTGATGGGCTTCACCTTCTTCTCGCTCTCCTCCACTACCCATCAACTCACTTCGCCTCGCCCACGCTTGATGTTCATCTTCTTCGCTTCACGACGCTGAAGCACCGCGGGGTTGGACTCCTTCAGCAGGAAAATGGCGGCGACGAAGGCGATATCCGAGATCACACCACCCACGATGCTGTGCGTGAGGAAGAGGAGAAGACACTACAGAGGGAAGTGGTTGTTGACTTGGGAGAGAACGCCGCCAATGGCCGGTCCGAGGATGAACGCCGTGGAAGAGCAGGCATCCAGTCTGGAGAGGTACACGCTACGCTCCTCTGCGGGGACCAAATCGCCGATCACACTGCGAATCAAAGAAAAGGGGAAAGAAGGACGCTTGCACGAGAATCAAAGCGCCGGCGAAGAAGCCCGTCAGTGTTCTCCAAATAATCAGCGTCCACATGGAATAGGAGCATCCCTGGAGAATGGAGCCTACGGATCACAGAATGCAGCAATCGACTACCGATACCCGGACCCAACAGAGTAAGAAGCAGGAAGTACTTTCTGCCGTAGCGATCGCTGAGAGGACCCATGACGAGCAGACCTATTCGTCAGGAAGTTTCTTCAGGGCATACTGATCAATTGGGTAATGGCATAAGAACTAAAGAGAATACCCTCCTGCATAGTGGTGGCATTGAGCTCCATAGACAGGTAGGGAAGAATGGGGACGATGATCGAGAAGTTCACCATGTCCATGAAGACAGCGATATAGGCAATCACGATGATCTTCTTCTTCTCCAAAGAGAGAGGCATGATCACGTTACTTTACTAGGAATCACATGTGTCTATGAAAAGGACAATGGAAGGACGGATGGAAGATTGAATCTGTGGAGAGTGGGAAGTGTTTCCAACAGCAGTTTCCACGATCGTGATTGGTGTAGAAAGATACCAGAAATCAGAGCGATATCTGTTTGAAACACAATTATTTCTCTTCCTCTGCTGGATTGAGGCTTTGTTGCGTGGCCGTAATGGCCTTTCCATGGCTCAATGGGGAGGATAGGCCAGTTTCTCACGCCAAAACGCCCATCGTGGAATGCAGAAATAGGGCCTATTTTGGTTATTCAGATTCCTTTTCAGCACATGCAGGGTTTGCACATTGTTAATCTCGATGGATTTGAAGAGAAGACTCCGTTCCCTCACTCTTCATTCCTTCTCAGCCTTCCATTCCTCTTCCTTGCATAGGACGTATTTCTCGCATCATCGATATGCAATACGTGTGATCAGTCCATACAAGCAAGTTGATTTGTGTTGATGGTGGATGAGGGTCATTCCACTCCATACACTTCATACATGAGCACAGAAGAGATAACATGAATCCCTCCCACCATATACTCCCAAATCCCCATCCATGTCCAATCAACGCACTTCTCACAAGACACGCTGTGATGAACAAACATCGCGAGTATAATTAAAAATAGACACTACGAACCGAAAGCCTGTTTACTTGGAGAAGGGGTGCTCGCTCACGAACTTAATGGCATCGTCAACCGTGTGAATCTTCTCCGCCACATCGTCAGCAATCTCCAGGGCAAACTCGTCTTCAATCGCCATAATCATCTCCACCATGTTCAACGAGTCCAGCTTCAGGTCGTTGATGAAGTGGGAGTGCTCCGTCACCTACGGCAGTTAGATCGGGGCAAACACAGCTGCCTACCTTGTTCGGGTCAACGGCATCGAAGTTCTTCACCACATCCAGCATACGCTTCGTCACCTCCTCCACGGGCAGGAACGTCTATTCCATCACATTCAATACGCTTCCGTACCTGAGAAGCGAAGGCTCTAGCAACCACAGCCGTTCTAAGAGTAGGAGCAGTTCTAGCAAGGACTCTGAACATTCTTATGCAATGACTGTATCCAAAGGAATTCTATTTGCCGTGATTGGGTTTCCCTTTCAAGGAAGGAGCATCTTCCGCGCAAAATGCAGAATAACCGTTCTCCCGTCTCCCCTCGCTCTGTCAATTCGCATCCATTCTTCCTCATAATCCGTTCTGTTTCTTCTTATCATCATCAAAGACGATTGGCATGGTTTATTCAACGCCAGTCAGGGAATCACAATACTGTTTGTGAGTTGGTGTATGAATCAATCTTCCTATAAGCGCTTCAACCCCACAAAAGCAACGCAAATGGCTTGGATCCCAGAAAGGGAGACACAACAGCCAAAAATCCCTTGATTTCGGATACTGACGCACCTCACTCGTGCTTGTTTTGAGTAAAAACCCGTTCACACTGCTTTAAGTCTCACAAACATCCTCCTTGTTCGAATCGTCAGCACCTGGCTGTAGAAAGGTAGAGACACCACTTTGTGCATAACAGAATAGGTCCAAACGGTGTTGTCACGATGATCTGTAGAGCGTACTGATGGCCCTCTCGAATGCGAAAGTTTCAAAGGTGCTGCATGTGAGCAACATCACGCACAACATTTCTCGTGTAGGCGGCCTGTGGGCGGCGTTCACCGTGTAGTTCGATATCATCGACGAATTCGAGAAGATTTGTCCGGTGAAGCAAGTGTTCATCCTCAGACCCAACAACCAAGTGGAAGAAGTGGAGGGAAGTGATGGGTTAGGCGCTGGTGGAGATGAGCAGCACGGAGGAGTCCCAGGTGGCCTACAACTACTTTCAGACCAACAGGCTCACCATTCTGGGCAACCAGTGCGAAGTCCGTTTCTCTCGCTATGACAAGCTGACGAAGCAGGAGGACCAGTCTGCGCCTCAATGCGTCCTCCTGGTGTCGATCATCTGTCGCGACAACTCCACTCTATCTCTACGTCATTTCTATTCTGTTCATTCTATTTTCCATCTTAACATATAGATTTGCTCCAAGTTTGGCTGCGTCGAGCGCATTCGCATGTTCATCCACGAGGCCGGTCCTCAAGCTCTCGTGCAGTACTCCATCTTGTATGACTGCATCCGCGCCAAGGGCGAGCTGGAGAAGTTCACCTACATGCTGAATGGCCGCCGCTACTCCTTCGAGGTTCAGTTTTCCAAGCTGCGCGAGCTGCGCATCCTCAAGAACAACAACTACAGCCGCGACTTCACGCTCTTCCCCATGGAGGCCCTTCCCGACCTCCTCGATGCGCCGCTCACGCCCCGTCCGGGTTCCGACGTGGTCAGCATCGAATCGCCCGCGGAGTCGCTCTCCTCCTCGCCCTCCGCACACGACTCGCTCTCCACCGACACTGAAACTCCCTACGCCGCGCCCGCCTTTTCTCTCTATCCCCCGCCTGCCTTCGCTCCCTCGCTTTTCCGTCCCGCTCCCGCCTTCGCGCGCGAGCCCGACGCGCCCTTCGCCCGCGCAGATTTCTACCGCCCCGGGGACCTGTTCCCGCCAGCCCTGCGCCGTCACGACTCAGACATGTCTCTTCTCAGCAGCGCGTCGCTGCGTCGTCGCGACTCGGACATGTCGCTGCTCAGCACCTCCTCCTCCCTCGCGCGCGAGCCCACGCCGTTCACGCCCACCTTCAACGAGCCGCAGCCGCTGCTGGGCCACGCGTCGCTGCTGGGCACGCAGCAGGCGATGCGCCGGTACACACTGGAGGGCTTCGGCCGCATGGTGCCGATCAGCGATCTGGTGGACTTTCTGTACGGCATCGACATCAAGTTCGCGGAGTACAAGAGCGAGTTCGGCGGGTATAGTGTGGTGATCCTGGGCAAGTCGGAGTGGAGCGACGCCATGCTGGTGGGCTACCTGAATAGCAACCCCTTTGAAGGGAAGGTGATTCGTTTGCGAGAGTCGAGTGAAGTTGTCAGTTGCTAGAGGGATTCTTTTCTGCATCTTCTTCTCTATTGCGTTAGTGTCTCCTTTTCAATAACGCAGTTCTTTACGCAACCCATGTTTTTGTTTGATGGGAAACACACTCACTTCGGCCGTGTTCTCGGTGCTACAGTTCTTCGGGCTCTACACGAAGGAGGCCGTGATTGCAGTGATTGGTAGGCGTGGGGCTGCTTTTCAACGGTAGGTCTCGACAATGCGGGAAAAACAACCATGCTGTATAGAATCCAGAATGATAAAGTAATCCAAATGTCACCCTCGCTCGTACCTCCAGAGGAGCGATTTCACTCGTAGCACGTGAATGAGGAAACATTTACATATGGTGGTGTCACATTCAAGGCATATGATATAGGAGGACAAGAAGTTCCCGAGTTGGGGGAGGATGAACCGTAGTCCTTCCGATTGTTGTGGAAACGGTTCCTTGGAGAAGTGGATGCAAGTAGTGTTGGTTGCATGGAATAAGGGGACAGTTCTCTTCCTCGTGGATGCCTCCGATCCAGAGCGCTTTCATGAAGTCAAGGCAGTACCTGATGAATGATAAGTGTAACGACATAGGAGCTGGCCTATTTGTCGCAGATGAAGGGGATTGAGAACCAACCGATTGGACTCCTGCTCAACAAGTGTGATACGCGGGTAGGGATATGTGATACAATTGTGAAAATAGGATCAATACCCCGCCGAGCCCATTCTCACTGAAATCGGAGGAGACTTCATTCTGCAAAAGAGCAATGTGTCCGAAGTTGATTTTCGATATTGTTTTGAGAATAGGTGTTCCAGACATCATCATTCCGTCCCGAATCGATTATGGTTGTGCTGAAGTGGTTAGCGAGTGTTGTATAATAATTGGGGAAAGAGTTGTTTGTTTCCAGCATGAACTGAAATCCGGTCTTTTCCTGTCAGGCGTTCGTTCTCCTATTGTATACTTGTCTTTTGTGAAAAAAATGGAAACATTGCTTAAATTGAAGAATAGTGGAGCGAATAAAGCTGGAGGAAAGAATGGATTGGAGTCATTGAAGGAAAGTACCAAAGCTCAGTTCGACATGGTTCCTTCTAGTTCTGATAGCGAAGAGTAATGTGCTGGGAATTCAAGATTATGGTTAGTATTGCGCACTGCACTCCGCAAGAGGAGAGGCACACTGTCGGCGATAATACTCCGAATACTCAAGGAATCGGTATTTGTATGTGGTGGTGGTGAGGTGTAACGGTGTAGTTGGTGGAAGTACGCATTTCTTCTGACTGTGTAGAAATGCTCAATAATCCCAGTGCTATGAACGGGATGAACGAGCCTTCCAACCGGAGCGACATCCATTGTGATGAAACCAAGTCAGTCCGTTTGTCGCCATGTGAGGTGTAGTTCGGGAGTCAATTCTGCGATGGACAGCGAGGATGGCATTAGCCAGAATCCTAATGATGCTGCTGAACACTCTGTACTCTCCCTCTCCCTCCGCTAATCCCCAGGAATCAGAAGC
>OGQO01003072.1_pt1 | contig 11978 bp, 10 predicted proteins | sample 1553241 | NCBI WGS metagenome assembly OGQO01 (sample SAMEA2579933, study PRJEB22360) | human gut metagenome | biome: human gut; feature: human-associated habitat; material: faeces | place: Denmark | collected 2008/2010
AATGCCCGGCGAACAGGAATATCATATTTGTCTGTACGATTTTTCTTTTTCATCAATACTTATAAAGACTTGCGGGAGGACGCTTATATCTGCCCTTCACAACCTAAGAAAGCACCACAAAATCTGCTGCTCCACGGTAAGTTAAACTCCGGCTATAGGATTCACCTATAGCTGATTCTAGATAAAATGAATTATGTTAAAAAGCAAAATTCTGCTATGATGTATATATCCAATAAGACCTACAGAAACAGTGGGAAATTATGATAACCAATCACAGAAGACAGAAATATATTACAAGTAGAAGAAACCAGAGGTGCGACATGGCAGAAAGAAATCTTGACTTTGACAAAATTACAGACAGAAGAAATACAAACTGCTTAAAATATGATTTTGCAGTGAAAAGAGGTATGCCGGAAGATGTGCTGCCACTCTGGGTTGCAGATATGGATTTTCAGACATCTTCTTATGTACAGGATGCGTTGATCAAACAGGTGCAGCATGGAATTTTTGGATACAGTGATGGACAGGAATCTTATTTTGAAGCTGTGAAAGGATGGCTGAAGAAACATCATGACTGGGAAGTACAGGAAAACTGGCTGGTCAAAACACCAGGAATCGTGATGGCGCTGGCGTTGTCCGTAAAAGCATATACAGATCCGGAAGATGCAGTATTGATTCAGTCACCGGTATATTATCCTTTTTCAGAAGTGATTTCAGATAATGGAAGAAAAATCGTAAGCAGTGACCTTTTCTTAGGAGAGGACAATCGCTATCATATTGATTTTGCAGACTTTGAGAAAAAAATCGTGGAGGAACAGGTAAAACTCTTTTTCCTTTGCAATCCTCATAACCCGGTCGGAAGAGTGTGGACAAAAGAGGAGTTGGAGACAATTGGAGATATCTGCTACAGACATCACGTGATCGTTGTGAGCGATGAGATTCATGCAGATTTTGCTTTTCAGGGAAAACATCAGGTTTTTGCAAATCTGAAAAAGGAATATGAGGAGATGACAATTGCCTGTACTTCACCGAGCAAAACGTTTAATCTGGCAGGTCTGCAGACTTCTAATATTTTTATCCCGAACCAGAAACTGAAAAATGCATTCAAAAAACAGTTGGATGCAGCCGGATACAGTCAGCTCAATGCAGCCGGACTTGTGGCATGTGAGGCGGCTTACAGGGATGGGGAAGAGTGGTATCAGACCATGAAAAAATATGTGGCTGACAATATCGCTTTTACAAAAGAATTTGTGGAAAAAAATCTTCCGGGCGTGAACATGGTGGAACATGAGGGAACGTATCTGATCTGGCTTGATTTTAATGGACTTGGATTGTGCACGCAGGAGTTGGAGGATTTGATCGTTCACAAGGCGAAACTCTGGCTTGACAGTGGAAGAATTTTTGGAAAATGTGGAAGAGGATTCCAGCGGATTAACGTGGCTTGTCCGAGAAGTACGCTAAAAGAGGCACTGGAACGCATCGCAAAAGTACTTCCGGCAGATACTGTAAAATTTGCAAGCTAAACCAGATATAGCAGCAGCCAGGCATCGTTATTGTAACGCAATGCAAGTGAACAGGAAAATGTATCATAACGAAAAGAATTGCAAAAATTTATGAAAAAATAGTTGACAGTAAAGATGTTAATCGTTATAATTCAAATATAAACACATATTCCTATATGATTAGTAGGAAATGAGAGAGGAGACAATGATATGAAACACACAGGATTAAGCACACAGAAAAATCATATGATGTGTTGTTGCTGTTGTCAGGCTGTATGTATGAGTACGGTTTATTTTTCATATGCATTGTGTACCCGCTAAAAATTTGTAACTCAGGCAGGTGTCGTGCATAGGATACCTGCCATTTTTATTTTAGAAGATAAATCTTCTTCTCACTAAGTACACTATTTTAATTTTGCAAAAACAAGGAGGATTAACATGAGTGATATCAAATCAAGCACATTAGAGTTAGTAGGAAAAACACCAATCGTAAACGCAAGCAGATATGCTGCAAAAGCAGGCGTGACAGACGCAGCCATTTTAGTAAAACTTGAGGCATTTAACCCGGCCGGTTCTGTAAAGGACAGAATTGCATTGGCAATGATCGAGGATGCAGAGAAAAAAGGTATTTTAAAAGAGGGCGCAACCATTATTGAACCAACCAGCGGTAACACAGGTATCGGTCTTGCAGCAGTTGCAGCGGTCAAAGGATACAGAGCAATCTTAACACTGCCGGATACCATGAGTGTTGAGCGTAGAAATCTTTTGAAAGCATACGGCGCAGAGCTTGTTTTGACAGAGGGTGCTAAGGGAATGAAAGGTGCGATCGCAAAAGCGGATGAACTTGCAAAAGAGATTCCGGGAGCCGTTATTTTAGGCCAGTTCGTAAACCCTGCAAACCCGGCAGCACACAAGGCAACAACCGGACCGGAAATCTGGGAGCAGACAGGCGGAAAAGTAGATATTTTTGTAGCCGGCGTTGGTACAGGCGGAACCATAACAGGTGTTGGTGAGTACTTAAAAGAGCAGAATCCAAATGTCAAAGTTGTAGCAGTTGAGCCTGCAACAAGTGCAGTTCTTTCTACAGGAAAAGCAGGAGCGCACAAGATCCAGGGAATCGGAGCAGGATTTGTTCCGGATACTTTGAATACTTCCGTTTATGATGAGATCATTCCAATTGAAAATGAGGATGCTTTTGACGAGGGAAGAGCATTTGCAGTAAGCGAGGGCGTTCTGGTTGGTATTTCTTCAGGAGCAGCTTTAAAAGCAGCCACTATTTTAGCAAAGAGACCGGAAAATAAAGGAAAGAATATTGTAGTTCTTCTTCCAGATTCCGGTGACAGATATCTGTCTACTGCATTATTCAGCAACTAAGAGCGTTTCAGGTGCTGATCGTGAAATCAGCAGAATGAAATCAGTTTGAAACAGCCCCCTCATGGAAAATTTGATAAACATACTCCGTGAGGGGATTTTTATGACAATAGATATTCGCCGGGTGTGCATTCTGTTGTTTCGTATCCGATGCTGTAGCCGCTGGTAGGGCATAGGTTTGCAAAACCGAAGTTGGTGGTTCGAATCCGCCCAGTATCACTCTTGAAAAAAGTGCTTATTTCGGAGAAGAGTAAAGCAGTAAAACTGGCGATGGTTTCAATATGAAAACAGAGAATAAGGGAATGCAGTTTATATTTGTGTATATGAACGAAAAAGTAAACTCCTCAAAATGAGGACTTTTAAGGCTAAAAAGTCCTCATTTTGAGGAGTTTTGCATTTTCGTGGAAAAAAGGATATGATAAATTAAATAGAAAAGATGGAGAAGAGAGTCTCAGAAAATTTGTGGAAAAGGAAAACATAATGCAAAAAATATTAATTACAAATGATGATGGAATACAGTCAGACGGTATCATTCGTTTGGCACGGGCAGCAAAAAAATATGGTAAAGTCTGGGTAGTGGCACCGGACGGACAGCGCAGTGCAATGTCACACAGGATCACACTGCATGAAACGATAGAGTTTTTTCCGGTTGATTTTCCGGTGGAGGGTGTGCACGCGTATGCAAGTACAGGAACACCGGCGGACTGTGTGCGTTTTGGAATTTTAAATATTGTGAAGGAAAAGCCGGACTATGTTTTTTCCGGTATCAATTATGGCTATAACAGCGGAACAGATATTCAGTATTCAGCGACCGTAGGTTCTGCGTTAGAAGCTGCGTGCGCAGGTGTGCATGCGGTTGCGTTCTCCGAGGGTGCATCGGAGTGTCATGAGGTGACAGACGCTTACCTTGAGCAGATGCTGAAAGAACTGATGGAACAGCCTTTGGCGCACAATCAGATCTGGAACGTAAATTTTCCGCAGTGTGAACTTGAGAAGCTGCGGGGAATTTTATATGACAGAAAAATTGCAGACTGTGGATTTTTCATTGACGAGTATCTGGAAGAGGGGCTTGAAAATGGAAGAATACGACTGACTGTGCATGGAAATTATAATGAGAATGCCCCGGAGGGAACGGATTTCCGGGCACTTGTTGATGGATATATTTCAGTTGGGAAGGTGAATAATCTGCGGTAAAAATGAAAGATACCAAATAATTGCAAGAAATCAAAAAAATATGTTATTTCAAACAGGATACCGGATTAATAAAATATAATTGAGGCAGTGTATACAAAACGACAAGAGATGAAAGAATGTCGGAAAGCGGAGATTGGAAATAGTATGCGTATAAAAATGATACAGAAGAAAAAAGGATTGTGGGGAAAATGAAAATACTATTAGTAGATGATGAAAGAACAGAGCGTGAGGGAATCCGGTTTTTGATTGAAAAATTTCAATTTGAGCTTGAAGTAGCGGAAGCAGCTAACGGAAAACTGGCAATGGTGTATCTACAGAAATATCAGGATGTGGATATTTTATTGACCGACGTAAAAATGCCGTATATGGACGGACTACAACTTGCAAAATATGCAAAGGAAAACAGACCGGATGTGATCATTATTATATTCAGTGCTTACAGCGAGTTTGATTATGCGAAAAAGGCATGCGAGGTAAGTGCGGTCAATTACCTGTTAAAACCGATCGAAGTGGAGGAATTCAAACAGGTGATGGAGCATGTCATTGCACTTTGCAGACAGAAAAAGCAGTGGAAAGAACAGAAAGAAAATCTGTTAGTCGCAGATAAAAAATTATTGTTATACAGACTTTTTAACACGAAAGAATCTGTGACAGAGATTGTGGAAAAATTAAAAGAATACAAGATTAATCTGGAAAATAAATATATCTGTTTCGTGAGTATTGAGACACGGAACAATTACTTTGAACTGTGCGAGGAAGAATTTGAAAAAATACTGAAACGCAATATGAAATTACCATATGAACAGATCGACTTTTATCCAAACCAGATTTATGTGATCATTTACAGCAGAGAGCCGATCGAGGAACGGAAAGTGGAAAATTCCATCCGTTTATTATATGCCGATCTGACCGAGGAAAAAGCAGAGATGCCATCGATTATTGTCGGAACAACATTCTTTGGAATAAAAGAATTTTCAGGCAGGGTAAAAGAAATGGAAGATGTCCGAAATGACACGTTCAGCTATTTTTCGGGAGTAATCTACATTGCACAGAAAGCAGCGCGGGATACAGGAACGCTCGAGGAAACCATGCAGATGAAAGATAGTATTTTCCGAAGCATAGAGGATGAAAATATGCCTGCAGTGGAAGAACAGTTATTGGTCTATCTGAAACGTCTGGAAAATGAAAAAGCGTCGAGTGCATTTTATGCAAAGTATCTGATTTTAGATATTGTCAAGGCTATTTATCAGAAATACGGCATCTATAACGAGAGCCTGATCATGCAGACAGCAGATGAAATTATGAACAGTCATGATCTTTGGAAAGTGGGTGAAGTTGTGTCAAAAGTGATACGGGAGATCACTGTTTCCCAGAAACAGAGTCTGCCGGATACGAGCCTCACGGTATCCGAAATCAAAAAAGTCATCAAGAATGAGTATATGCATGATATCGGTCTGGAAGAGATCGCAGAAAAAGTCTGCCTCACAGCGTCTTATGTGAGCTTTATTTTCAAGAAGGAGACAGGATACAATCTTGTGAAATATTTGACAGACTATCGCATGAAGAAAGCGAAAGAACTGTTAGAGGAGAGTAACTGGAAGATCGTGGATATCGGAAAGGCATGTGGCTACACAAACCAGCCCTATTTCAACAAACTGTTTAAAAATTACTATGGTGTGACACCGAAGCAGTACCGTGAGCAGAAATAAACAGAAAAATTGGAAGTGAAATACAGTGGTGCGGTCATGTTGCCAGAAATACATAAGAAGTGGGGAGAAGGTCAAGTGAAGAAAATTTGTAACTGGTTTATACATAATGCGTCCATGCAGAAAAAGCTTATTATAAGTTATATTATTCTGGTGTCGATTCCGTTATGTATTCTCGGTATTCATTCGTTTTCTGCGGCAAATCAAAATCTGCTGGACCAGACAGAAGTGACGATGGACAATAATTTACACCGTATGTGTCAGGAGGCAGACGCTATTTTTCAGAGAGAGACAGATTTTACAAAATATCTGGCGTACAATCTGGAATTTCGACAGACGTTGGAGGGGAATGCCTATAATGGTAGTGCAATCGCACAGAGCCTGAATAAGACGGTGGAACCGGTATTCTGGTACTTTATAACGAGTGATGAAAACTTAAAAATGATCAAAATCGTCACACCAAATACGGCATCAGACATAGGCTCTTTCCTGGAGTCGGCGGAGCCATATGAGGATACGGTGTGGTACAAAAAGCACGAAAAAGATTTTAATACAGAGTGGACGGTCGAGGAGGACGGAAAGCTGTATGCAACGCGGACAATTTTAGATACGGCAACGACCAGCAGAAGAATCGGTGTACTGCGTGCGGAATTTTACTTAAACCGGATTTTGGAACCGTTTGATACGATGGATTATCTGGACAACGGGATCGTGATAAAAGACGGAAATGGTCAGGTGATTTACACAAAAAAAATTGCTGATGAGCAGATGGAACAGAAAATTGAAGCGTACATCGGAGAAAACCCGGAGGATGCATCCGTCTTAAATAAAGAATATATTTTAAAAGAAGCGTCGATGGAAAAAGTCGACTGGAAAATTTACTATTTTATTGACCGGAATACAATCTCGGAACAGATTTATTCCATTATATTTTCTACAATCATAGTAGTACTTATTTGTGTCGGACTGACACTGGTGGTGATTGGAGTGCTGTCGCGTGTGATCGGTCAGAGAATTTTGCAGTTGAGGGATCAGGCGGAGCGTATTGCAAACGGCGATCTGCAAAATCCCTGTCACACAACCGACACGGATGAGGTTGGCATGGTGACGAACAGTCTCGGAAGAATGACTGTGCAGTTAGATTCCATGATTAATGAAGTATACAAGATGGAGATTGAGAAAAAAGAATCCGAATTGAGAGCGCTGCAGGCGCAGATGAACCCTCATTTCCTCTACAACTGCCTCTCAGGTATCAAGTGGAAGGCGCTCAGAAAAGGGGATGACGATATCAGCGATATCACAGGACTTCTGGCAAAATTCTACCGCACAGCATTAAACAACGGACAACAGATCACAACGGTGAGCAGTGAGTTGGAGAATATCCGGGCGTATATTGAGATCCAGAAAAAAATGCATGAGGAACCATTTGAGGTGGAATACCGTATAGATGAGAGCGGTCTCGAATGCTGTATGCCGAACTTTCTGCTTCAGCCGCTGGTGGAAAATGCGATGAAGCACGGCATTGATTATATGGAAGAACCGGACACCGGAAAAATTATTGTAGAGTTTTGCAGAAAACCGGAGCAGATGGTATTTTCTATTTACAATAACGGACCTTTGATCGAACTTGAAATGGTAGAGAAATTGTTGAATGAACAGGGAAAAGGCTATGGAATCCACAATATCAAGGAACGTCTGGAGCTTTATTACGGAGCACTCGGAAGTCTTGAAGTGAAAGTCACTGATGCAAAATATACCTGCTTTACGGTAAAGATGCCGGATACGCTGCAGAAGAAAAATCCAAAATAAAATACATGAAAAAGTATTACTTTTCCAAAGAAAGTATTATTTTATTCTGCTAGGTTCGACTGTATGATAAATATATCAAATGAAAGAGAAAAACAGCAGCAGACAGCGGTATTTTCTTTCGGGAAAAGGAGAAAAAGGTATGAAGAGAAAAGTTTTGAGCGTATTATTGTGCGCAGCAATGACACTTGGGGTAGTAGCAGGATGTGGAAGCTCCTCGGATACAGGAAGCACAGATTCAGCATCTAAGACAGAGACAAAGGGAGAGAAAACAGACTCTTCTTCGGACAAAGTGACAATCCGTATGTCTTACTGGAATAGTGAAGACACGGTACAGGCAATGTTAGATTATCTTGCAGAGGCAGTGCCGGAGGTAGAGATTGAATATCAGTTTATTGATAACTCTAACTACGATACAATTATTGATACCCAGCTTTCCGCAGGCGAAGGACCGGACATCATCTGCGAGTCACCGGGTTCTGCATTAAAACATGCAAAATTAGGTTATCTGGAAGCGTTGGATGATCTGGCAGCTGATTATTCCACAGCAGGTACAAGTGTTTACGGATATAACGGAAGTACCTATGCACTTCCGGGAATCAGCTGGTTTGAAGGAATCTATTATAACAAAGAAATTTTTGAAGAAAATAATGTGGAACTTCCAAAGACATTTGATGAGTTTTTAGATGTTTGTACAACATTCCAGAATGCAGGAGTTACACCACTTGCAGCAGGCTTAAAATCATGGGAACCGCTGTTAAAGAGTTCTATGGCATTTGTGACAGCAGAGTATCTGTCCACTGATGAGGGAAAAGGTTTTGGAGAAAAATATCGTAACGGCGAAGTGACAATGGACGGAACCTGGAATCCATATATCGAGACATGGTCACAACTGATCGATAATGGTGTATACACAGCAGACATGACAGGTATTGATCATGATCAGGCATTAGAGCAGTTTGCAACAGGCGGTTCAGCAATGTTCTGCTCCGGTCCTTGGGATTATGATGCGATCATGGAAAAAAATCCGGAGTTACAGCTTGACATGATGCCTTTCTATGGAACAAAAGAGAGCGCAGGCTGGCTCATTGGTGGTCCTGGCTGTGGATTTGCAGCAAATGCTTCTTCCAAGAACCTTGACGCAGTGAAAAAAGTGCTTGCAGCAATTTCAACGACAGATGGACAGAACGCTTTATGGCAGAACAATCAGGGGGGTTCTTCTTACTTAAATGGAGTAGAATTTGACCTTCCGGAAGCATATACAAGTGTCGCAGGTGCGTTAGCAGCAGGAAATGTTTACTGCCCATGGAATGAATGGGGTTCTGCAGCAGGTGCACATGAGACTTATGGAACAGAGATGCAGAGTTATCTTTTAGGTGCGCAGGATTTATCCACAACATTACAGACGGTTGATGAAGTGGTTTCTGAGCTATTATCAAAATAGATAAGAGTGCAGTGAAGATGCCTCAAACTCGGCAGTGAGGCTGGGTTTGAGGCTCTTTTTCTGCCTTTTTTCGGAAAGGAAGCAAGATTTTATGAATAAAAAACAGAAAAAAAGGGAATGTGGTTCACTCGGACGTTACTTTGCGGTGTTTATTATTCCGGCACTGGCAATTTATCTGATCTTTAGTATTTTGCCGTTTATGTACACCATTTTTTACAGTTTTACTGATTATACTGATATGAATCCGACAAATCTGCACTTTGTTGCATTTCAGAATTATATAAAAGTATTCCAGACGCCTTTAATGCGGATTGCAATCAAGAATTCATTGATTTATGCCATATTACTGACTGGATTTCAGGTAATTCTTGGTCTTCCGATCGCTGCTGTTTTGAATAAAAAGTTAAAGACAAGAAATCTGCTCCGTGCGGTTTACTTTTTCCCGGCAGTATTCAGTTCTTTGATTATTGGATATTTATGGAACTTTATTTTATCGTCCTCGGACTATGGATTGATCAACAATCTGCTTCACCGCTTCGGGTTAGATACGATTAACTTCTTCACGACAAACCGGGCACTATTCTCTGTTATATTTACGCAGATCTGGCAGTGGACCGGCTGGGCGATGGTTATTTTTCTTGCCAACCTGCAGAGTATCGCACCAGAGTTATATGAGGCGGCACAGATCGATGGAGCAAACGGCAGACAGAGCTTTTTTAGGATTACGCTCCCACTCATGTGTCCTTCCGTAAAAATTATTGTAGTAACCGGACTGATCGGAGGCATGAAAGCGTTTGACGCAATCTACTCCATGACTTCCGGCGGACCTGGAAATGCAACGGAAACGGTTATGACAGTTATGATGAAGAAAGGTATCTCGGATGGCTTCTATTCGGTAGGTTCCGCTTTCGGTGTATGCTTCTTTATCATCGTATTGATCATTAGCGGTGTGACAACCAAAATAATGGGAAAATGGGGGGAGGCTATCTCATGATAAAACAGAAAAGTAGTGAAATGGGAGTCAGTAAAAAAGAAAAACGCGGGCTTGTTATTACAGAGATTTTTATGATACTTCTGGCAGCGGTATGGTTTATTCCAATTTATTACCTGATCGTGACGACATTTAAAAATCCGCAGGAGGCAACACAGTCTCCGTTGGGGCTTCCAAAAGTCTGGGTATTCCAGAATTATGTAGATGCTTTTGTAAATATGCAGTATCCGAGAGCATTGTTTAATACTGTAAAAATTACAGTACTTGCAGTTGCAATTATTGTTTTGGTTACATCCATGGCAGGTTATGCGCTGGCAAGAACGAAGTCCAGATGGGGAAACCGCATTTTCCTGCTGTTCCTTGCAGGTCTGGTTGTTCCGTTCCAGATGAATATTGTCAGCCTGTTTAAAATTGTGAAAAGTATCGGACTGATGAACACGGCATGGGCAGTCATTCTTGTGGATGTGGCGATCAATGTTCCACAGGGAATTTTCCTGTTTAAAGAGTTTGTGGAATCGACCATTCCAAAGGAGTTAGAGGAAGCAGCAGAAATCGACGGCTGCTCTGTGATCCGTAAGTTTTTTGTGATCGTACTTCCATTATTGAAACCGGTTATTGCAACGGTTGTTATCCTTGTTACTTTGAATGTGTGGAATGAATTTATGACACCGCTTCTGTTCTTACAGAGCCGTGAGCAGGATGTCATCCTTCAGGAAGTATCCAGAAATATCGGACAGTTCTCAACCGACTGGACAGCGTTGTTCCCAATGCTGATGCTTGGTGTTGCACCACTTATGATCTTCTATATTTTCATGCAGAAATACATTATCGCAGGAGTTTCTGCCGGTGCAGTGAAGGGGTAAGACGATATTGCAGAATGGAGAAGAATATGAGACGAATGGAACTGGATGCAGGAATCAAAAATATTATGGTGATCGTGCCGCATGAAGATGATGAGATCCTTCTTGCAGCAGGTATTATGGAGAAAGCACTTGCAAAAGGAATTGGTGTTCATGTAGTGATGGCAGGAAACGGAGATTATGAAGGACATGATGAGGCAACCGGAAGTGTCCGTCTGCCAGAGACACTGGCAGGGCTTCAGGTGCTTGGACTGGACGAGGGACAGGTGACATTTCTCGGTTATGCGGATACCGGGATGGATGAGACAGAGAGTTTTCTTCATCAGTTATACGATGACAGCAAGGGTGACCGTGTACATGTGTCGCACTGTTCGGATCATACGTATGCGCTCCCTGACAAGAAAGATTATCATGCGGAAAAGTATGGAAAGCCTGCTTTGTATACAAGAAATCAATTTAAACAGGATTTAAAAGAGATCATTATGGAAAAACGTCCAGAAATTATTTTTACAACTGCAGAATATGACAGACATGGGGATCACAGTGGGCTGGTACTTTTTATTAAAGAGATTCTGACGGAGGAGAAAGAATATCACCCGACATTATTTTCAGGTGTGGTCCACTCAAATGCCGGGGATGAAAATTGGCCGAACCGATCTGCTAAGAGAGATAACCTCTGGGATTATGCGAAGAGTATGGATGTCTGTGAACCATTCGTGTGTCCAAAAGATTTTGATAAAGGATTGTTAAAATGGGAAGAACGCATCAGCTTTGCAGTTCCGGAAGATATGCAGGCACTTGATTTTTCTGTGAACAGAAAGGCACGTGCGCTGGCTTGTCATAAAAATGCGATCAAAGAGGATGCGGTAGAATTTTTATATGCGTTTGTCAAAAGAGAAGAGTTGTTCTGGGAGATTGTATATTAGGAAAATAGAAGGAGTTAGTGAATAATGGAATTTAAGAAACCAATATATCCGATCGAACAATGGAATATCACGGAGACGGAATTCGAAAAAGAAAATAATTACAGAAACGAGACGACATTTGCGCTGTCTAACGGCTAAACTGGCCAAAGAGGAACTTTTTAGGAGGGACTCCAGAATA
>OGQO01003100.1_pt1 | contig 11870 bp, 15 predicted proteins | sample 1553241 | NCBI WGS metagenome assembly OGQO01 (sample SAMEA2579933, study PRJEB22360) | human gut metagenome | biome: human gut; feature: human-associated habitat; material: faeces | place: Denmark | collected 2008/2010
ACTACGAAAAGCAGGAAATCACGACGGATGCAAAGAGCTTCTATATGCAGGAAAAAGCGCTTAAAGAAAAACAGCACCAAGAAGAACAAGCTCGTCTGGAAGTAGAAGATAAGAAAGAGCCTGCGAAAACAGATGACAACAGCGAAAAGCGTTAAATAACACAATTCAAAGCTTCAATATAAACGATGTAACGCTAATAATAACTGAAAACAGCACTTTTGAGATATGCGATGGTCAGATACAAACAAATGTGCTGATTCCGTATATCTCAAAAGTGCTTTTTCTTTTAGTTTCCTCTACAAAATGCACATTTTTGATATGCTTTATTTTGCACGACAGTTCGTACAAAATAGTAACATATAAATCCGCAAAATACACAATGACACAATTGGCAAAAACAAAATTGCACAATTTGCATATGCTGAAAGGAGACATACTTATGTCTGAGGTACACAATAACGATATCCGCGAACTGCTCGATACCATCCCCGTTATCCCTAACGAGCTGATGGAAGAATATCTCGTACGGCAGTACAATATTACCCCGAACAAGGCGCGTGAGATTATCTACAGCGCTTGCCGTAAGGGTGCAAACCGTCGTCCGGCGTGCTATGTCACTAATGACGGTCTGGCGAAAGCTGATTACATTACCATGAACAGCCTTGTCCGCAAGCGCTGTCGCGCATTCCGCGTTGCCTGCGAATTTTTGCCGGAGAGCCGTCAATTTTCAATCCCTTCTACCTGCCCGTGGCTGCTGAGCTTCTGTTTCGATGGCAGCGTATATTATGTCTGCGAGTTTGAAAAGGGTAAGGAACTTATTGTTGCTGATATGATTCGCAACAATGGTATTCGTGAAGAAATGATGCCGGTCACATCCCGTATCGCTATTATGCGTCCCGGAGCAAACCGTGAGCTGCTTGATGGTTGTGGCATTCGCTTCTTCTGTACCGTAGATGACGACTACAACTTGGAAGTGACCGAACAGGTCGAGGATGATGAGGTTTGGGATGGCGTTCCCGTCATTAAGTGATTATAAACGATATATCGAAGAAAACGGAGAGCTAGTAGGCGTGACAAGCAAAGCCGAGCAGACTGGCAATTTGCTCGCACCTACGCCATATTCGAAATCGGCAAAGTATGTCAAAGACAAGCTCAAAAAAGCCTCTGATTATATGGAGCAACTGCCGGATATGCAAAGCCTCCGCAATAATACTTCGGAAGATACTCTAAATGCCGTTTCTGTAGAGATTCTTAAAGCAGAACGCGCTATTTTGACTTCTTTTGAAGGCAAAGAACGGCAAGAACCCTACGAAAAAGCACATAAATCAGCTTTGATTCCGGACAACTTTTGCCAGATTTCGCAGCCCAAAAATGGAATACTGAAGATACGATATTCTTCGTTTTTACCACCGTTTCATTATGAATGGTACAGCCGAAAAGCGCGATACAAGAATGAGGCAAATCAGTATTTCCTTGATGCCGAATTTGACTACATTACGGAGGCTGCGCTTCGGAAATTCATTGCTAAAAACGGTCCCGTGAGCGTCCCTCCAGAGCATCTTTATCTTGTGTTTCGGCGCGGAATTGTACTCGGAGGGGCGATGCCTATAGACAGTAATAATGTCTATACAGGAGCTATCACAAACGCTATCAGCAGGGTTCTTCAACACGGCGACGGCTGGCAGCTTATGAGCTTTGTTTATACCGCCATTGAAGACCAGCAAGGGCCTTATTTGGATGTTATTCTTTGCCAGAAAGAAGACATTACGAAATGGCTCTAAGCGTAGCTGCATACAACAGTTTCAGGAATGTAAAAATACAACATTTTTAGGGGCACAAAAATACGCTCCTGAAAATGTTGTATTTCTTTATATGGATTTCTGCGAGGCTGTGGGGATTCTTGAACCGTCTTTGGTACGCAATACGGAATCTAAAGGACAAAAGCGAGGGGACAAAATGACGCATGAGCAAAAGCTTCTATGCTATCTGTATGGGGTTGATTCAATCCAACGCAGGCAGCTTGTAATAGCACTACCAGATATACCTTACCAAAGCCTGACTCTTGCGGTTCGAAACGCCATCAAACATGGCTATATAGAAGTATTTCGTAAAGATGAGTCAAATTATCTGCGCATCTCACCGGACGGTATAAAGTACATCCGTACAACAGCTAAAGACTCTCTGGATAGTGAAAAAAGAGCTACCATGAAACGGCGTTTCAAGGGAGAACAAGGAAGAAGGCTTAACAGAGTAGAAACTACTTCCTGTATGTGCAGGGCAGCAGGTATAAAACTAGCCAAAGAAGAAGGAATCCAGCTAACAAACATTCTCAATGCAAACACAAAAGACTATGAGAAGTTTATGGAAAACTACTTCTACAACAAAGGGCTGCTGTTTCTGTCAGATGAACTATCCGCAACTATAAAAGCCACAAACACTGTCGGCGAAGAATACACAACAGGTATGAGCCGTCTGGTGGGAGCCATCATCAACAGCAAAGGCATTTACTATCTCTACTGCACACTAGACAAACTCATGAAATGGATAATATCCTACGAAAAGCGGCGAGTAAGTGCAATCACAGCGCTTCTCCAAAACAGTAATGCAGCCACAGAAAGCCAAGACTTCCAAACGGCATGCGCTATCCAACCAAAAAGCATCATAATAGGGAAAACATGCGCCATGATACCAAAAATCATCACAGGCGACAAATACGGCAAAAATATAAAAAGAGCCGGAGAAACAACCATCACAAACAAGCTGATGACTCTCGCAAATTTAGAAGAAGTATACAAACACAACTACTTCGTACCAACAGACACACTCGGCGTTGAACTACTCTCAAGAACCGTAACACTTACAAGAGATGACCTCAACCAAATGATAGAAATGTGGCTCTCTGAAATGACAGACAAGCACACTACTATCGAAGCAAGGGAATATGTTGAAGCTTACATCAATGATGAAGAAAGCAAAACACTCGTGTTTCCAATCATAGAGCTTGAAGAACTCGTTTACCAAAAAGCTGTAAAAGAGAAATACCATATTGTTTGCGAAAGAGGCACACAAGATGGTATCAGCCGAGCAATGGGAAACAAAGTTATTGACTTTAAAGATATGAACAACGAATCAATGCCTGCACATAAATACGATGACGATGGAATCCGCAGAGACGGCATCAACCCTCTCACGCATTCCGGCTACTGGGAGGAAGAGCAATGATAGCAATACGAGTATGCCCTATCTGCAAAAAGGCATTTGAGGGCAGAGTGGGCGTTCCAAAGGTTTATTGTGATGAATGCACCATGCTGTCAGATTATGCGGCGATGGACACTGCAAGAAGTCAAGCGGCTTGGTTCTTCGAAGATTTTGGAGACGAAGATGAAAGAGAAGATGAAAAGCATGAGAGTGAGCAAGAGACAGATACAGCACCTCTTATCACTATCACGGACGAATCAAAACTCCCAAAAGCCACACGCCAAAGCCGAGAATCTCTTTTAGAGCTCATTTCATCCAGAAAGCGCAGTTAACTAACAAAGTAAAGAAAGCGATGGCAAGTCATCTAATAAACCTTCCACATTTGCTAACCACCTTTATTGTTACGAGTTTATGAACTTCTAACAACCAAAGTTGTAAAACATACAAATTTATGGTATAATGCAATTGAAAATAAAAGATAGTACGATGAAAGCGTAGCTGCGATGCGTAGCCGAAAATAACAACCAACTACGAAGCGTAGCTCCTTACATACCGTACCACAGATGTAAAGTAGAAGGTATTAGATATGACAAAGAAAATCATTATTCCGTATGTAGCCGCAATTTTAGCGATGGTAGTTTGTATTAGCGTAGCTGCTGATGATGGAGCTGTAGTTGCCAGAAGCTATGCAGGATACAACAATCAGAAACCTAGCGTAGCCTCTGACAATGTCTATCGGCCGGTAAACCTTTCTTGGAACAACACCTTCAAGAAGGTAACTGCTGAGGAAGCATTGGGAGTTAAAGATGGTGTTCTCGTTTTTGCTTTTCCGCAATGTCCTTTCTGCCGAAATCTTATTCCAGAACTTGCAGAAGTAGCAAAAGAAGAAAACGAGACCATCTACTACTGTCAGGTCGATGAGTACAGAGACAAATATGAATTCGATACTTTTACCGGTAAGCCTGTGAAAACACAGGAAGCAGGGAAGGGATACTACGAACTTCTCGATTGGCTCGGCGACTACCTGAACGACTACGCGGTGGCAGATAACAACAAAAACAAAATCAAAGTAGGAGAAAAACGAATCAGCGCCCCTACTGTCATCCGCATTGAAAACGGACAGCCGGTATCTACATGGCTGCTGGAAGATGTGGAGGACGCAGGATACCCGACAAACGCATTTGATACTTGGTGTGACGATACACAAGACAAAGTGACGGAATCTCTGCATAACTATTTTGAGGAGAAGTAAAGGATGAAGAATAAAGAGAAAATCACGATTGGGACGATTCTATTCGTCGACTCTCAGTATATTGTAACGGCTATCCTGATGCGCGTATTCTTTGCAGTAACCGGCTTGGCTGATAAGATGACGACAGGCACGGCCATTGTGTATTTCAGTTTGCTGTACCTGCTCTTTGCCGTAGGTGCGCTTGAGGACGATGACGACTGAGCGTAGCTGCCATATACTGCATTCTCGGACGACGGAAGCGTAGCTGCTGCCACAAGCTGGTTGTCAGTTGCGTAGCCGCCGTCCTTTTGTTGTAACCGGAGGAATATCAGAATGGTCTATGAGGTAATTAGTCCAAGAGGGAGAGGCACCGGAAACATTGTGGGGGTTCACACAGAATCACCACAATGCATTGATTCCCTTGATATGCAGAAGGCAATGGTTGCCGGAGGAAGTAAGATTACCTTTGAAGGAACAGAAGAAGAATATGAGGCTGTAAAGGACAAGCTTCATCCGAAGACAAAAGTAACTATTAAAAAAGCGTCTGCACAAAGGAAACAAAGAACAACAAGCAAGACAACTCGATAACAGGAACGAACCGTTATGAGATGCTATCCAGAACAGCTCCTACCGCAGCGATAAGCAACAGCAATAGATAAGCGGCGCTATCGTTCTGGAAGATATGAGAGGGAAGGAGATATACCCGTGAGAGACTTTACAAATACTTATGATGCGTTCATGCACTGTGATGTTAACAAGCTGGCTGAAGCGTTTGCCTCGATGTACCACAGCGACGGAGAAGAGTGCGACCGTCTTGGTTGTGCAAAGCAAGAGGTTAACGAAGCGTTCATGCGGATGAAGACCATCACGCCGAAAGTCGAAACCAACCAGAGTATTCTCCTTGTTTGCAAGGATTTCGGCGACACAGGCGACGATGTCTCTCTTATTAAAGCTAAAGACCTCAGCGTTTGGAAAGAAAAGCACAAGGAAAAGACAGAAACTATCAGCGATGAGATGCTGACATTTATGAGCACCGACGACATCATGGACGCAGCGATGCAGCAAGAACTGCCGACGCGCTATGCAATTGAACTTTGCAGTTGGGATGAGATTCTCGGATGGAAGCTGGCACCGTCCAGCATCTATATCTACGGTCTCGAATTCTGTTTGTCGCGTGTGTTGTGGGAGATGACATTCTTTGGCGTCGAGCCACACGGGGTAGAAAAAGCAAAAGCAGACCTCGATGCAAGCATTGAGGAATCGAAGAAAAACCTTGATGAAAACGGGAAGCCTCACGGTATTCCGTTCGAGGATTTTGTAAAGGAGCTCCTCGGCGACGATTACACGGAAGACTGGTATCCGGAAGAGGAACAGGAACGCGACCGTCGAAATATGGCAATCGCATCTTACAAGGGCAACAAAGAGGCAGAATACCTGCTTCTGATGCTGTGACATCCAAAAAGAGATGAAGAAACAGAGAGAAGGTGACAACCGTGCTTCTGCACATCTTTGGAGATACACATGGACCGGATGAGATTTTCAAAATCAACCCCAAAAAGTTTCTTGACCGCGACCTCACAAAAGACGATGCTATTGTAGTTTGTGGAGACTTCGGACTTCCGTTCTTTCCAACGGACCGTATCCCGGCGAATGAACTCAAAGCAAAGAACTACCCGCAGCATAACATCAAATCAGCACGAGCGTACAAGATGTACACTGACTGGCTGGCATCTTTTCCTTGCGATATTCTGTTCGTTGATGGGAACCATGATAACCACGCATTTTGGGCAGAGCAACCCACAGAGCAATGGAACGGCGGACTCATTCAGCGTTTGCCGGAAGCATCCAATGTCATCCATCTGATGCGCGGTGAATATTACACGATTGATGGCATGACCGTGTGGTGTATGGGTGGTGCGGAGTCCATCGATAAAATCTACCGCACAGAAGGCGTTACTTGGTGGCGCGAGGAAATCCCATCCATGAAAGAGACATGGCATGGCTTCGACACACTGAAAGAGCACGGAAACAAAGTAGACATTATTCTGACGCACACGTTGCCACAGATGCTTATGCCGATATACTTTCGGGACAGCAGCCCTATCAACGACCCAACTGGAGTATACCTCAACGAAATCTACCGCAGAGTGGAGTTCAAGCAGTGGTTTTGTGGGCATATGCACAGAGATGTAAACAAGCCGATGTACAAGCTCAGAGTGCTGTATAACCAAGTTGCAGAAGTGAACACGAAAGAATGCTGGGGAAGGGGAGAACAGACATGAATGGTATCTATGTAGTAGGAGATGTTCACGGAGACTTCAAAAAACTCATAGAAGCGCTCGTTGCATCCAATTGGGATGAGAAAACTGACAAGCTCATCTTTGTCGGCGATGTAGTAGACCGTGGCATTGAGAATGCAAAGGTCGTGAACTTCATTGCAGACCATAAAGATACCGTACACCTCGTTCTCGGCAACCATGAATACGAGCACCGGCAAATGCTATGGTACTACAAATCACTCGCGCAATCTCCTACAGTAAGAAAGCTTGCAGCATGGGTATTCCTGCACTACAAGCAGGGAGAGCATATCTTCAGAACGAAAGAAGAACTTGAAGGACTTAGATGTAGCTTAGAAGAGAGAAAGAAAATTCTTGCCTCAAGACCACATACCTTCGAAGGCTGGCAAAAGATGTTCATCACCTATACGCTCGCATGGGAAAGTGACAGTCTCTGGAAAATCGTTCTTTACATCCTCGACAACATGCGGCAATCCGTACAACGCTGAGCATACCATCTACGAGTTCCTTATGGGCACGAAGAAAACAAGAGAAAATTTTGAAGCTGTCTTTGAAAACAATACGCAGGAACTCAACATCACGCCTTCCACTACAGAGAAATTTAAGCAGGTAGTCATTACACACAACAATCCTTTCGGAAAGGTAAATGACTACGATAAGGCAGAGATGCTGCCGGACCATCAGAATACTCTCTATATCTTTGGGCATATCCCTCATAAAGAGATTATCCGTATAGATAGACCAAACAGCAACTGCACATACCTTGATATAGATACATCCATTGAATCGGTATCCGTCATCAAGCTGAGCGACTACCTCCGATAAAAGCATACGCATCATAGGGGCACTGAGCCTCTGTGGTGCGTTTTTCTTTTTGTATAAGTAGTTTGCTGGTCTTTATAAGAGAAGTTAAAAAGCGGCTGGCTGTGGCGCTACAGTGATACATAGAGAGTCGTAGCAACACACTCGCAAGTCGCTATGTTCCATATGGGGGCTACCTTATCTTCCGTTCTGGAAGAATGCTGCAGACGATATGTTCGGCATCTGCCAAGCAGGATGGAGATAACGGCAAAGTGGATAAGAGATAGCCAGAGCGTATTGCCTCCTCCAAATAGCAAACCACATTTTGGAAATATTGCGCAATGAGCCATAGGCCAACGAATCACAAAACTGAACTACGAAGGTTCATATCTGTGATTTCCGTGAATATGAGACAACCGACCACGCAGTATCTGACAGATGTAGATGTCGTATTTGGAATGGAGGCGGTCCCACCCCGCACGGCGATGAAACATTTCCATACCGTAGGCACAAACAAACCGTAGGTACTCCTCGTTCATCCGTGAGAGCATAGCTACCATGTATTGACTTCTTAGACGACGGAAGCGTAGCTGCTACCACAAGCCGGTTGTTGGTAGCGTAGCCAAAGAGCATCGCACGCCATGTCAAGCGAATTTATCCAGTATTAGATGTACCTTTGTAAAAAAGTCGAATTAAATGTTCTTTTGCGTAAAACACAAAACAAGACGCAAGTTTAGAACGCAAATTGCAACCAAGAAAACAGCAAAGCAGAGACATTTAGTCGCATGCTATTACAACCGGATTGCGTCATATTTGCAACTAACTTGGGTCTATGTTGGAATCATCTTGGAACTAACTTGGAGCTATAGACGAAAAAACTTGCTACGAACTTACTTCAAACTAGCTAAGCACTTGTCATAGCTTTCTACAAATAGCTCGCACAGCAAGTCAAGAGCAGCGGTTCCAGATTAGATGTGTTTTTACGAAAAAGCCGAATTAAATGGGTGGCTGCGTAAAAAGTGAACATTACCTCCGTAAAAGTAGACATTCGCAGAGAAAAAGTAGACATTGGACTTGCTACGGACTTGCTAAACACTTGCTACTCCTCACCCGAAGCAAGTTTGATTTTTTGCGTGAAAGAATCTCCTGTTGCTGTCCAAACGAAATCAGAAAATATTTTTGAAAAGTTGTTCAGAAAATTTCTCTCAATAGGCTCACCAGCAGGAAAATGCTGGAATAAAACAAAGTTTCCATGTAAAAAGTGTACAGATGCTCCAATTATTCGTAGGGAAAAGTGGCAAACGCACAAAATTAGAAGGAAACGCAGCTCATACATCCAACTGAGAGTTTTCTTCAGCCGTATACACAAAAAATCGGCATACCGGCACTATGTCGGTACACCGATATACGACAACCTATATGGAGGATGCTGAGAAACTCGGTTGTCTCACACGGAGGACATGCGACAACCAAACAACGCAGCACAGCATACCGTGGATGCTTACTCAATTGAGGGAGGTATAGTTCATCCAGAACGAAAGAGTCTTGCCGATGCAGAACAAGCGCCCGAGTCATCACTTTGTTTCCTGTGAAATTCAGATTGATAATTGCTACTTTATGTCGTATAATATATATAATAATGTAGGAAACAAAAAAGACCAAGAAAGGAGTCTTTCATGGACATCGAAGAAAAGCCATCCGACACAGAATGGACACCCATCGAGAAAGAAGGCAATCCGAAGAAAGCCGGGAAATACATTGTCACACGACAGAAGCCGACCATGACGACAACCGCGTTCTTTGAGTATGGTGAATGGTGGGACGGACCGCTGCACGAGTGGGCATGACCGGAAGGCATGATAGTTGCTTGGCAGCCGATGCCAGCACCATACACCGGCAAAGAGAAACCACCTCTCAAGATATGGGATTAACCATTCCAGAACAGAGGCGGCAGAGGGAACGAAGAGGTTATCAGCATGAGCATAATACAGGCATATGCCACACGCTACGAAAAAGTCAGCTACTATGATTCCGAATTCGTCATAAAAGGGGTTCTGCGCATAGATACCAGAGAGTACGGCTTCACACACTATGATGGAGCCTTTGCTTTCTCAAGACTTAAAATCAAAGCAGGCAAAGTAAAAGCCGTCTACGACGAGGAAGACGGCTTTCAGATGCAGCAGGGGAGAGGTACTCCGGAAGGCGACCTTCTGTATACGAATCAAGAGAAGGCTGTGGAGTATATAAGAGATGCAGCGTCGGCATACTTGATAACCACACTTGACGCATGGGTAGAATACTTCAACTTTGCCACAAGCTGTGCAGGACCGTTTGCCTATCGCTTGACGAGATGTGTTGCGTATCCGGATGAAAAGTTCCGCTGTACGGTAAGAACACCATCTCCAAACTGCGCACTCGTCTACAGCTTCGGATTCGACGAAGAGGAACATCCGAGACTCGAATCGCCTCTGTTTCTAGCTACGGAGCTTCTTGAAACAAGCATAGACACAGATTTTGTTACAGGTCCCGGCAGATGGCTGTCCAGCATCTTCATGTTGAATGAAAACGAGAGTGGCTTGCCTCTCGACAGGGACTATTCCCGTATTGTCTCTTTAGAGACAGCGCTCGACTGCAAGATACAATTTGCCGGTTTTCCGGATAGTCCACAACCTGCACATTCCTGCAAGCTAATACTGTTCTCAGACCTTCTTCAGAAAAAGAAGCAGGATGAGATGGGAGTACCGATTCGGCACATTAAACACAAACCATAACGCAGATACAGCCCGAGAAAACATATCTGAATACCAACAGTGAGAGAAAAAATATGGCAAATACCAACATTCCAAAAGAAATGACCCTCGGTGAATTGCTCGACAAATACGCCGAGCGTATGGCACTATTTGCAAGTAGAAGTGGCGCATGTATTAAATTTGCGAACGAATACCGTGAGCAGCACAGGGAAGAAGTCGATGAATACATCAAAGATATCTGTAAGGGAAGATATCTGCTGCACTTCATTCTAGGGTTGAATTCACAGCAATGCCGTGATGCTGTCCTATGTATGGCATGTATCTTCCATGATGATGAGGCAAACGAGCCGAGAGTTGCAGGGAAACTGTTGTCGGTATACATGAGAAGCACCAAAAAAGAAAAGCTTCCGCCAATAGACGAAAAAGCTCTCAAAACAACATATCAGAAAATAGACGCAGCGCCGAATAATGACCAAAGCAAATATACCATAGCTTATGACGCATTTGCTCAGAACCTACTCAACACATCCTCCAGAGCGTTCTTCGTTGCATATGCACCACAATATAGAAACTTTGAAACATGCCGTGATGAAATCTACACAAATGCACTTGTAGCCATCATGCTGCTGGAAAACGCAAATACCACAGCAAAAGTGCGTTATATGGAGCGCTATGACTATCTATATCGCACTATTGTCCGCCAGCGTTTTGCTTCTAAAAACTTTGGTTCTGTATGGGCAAAGGACATGGGCACGATGCGAGCAAGAACCAATACCGAAAAAGAGAAATCAGACCTACTCCAAATTCCTATCATCTCTACATTCAGCGCCAGCGGTTTAGCAAATACAAAAACAATGGACGACCATGTCATCACAAAAGAGATGACAATGAATATCGCTGTCACAGCGTATACTGCCGCGAACATTGATAATGTGGAGTTCCCAATCGAACAAGTATGGGAAGCCATTGATACCGGGAAAAAATCCGCGTATGATGATGACGTAATCACAGCAGCAAAGGAAAAGAGAGAGGCATTTACCATCGCTCTCTTCAATTCGACATATTACACTCTTATGTGCGAAAGGAACAAGAAGACTATTCTGGAGGCATTGCATGACTACTTCTTTAACCCGCAAGGCGCAAGACTGAATGTCGAGCTGAAACGATGCCAGCGCAGGATTGCTTCCGATGATGAGAAGTTGCAACGGCAGAAGGACGAACTGAAAGCGTATAAGTCCCGTACAGATGCTGCTGAACGAGCGGCAGAGGATGCCCGGAACCGCTATCCAGTCCAAGGTCGAGACGCAGCAGGAGCAGATTGCAGCTCTTGAGGAAAAACTCAGAGTTCTGCAGGAAGAAAACGAGCGGTTACGAAAAGAAGTTCCTGCAGAGCCTGTCGAGGATACTCCCGTCGTACCGGCGGAGCCGGAAGTCGATTGTGCGGAGGAACTAAAGAAACTCTTCGCATCCAAAAAGGTCGTAATTATCGGCGGACATCCTAACATCATGACCAAATTCGCGCAGAAGTACCCGGATGCAGCGGTCATTGAGAAGGACAAAGCCATGACTGCGGACAAGCAACTGGATGGTGCG
>OGQO01003102.1_pt1 | contig 11868 bp, 9 predicted proteins | sample 1553241 | NCBI WGS metagenome assembly OGQO01 (sample SAMEA2579933, study PRJEB22360) | human gut metagenome | biome: human gut; feature: human-associated habitat; material: faeces | place: Denmark | collected 2008/2010
CCGGGTTGGTGATGGAGTAGCGCACACCAGCCTGGGCACCCAGATTGACCACAATGTCTGGGTGATACTGCTCAAAAATGCTGTTGATAAGTGCCTTATCCGCAAGGTTACCCTTGATAAATGTATAGTTCTCGAACTTCTGAAGCTCTGCCAGACGAGCCTCCTTGATACGAACATCATAATAATCGTTCATGTTGTCCAAGCCAATGACCTTAGTATCCGGCTCAGTGGTCAGGATACGTTTTGCCAAGTTGGAACCGATGAAGCCGGATGAACCGGTGATAAAAATCACTTTGCACATTATGTGTTTTTCCTCCACAGTCTATTAGCTAGTTGTTTCACTCTATTTTTGTAAAACACAAAATTCATACCTACAACGACAACTAATGCCATCACTGCAACATTAACAGCCATAAAAATCCAGTTTATATAGCTAGGTTCTTTGAGACTCATTTGACTACCAAACACTATGATTAACACCACGCTCAAGGTATCAATTGCAAACTGTTTTGTAACATTTTTTAATGACCAAAATATAAAGTGCCTTGAATCATATACAGCAAGCCACATCGTTTGGTATGTCATGGCTACCAATGTGCCAATGGCCACACCAATCAAGCCCCACACCTTAACTGTCAGTATCGAAACAAGAATATTCAAAATCGCCGCCACAATATAATTCTTTTGAGTCTGCCTGTAATGTCCTGCAGCCAGCACCATAATATTGTATGGAAGTCTTAAGCAATGCATCGCATTTGCTAATGTGAGCAAAACAGCAAACGCAGGCTGTATGTAATTGGCATCATTAATTCCAAATGTGTAGACTTGAACAAACGGCACTATCAAAGCTGCTGTACAAGAAAACACATAAGTAGTTCCCGTGTGAATAACCCATTCTACCCATGCGAAGAATCCTTTGAGTTTCTCCAATTCCTGTTTTGCCCAGAGTTCCCCAATCAACGCCTGAACACCATTTGTCATCGAAAGAAATAAAGTCTTCACTCCTTTAATAACCAAAAAATAGACGGAATAAATCGAAACATTTGACAATGTTGAGAAAACTGTCAATACAATTGTATCCGTTCCGTCCAAAACGACGGCTGCAATATGTTGTGCTACACCGTTCCATTTTTGTTTGATTGGCTCTTCAGTGTATTTAATCTTCCAATCAATTTGATAGTGTCGTTTCACATAAAAATGAAGCGCAAGCGGCCTAGCGAGGTAAATCAGTGATGTTGCTAATTTGACCATCTGAATTGTACCGTTCATTGAAATCATAACAGCACAAACAGCGGTATTCAAAACAACTGTAACGGTTTGCGCATTATACTGAATATACCCGCGCTGATCTGCATTTAACAAAAGTGCGTTGGCAATTCCAAAGTAATATTGTGCAAATGAACTAATTGAAATTGCAGCAATCAGTGTGGCAGTATACAAAAAACCAAGATTTTGATTTGCAATTAATGGATAGACTAGCATCAAGATAAAAAGGATCTGCGCCAATCGCTGAAAAAAATTGTTTGCAGACACCATCACTTTGCTGATTTGCTGGTTGTCTTTTTCTGCCAATGGCTTGTACAGTGATGACTCTACAACAGCTCCTACACCAAGTTCCAGAAATGAAATCACACTTAAGAATTGTACAATTGAATTTACTAGACCATTAACTTCCGAACCAAAATGCTGCAAAAAAAGCCGCGGTAGTATAAATCCACATATTAAAGTCGTAATTTGTGCTATTAAGGACGCTACTGTGTTCTTTGCTAGTAATTTATTTCGCATGTTTTTCCTTTGTTATCACTGTTTCGATGGCAGTTTTAACATTTCTCCTATTTTATAATCCCACTCTAACGGCTCAATTTTGTCAAACCCACTTCCATCAAAGAATGTCAATTCGCCAAAGTAGATTTTTCCATTGCAATCATATAGATCCACTCGAATGTGCGGAAGTCCCTTTGAAAGCCGTTCGGCAATTGCAACCATTTTCTCAAATTGTTCAGGCTTCTGGGGATGAACCTCCGCATGACTGTATCCCCATGTAAAATCCAACCAGTTAAAGTCGCGATCAAAATAATCTGCCCTCGTAGGTTTATCCGTGTTTCGGTCTGAATTAATCATTACGAATTTCATCACACCATTAAAGCAGTAGAATTTATAATCCCTAAGTTCCCCACTAGCATCTTCCATGTATTTTTCAGCGATAATCTTTCTGGGGACATCTTTATAGGGCCACTCACGAAATTTCAGGTAATAGTCTTCCTTCAGTCCCTTACGCAGTTCCTTCTTTACCTTTTCAATGTTCAGTTTGCTTTTATCTTTGCAAATGCACATTCCCGTTCCGGAGTTATGGTTGCATTTCAATACAAATTGATTCGGCAGCGCGTCAAAATCGATCTCATCCGGGTCATCCCATACACCCAGCAACGGAATCAGATACTCCTCACCAATCATTTGCGCAATATACTCTCGCACTTTATATTTGTCCACCATTACGGTGTACTCTGGCTTCCTGTTATACAGTTTAAGCCACTGAAGTTTTTCATTGAACGTCTTCGGATTTTCCAAATCAAGATTTCCGCCGAATACATTTTTATATTTTAATTTTAAATACTGCTCGTCTAACAGGCCGTTGAATACGCCTAATTTTGTCAGATAGGAAAAACGAATGGTTTTATCTGCACAGAAATTCTTAATCACTCTTATGTATTTATTCATATTTAATTCTCCCAGCTGTTACAAGAAAGTAAACGTTCCAACGTCTAGTCGACCAAGCCACAAAAACATCAGTCCACATACTGCCGTAACCACCGGAATTGAAATTTTCGCATTTAGCTTGCTTTCAAGAATCACTTCAGAAACAAAATTGGGTAAATATATCAGAAGCGAAATCGAAAAATAGACAACAATTCGTGCCCAGTTGGAAAACGCAAAAGCAACCGGTTGCATAAATGCAGCAAAAAGGACCAGTTTCATATAAAATTTCAACTCTTTTGGAATTTTCCCTTTATAACAAATCAGCGGTGTTACTACACACAACCACAATACAATCAAAAGAGAAATTCCTCCGTTGAAATTTCCTCCTTCAGAAATTCGTGCAAATTTGTTGAGAAAGTTTAATATTTTATCTCCTATCAATCCAACCATCACCGAAGCAGGTACCGTCGCAATGATTGTGTTCATATTCAGCGGAATACCTTCGATAAAATAAGCCAATAAAAAAATTGCCGCTGTCCGATGAAATAGCATTGCAATTAATACCACCATCAAAAATGGGATGAATCTTCTTGCTTTAATATATTTATAGGAAAAGGTAAGTATTGCGATTGCACACCATTGACGAAAAATTCCGATTGATGCATTCCACATTCCCATTCCGATAAACATCACAAGTGATAGTAACGGATAGTTCGACTCTTTCTTTATCCAAACGAAAATCGGAATCAAAATGAATATCGTCAAAAACACAAGCAATGCCCGGTCACTTTCAAAAAACTGCCCTAGCACCCAATTTACTGCAACATAACCTTGTTCCCATCCAAATCCCATTGCCTCCTTAAACGAAAGTGCTCGGATATTTTGATATTCCTGGCAATATGTCAATGTATCTGCACCAATATCCGTACTACGAAGTGCAGATGCTATTATGATTCCTCCTGCACATATCCAATATAAAAAGTCCTTCATTCTCGGGGACTGCCTCGTGCAGGAGACAATCGCACATAACGAAACCGCTCCTAAAACAACCTCATAAACAACCACTACAACGCTCCTTTAAACAAATTTCCATTATGTATTTTTCCCACATTGCATTAACACGATCCGGCCGGAAGGCTTCTGCATGTTTTTTCTCTACGACGTTGTGCTCTGCTCCATCGAACACACAACAAATCGCTTCCGACAGTTGTGCAGAATTATTGCACGGAACCAGTTTATCGGAAGCATCCTCTCCAAATAGCTCCCTTGGCCCACCACAAGGACAATCTGTAGAGATACACGGTACGCCAGCCGCCATCGCCTCCATCAGTGCATTGGGCATTCCCTCATAATCAGAAGAAAGCACAAACAAATCTGCCGTTTGGAGCGCTTTTGCTACATCATTGGTGGCTCCCATCAGAAAAACTTTTTCATTAAGATTCAGTGACTCGATCTGATTCTGGAGCTTTTCCCGAAGTACGCCTTCTCCATAAATTTTTAGTGTTGCAAAGGGATAGATTTTCTGCACCTCCGCAAATGCGTCTATCAGCAACTTATGATTTTTCTGCTCCGTCAGGCGACCGCAGGTAACAATCTCACCTCGCACTGGTGTGCGCTCCACTTGGTAAAACTCTTCCTTAACGGCGTTATAGATGATTCGTGATTTTTTCTGTAAGCGCTCCGGAAACCACTTTTGTGCATCGCTTGTCTGGAACACACAGCCATCCGCCATCGGAAGCAACACTTTGCCTACAAACTGCCCTATTTTTCCTGCATATTCCTTGTTAGGATCATTCCGAACAGAAACCAGTGTTTTTACAGGCAATCCTCTTGTCGCTAATATTGCACGAAAATTCGGCTCTTCCATAAATGAAACAAGTATGTCGGGCTTCTCAGATTTGCATAAATCTCTCAATTTCTTGATTCTGCTAAAATTTCTTTTTATTCTGGATTGCTTGATTTCCACTTCTTCCAGCGTAAGCCGTCTTACAGTCGCCGCAAGCGGATACTCCCATGTATCCCGGAAAGACGTGACCAAAGTAGTGTCGTATCCATTTTCAGAAAAATATTTTGCCAAGTTCACCATGACACGCTCTGCGCCGCCGCCATTTATAGCATTTACATAAAATACAATCTTACTCATGTCTGTTCTCTCTTGTGAATATTCGTATATTTTTTACAATCAAATTGTTAAATATGTCTCTTTATTTGATTCTCGATTTCGACAAAAAAAGGTCCAATATCCTTTGAATTGAAAATAGAATGCGAATCAGCTTTAGCAAAATCAGCAAACCACTCCAAGGTCTTTTTTTGTGACAGTGCGACCTTTAAGTCATTAAAATCCGGAATAAATCGAATTGAGTTGCTAAAAGTCATTGGCAAATTCGGTAGTTGCCCAAACACCGAATAGTAGCACCATATAAACGGAAGGTTTACGCCAGCACTCTTTACACAGTAGGCGTTTCCATCGTTGCGCATATTAATTTCAAGAAAATAATCCTTATTATTTTCATCACGGATGAACTCAACACTAAATAAGCCGCTATAACCTATCTTTCTTATGAATTCATGAACTGCTTCTGAATCATAATCAAGACCTTCAATCGGCGAATACTCTAGATAACCCGTGTTTGTATTGCGTGGCTGCCGCAAAATCCTCGTGTACCCGGGGATAATAATCGTCTCTCCACCATCTAGGGAGCATCCAATCAACTGGAATTCCATTTTCTTTAAAATGAACTCCTGAATTTGAACTTCTTTGGCTTCAATTTTCCCAAGTATGGATTCCAATTCACTATAAGAAGACGCAATGCAAATATCGCATTTCCCCGCACCAATAACGCTTTTTAAGGGCTTTGTTATACACGGAAACCGATTCCATTTAAAATCGTTTCCCTGTGTAATAACGGTGCTTTGAGGAACATGAAGTCCACAACTTATTGCAACTGCATCTTGCACATTTTTTTCCATTAACTGACTAATGTCAATTTTACTCGATGGTAAATAAAAGTTGTCCGATAGCTCTTGCTTATTTGATATTACTACCTCAGAGGCTCCATCAGAGCAGCACACAACCACCCTTTTTTTTCCATCCTCCGCCAGTTTTCTTAACCACATGACTATTTTTTCGCAAGACTCATTGTGACTGACATTCCGTGCTAACACGTATTTACTGGTAGAAATAATGTTTCTATTTGTAATATGGTCTCCGATTAGGAGCACATGTATATTTTCTTTTTTGATACCCTGCTCACCTAAAGATCGAATCACGCCGAGTGTATTATGATGAACCCCTCCAATCACGGCAACGTGTATGCAATCTATTTTGTTTTTGTCCATATCCATAATAAGCTCCATCTGACAAGCTATGTGTCATCTTCTCAGGAAATACAGTTCCCGTAAAGCCCTGTCCAACAGATTCCGCCTTCTTTTTTTGCCTACAGTAATCGATATTCTAAAACTCTCGGCGTTTTTTTTGAGAAACCGTTCAAGAACATCAAAATCATCATCTTTCATCATATTGGGATGATAGCAAAACGTCACCACTTTAAACGGTAGCTTTCTTACCCGCCCGGACTGCTGTGGAATAAAATAGAAGTTGTTTTCAAAATACACATCATTTGCAATAGTATCGCTGATGATTCGAATATCGGATTCTTCCTTCAAAGCCACCAGTGTATTTTCATCAAATGTATGTGAAGGAGCAAAAAACACTTTCGGCTCAATATCATGGCCTTTCAAAACATCAACACCGTGCCGAATCATTTCTTTCTGCTTGTCCAGTGGGACACCTGCAAATTCACTTCTTTGGTTTACCGGGTTGATGCCACCTTCCTTGGTCGTGTACTTGTGATAGCAACCATGAAGTGCCAGCTCCCAGCCTTTTTCTTTCCAGCGTGCAGTCTTATCCCAGAATTCAGGGTCTTGTTCATACGTATCGGTAAGAGATGAATCCCGATTGTCCGGAATAACTCCGACCAACGGCTTAATTCCATACTGGTCTAAAAGTTCCTCCATCCGCTGCCACTTTTTAACATCCATATAATCGGAGGCATCGTCCAGGCGCAATATATATTGACTCATTTTCTTGCCCTTTCATCCTGTTCCAGATAAAAACTTTGAAGTTGCTTTGCAACCACTGTTGCATCAAACGGTTGCAGCTTCGCCATATTCTCTGCTGTGGCAGCAATTCGATGTTTTCTCTGAAGATTCGCAACATCACAAAGCCATACTTTTTTATCAGTCAACGTAAGATACTTCACTTTGTCTGTCAAATCAACATCGTGTGTTATCACGTCAGAAAGAAGACAGGGAAGCCCATTTGCCTGAGCCTCTACTACAGAAACCGGAAGCCCCTCCCACAAGGATGGAAACACAAATACGTCCATGACTTGGTAATAATCCTCGGTGTTGGTTTTACTGCCGACCATAATAACCGAATCGCTTATTCCAAGCTGCGTACATTGCTGCTGCACCGTTTCGAACAACTCGCCATCGCCCACCAAAAGCAGTCTGCTATTGGGGTTCTCTTTGTGGTACTCTGCGAATAATTCCACTAAGAATTGATGGTTTTTGGGAACCGTGAGCCGCCCGATGTGTCCCAGAACAAAAGTATCCTTGGCAATTCCAAGCTCCTGACGCATCTGCTGGCGCTTTTCCTCACAAAATGCAAAGCGATTCAAATCTACGCCATTGGGGATCATCCAGTAATTTGGCTGCTTTGTAGCCTTTTCTCCATACAGCCATCTGCCCGCTTTGTCGGAACACGCAAATAGATAATCTGCTGTATGCCGAATTGGTAGTTGCAGCATATCCTTCACGATGGCAGAAATGCCGCTTCCGTTGGACGTACTATGGCTATGGGCAATCGTTACCAATCCATCCTTTTTTGCAATTTTCAGGTAAATCGAAGCTGTACTGCGAACATGACCGTGAATCATATGGTACTCCGGATGCTCCTTAAAGAAGGAATCCCACCACTTGCAGTATGCGAAATGGTTTTTACCGGTGTATTGGGGACAGCGATAAATTTTGCCACCCATCTGCGTTATTTCATCCTCAAAAACACCCTTATGTTCGATATGTTTCACAAAATCGAACTGGACTTTTTTCTTGTCAATCGCTCGATATAAGTTCATGACAAAGGACTCTGCTCCACCAGCTTCCAACCCTCCAAGAACTTGTAACACTCGTATCGGTGTGGTATTCATGCTCAACCCCTCATGATTTCCTGAATTTCTTCCAAATACGCTTTCACAACGATTTTTCGGTCGAATTCCCGTTCCATCTTTGCACGGCCGGCCAGACCCATGGCTTTCCGCTGCTCTGGCGTCATCTGCATAAATCGTTCCAGCGCATGGACTAGAGCTTCCTCATCCTGAATGGGAATCAGGAATCCGGTCACTCCGTCTTCCACCGTTTCCCGGCAGCCCGCACGATCTGTTGCAATGATGGGTCGGGCACTTGCTGCACCCTCCAGAAGCACGTTGCTCATTCCCTCTGGATAGTAGGACGGATGCACGATGCAGCTCGCCTGTTTCAGGAATGGAATCATATCCTTCTGCTGGCCATGATAGACCACATCTCCAGCCTCCTGTGCCTGCTTCAAGATCTCTTCATAGGCAGAATCGTCACAGCCGCCGCAGATATGGAACACTGTGTTGGGGTACTCCGCATGGATTCGTTTGGCCGCAGCAAGATACAGGTCGATTCCCTTTTCCTTCAAGATTCGGGATGTAAACTGGAAGTGCACTGCCTCGCCGTCTGGATACGGAAACGCTGGATGACTCTCTAAATCTACGCCAGATCCCGGCAACAACCGAATCTTCGCATGCTTCGGCATCATCTTGTGCGTTTCAAAGAAGCGCTGATTTTCGCTGTTCTGGAAAAAGATGCAGCTTGCACCGGCCACGCCCATCTTGTAAAGTCGGGTCGTCAGTGCCTGCAAAGGACCGGGATTTTCCACCGGAGTACCGAGGCCGGTTACATTCGGAAGATACGGAATTTTTAATTGCTGACATGCCATACCACCATACACGTTCGGCTTGATATTATATGTAAGGACAACATCAGGCTTTTCAGCTTTCAAAATTTTCTTGTAAGTATGCATCAACTGCAAATCAGAGATTGGATTAGTGCCATGACGGCCGGTTTCAACGCCAATCAACTTGGCACCCAGTGCCTTTAACTTATCCTGATGCTTCAACAACTGACCGACAATTACCACTTCAAAATCTTCATCAATCAACTTCTCGATAACGGCACCACGCAAATTAAATGCATAGGTCGTATCGTTGATCAACATAACTGCCTTTTTCATTTGCTGCTCTCCTCACACTTTTCCTGCCCCATCGCCGTGGTCGCACCTTCTGCCACACCCTCAGTGCTTTCCGGCATAAACAGAATCTTCACCGTTGCCAGCATGATCTTCAGATCCTCGATCAGGCTGGGATGTGCAATGTACATCAGGTCCATCTGCAACTTGTCATAGGGAGTGGTATTGTACTTGCCGTACACCTGTGCATAACCGGTCAAGCCAGCCTTTGCTTGAAGCCGCAACGAAAACTCTGGCATCTCTTCGCAATACTGGGCAGCGATCTCAGGGCGTTCCGGGCGGGGCCCCACAATGGACAAGTCTCCCCGGAGGATATTTAAAAGCTGAGGAAGTTCATCCAGACGGCAGGCTCGGATGATATGGCCCACCTTCGTGATACGGTCATCCTTGTCGCCGGTGGAAAGCCGGGCTACGCCGTCCTTTTCGGCATCCACACGCATGGAGCGAAACTTCAAAATCTCGAACTGCTTACCGTCTTTGGTCAGGCGAACCTGCTTGTAAAAAGCCGGACCACCATCGGATTTGACTGCAATAGCCGTAATCAGAAACAACGGACTCAGGATAACCAGTGCCACCAGCGAGATCACAATATCCATGGCACGCTTGACAAACAAGAACTCCGGGCTTGCCATGTAGCGGCCCACACGCAGCATGGGCAGATGGAACATATGCATCGGCTGGGCACCGCTCATAATCACATCGCCCACACGAGGGATCACGAACACATTGATACCCTGTCCCACACAGTATTTCAGGATGATATTGCGCTCATGGCTGTGGACACCGCTGATGAACACGCTCTGCATTCCATCCAGTAGGCTCAGGTCGTTCAGGCATTCCTCAACGTTCAAGGTCATCTTGACATCGTATTTTTTTGAAAGACCGTACTCATTGATGAGCTTTTCCAATCCATGACGAACATCATAAATGACTGCAGTCGGCTGGGCCCGGAATGTATTAAAGTACCATCCATGCGCCAACTTCGCCCAGATTGAGGCCATCAGGATCTGTCCGGCAATCGCTGCGATGCCCGGCAGAAGATTGCAGAGCCGCCGGGCCATCAGGCAGATGACAATGTACAGAATTCCATCGGTTGCCATGGCTGCCAGTACCTGTCCGTAGATCAACTCTGAAATGCGTTGCAAAGACATCCAGAACGCATCGTAGACTTTACCTAACAGAAAGAACAACACCGCAAACAGACCGATCATGGCCCAGTTGCCCTTCCAACCAAACTTTGCATAGACCTGATACGAATAATACAGCTCCCAACAAAGTGCAAACGGAATCGTGATCATCACCAAATCGATGATTTTTACGATCTTCAACATCACATCATGCTGAAATTTTGACATAATACCCCAATAACTCCTTTAGCTTTTTCTTTTGCTCTTCGCTCAACTTTTCCGACCCGCTTTGCAGCAGCCGTTTCTGGTTGTACACCCATCGGCTCAGCCAAATGCCATCCGCAGTCTTGTATTTTGCCGGAATATCCAGATTTCCATGGCATCTTTTATATTCCTGCGCCAGCTCGTACCGGTGCTGCCACGGGTCAGGTTTCTCCCACTGCATTCCGATGGCATCCAGCAGCTCAATGCGCTCTTGTGATAAGATTGCATTGCTTTTCTCCGGATTCCGATACGCATACTGCTGCCGCCGCACCCATTTTCCAAGAGCATATCCCTCCGGTGAAACATAGGCCACCGGGACATCAAGGTTTCCATTTGCCTCAAAGTACCGTTTCGCTGCCTGATAAACCTCATTCCACTGTCGGTCATAGCGACTGCCCCACTGCATTCCTATGGTTTCCAGTCGTTTAATCTGATCCGCAGACAATTTTTTCTGCTCATAGGCTAGTTCTTGATTTTGAATCCAGCGACCAAGCGTTTTTCCATCTGCTGTTTTATAATCTCGTGGAACCTCCAGATTTCCATACTCCTGCGCATAGACTGCCGCAAGTGCATATCCCTGTTCCCATTTGGCATCAAATACGCTCCATATCATTCCCATCTGATCCAGTTGTCGAATGCGCTCTTCCGTCAGCTTTCCATCGTTTCGGCGTTTCCTCGCATTGTTGACCCACTTTCCCAGAGGATAGCCATCTTTCGTTTTGTATTTCGCCGGGACCTGCAAATTCCCAAACTGTTCCCGAAATTTTCGTGCTTCCTCCAGACCACGTTCCCATGCGGCATCGTTGCGGTTGCCCCACTCCATCCCGATGCTGTCCAGCCGTGCAATTTGCTGTTCGGTCAAGTTCCCCGGAATCTGTCCCGCACGAACACGGCGCTGGGTCGTCAGCCATTCGCCAAGGCTCAATCCCGCCGGTGTGGTATAACGTTTTGGAATATTCAGGTTGCCATGCTCCGCATAGTAAATGCTTGCTTCCGAAAAATAATGATCCCAACTGGAAGAAAGGCTTGCCTGCAACTGCTCAAACAGTACCCGGCAGTCATGCACCTGCTCAACTACCTCGAACCGCTCGGTGACGATCTTATCGCCCTCACCGTTGGTATTCAGGCGGTAGACTGCTTCCTGCATCTCGCCCTGCAACCCCGCAATGCTGCATAGACCCTCGAAGTTGTTGACTACATCGAGGATAAGCGGCGCAGAATTTTCCCCAGCGGTCAGAGCCCGGCCAATCTGCTGCTTGTAGATGATGGGTGAAATGGTGGGCCGGAACAGGATGACACCTGAAACGCCTTCTACATGAACACCCTCGTTCAGCATGTCGATGCAGAACAGCAGCTTCAGCTTGTCGCTCTCATCCGCCTTGAAGTCTGCAAAGGCCTTGTCCGTACCGGGGTCATCCGAGTAGGCTTCGTACACCGCCACTTCCG
>OGQO01003103.1_pt1 | contig 11868 bp, 12 predicted proteins | sample 1553241 | NCBI WGS metagenome assembly OGQO01 (sample SAMEA2579933, study PRJEB22360) | human gut metagenome | biome: human gut; feature: human-associated habitat; material: faeces | place: Denmark | collected 2008/2010
ACAATGCCATTCCTGAATTATATGATGTTATATTAATATTTATTTCAGATTCTTCCGAATATACATCTATATATTTAACAATTCTGTCTATATGCACTTGTTCATCATCACATACTGCTATCTCTACTGTTTTCATACTAATCCTCATTTCTTTATTCATAAATAAAATGTATCACAATGACTATACACTTTCAATTGAGATGTGTTATTTGGTATTTAATCAGTGCTATTCAGAATAAATTCTGTATCTAAACACCCATATGATAAATATTATCGCTTTGAGTTATTGACTTCTAATCTACATTAGTTCATTCTAACTTTTTATAAATTCTTAGGTGGAATTTCAGGCAACAGACTCCCAGTTCCTATGATGAATATTATTAATGGTGGCTGTCACGCTTTATCATCTGGACTTGATGTTCAGGAATTTATGATTATGCCTGTTGGTGCACCTTCTCGTTCAGAACGTGTTGCTAAGTATAACCAGTTACTTAGAATTGAAGAAGAACTCGGTGACTCAGCCGTATATCCTGGAATTAAAGCATTTAATGTTCATTAATTAAATGTATACATAACAATAAGCTGTAAGTGCTAAGAGGATTGGCACTTACAGCTTATATTTTTATTTCTCTCGAATTCTATCGGCACTTTTTTATCGGCACTTTCCTTATTCCATCCCTTCCTCAAGCCACTTAGCAATATTAGAAAGGTCTATAGCAAGGTCTCCACCATAGATATTCACTGGAACCGGCTTGTCAAATCCATATATAACAGGGTAATTATCACCTTCAAAATAATACACAAGTATCTTCGCCTGCACGAAATCCACTATCCAGTATTCGCGGACACCAGCTTCCATATACTTTGACAACTTAAGGGCATAGTCCCTTTTCTTAGTAGATGGAGATATTACTTCAAGAACAAAATCCGGTGCTCCATATATTCCAAATTTCTTAATCTTGGAAGGGTCACATATTATGCCAACATCTGGCTCAACCATTGTCTTATTATCGCAGTCAAGCTGTACATCTACCGGTGCAATAAATGGACGGCAGCTTCCGTTATGCTCCATAATATAATTAGCAATCTGACGATATATCTCCCCACCAATTGACTGATGTCCAAATGTAGGCGACAGCATTGTATAGAAATATCCATCAATTAACTCAACTCTCTGATCCTCTGGTAAGGCATAATAATCATCAAGCGTATAACTTCCATTCCTGTCAGTCTTATAAGAAGCAGCAGCCTCGCACACTACAGATTGCTCTGTAAAAATCTGTTCAAGTGCCAGAAGCGTATCATAGCGTGGACTTTCTGTTTCTCCAGAAAATATCTTCTGTATTGTCCCTAAGGGCACTCCCGATAACTCAGCCATCTGTGCATATGTGTAGCCTTTTTCTTTCTTCTTATCCCTCATCTCCTGAATAGTCATATACAGCACCTCCGTATAATAGGTCTAATGTCTATAAGTTACTTTAATTAAAGTATAGGAGGTGAATTTCCATTTGTCAACCGGTATTATATATAATTTTAACCGTTAATATAATAAAATTTCCATTTTTTAACCGTTTATCTTTATTAATTTACCATTTAATCTTTTAACAATTTTATCATTGTATTAAATGCCCATTCCATATGCTATATACTATATAACCTTCTTAATCCACTTACCGCTAAAGTATCTGCTTACAAAGACTATTCCTCTTACTGTCCAGTCTGCGAACATACCATACCACACTGCCATTGGTCCCATATTGAATACCTTAACAAGACCAATACACAATGCAACCCTGCAACACCACATAGTTGTCATTGATGTTATCATTGAGAACTTTACATCTCCTGCCGCTCTCATTCCGTATGCTGGAACGAATGAGAATACCCACGCAATTGGCTTATATATTGTTATCGCACCAACCATCTCTATACACATTCTTGCACTGTCTGTCTCCATTCCACCAAAAACCGTTATAGGACGTACAAGTGCATACACGATAATACAAGATACAATAATTCCTATCTCTGCTATTCCGCACAATTTGACTATGTAATACTTGGCTTCTTCTTTTCTTCCTGATCCAAGACACTGTCCTACAACAGTCATAAGGCATATACCAACACCTATTCCAAAGACACCATTAACATTTTCTAATATATTAGTCATAGCCTGTGCCGCAATAGCCGCTGTTCCCATAGTTGATACTGTTGACTGGATTGCAAGCTTACCGAACTGGAACATACTGTTCTCAATTCCTGACGGAACACCTATCGCAAGTATCGAGCCTATAAGCTTATAATCAGGTCTTATCTTATGATATTCTGATACTACTATATCTATCTTTGGCTTGGATAATGCAATAAATATAACAACCATACAGAACACTCTTGATACAAGTGTTGATATAGCTGCACCTGCAACTCCCATATTAAATACGAACATAAGAAGTGCATTTCCACATACATTTATTACGTTAGAGATTACTGATACCATCATAGGATATCTTGAATTACCACACGATCTGAATATCGCTGAGCCTGCACTAAACAACGCAAGAAATGGATAACTTAACGCTGTATACAGAAAGTATGTTACTGCATTGCTCATAACCTCAGGTTCTACCTTACCAAATATAAAACTTAAAAGAGGTCTTCTTAATATAAGTCCTGCTATTGTTATGACAACTGCTATTGTGGCAACTGTAAGCACAACCTGTCTTGCCGCCTTATTAGCACCCTCACGGTCTTTCATTCCTATATAATGTGAACATATAATTGCCGCACCTGTAGCCATAGCAGAAAATAACTGTACGATAAGGTTATTAACCGAGTCAACAAGCGATACACCCGATATTGCCTGGCTTCCAAGGTTACTTACCATCATAGTATCCACCATACCCATAAATGAGTTAAGCAGCTGTTCGACAACTATTGGTATAAGAAGTGCAAACAGTGCTTTATTGTGAAACATCAGATTATCCTTATCAATATCAAATAATTTCTTTTTATCTGCTAATAATTTACTCATAAAAATTGACGCTCCATTTCTTAACTAACTTACCTCGTATAAGATAATCAATTAATAAGCGAACGTCAACCTTTATTTACATATTTAACTGCAATATTTACATACTTTAACTACAATATTTGTATATTTAATTATATAATGATGCCGGGGTCAAAAGCCCCGACTTTGATACCTACTAATATCAAATCAGTATACTGCCTATACTGTCATATTATCAGCAAATACAACTCTTATAGTAGTTCCCTTTCCTAATTCACTTTCAAGCTCTATATGTGCATTATGGTGTTTGGCTACTATATGCTTTACAATCGCAAGCCCAAGTCCTGTACCACCAGTAGATTTTGACCTGCTCTTATCAACTCTGTAAAATCTTTCAAATATCCTGTCCTGATGTTCCTTAGGTATTCCTATACCGTTATCCGCTACTTCAAGAACATTTTCAGTCACACCATTATTCTGTCTTGTATACACAGATACCTTAACCTTTCCACCCGGATTATTGTAACGTATCGCATTATCACACAGGTTATATATAAGCTCCTCAAGCATCTGCTTATCAGCCGTAATATTAACATCACTTCCTGTAACATCAATAATAATGCTGTGCTTCTGTGCACTTATCTCAAGCATCTGCACCGTTGACCTGGCTGTTTCATACAGATTAACTGTCTCAAATATTTCTTCTGTCGATATGGCATCAAGCTCTGATATTCTTATAATATCATTGATAAGCGAGAGAAGTCTTTGTGAGCTTTTATGTATTTCACCTGCAAATCTCTTGGCATCATCACCTGCCGCCATACCACTTTCAATAAGCTCAGAATAGCCTGATATTGATGTCAGCGGTGTCTTTAATTCGTGCGAAACATTTGCCGTGAATTCCTGCCTCATATTGGCATTGCGCATAATATCCTCGTGCTGCCTTTTAATAGTTGTGACAAATGGAACAAGCTCCTTATATACTTTAACCGACTCCGAAGCATCCATATTATTGGCAAGATACTCAATCGGCTCAACAATGCTTTTTGTCAGAAAATGTGAACTTATCATACAGATTATAAAGAGAATTACACATAACACAATTATAACAGGGAGCATACTTGTCATAATACTCGTCATACTGCTTACTTCCCTTGAAACTCTTAGCACATATCCATTATCAAGTGCAACTGCATAATAATAAGAATTCTTATTAAGTGTTACGGACCTTCTTATGTCACATCCATAACCATTCCGTCTAGCCGCAACAACCTCAGGACGTTCGTTATGATTTTCCATTTTATCAATATCAACAAGTGTATCGACTACCGCATAACCCTGTGAATTAATAAATGTTATTCTAAGATTTCCATCGTAATTATCAATTACCTTCTGTTCAACTATATTGTCAGGGTCTGTTACCATTCCCCAGGCATCTGCACCAATAAACACATCTATGTAATTGTGCATATCTTCAAGCACTTCATGCTTTAGTACATTGTAGAACACAGTACACGCTATAGATACAGATGCCACAATAGTAACAAGTGCCATTATCATATACAAAAGATTAATTCTTTTTTTCATTATTTGGCCTCATCATCCATAAAATATCCTACATTACGGACAGTCTTTATATAATTACCAGCCGTACCAAGCTTATGTCTTAATGTCTTGATATGAACATCAAGAGTTCTTGACTCGCCCTCGTAATCTGTACTCCATATTCTGTCCATTATATTATCCCTTGTCAAGACAATTCCACGGTTAAGTGCAAGATATTTTAATAATTCATACTCTTTATAAGTAAGCTCAACAGGTTTATCATCGACATATGCAACTCGTTTTTCATCATCAATAAAAAGACTTCCAATTCCTATAAGCTTCTCTTCATCAGAACTTCCTGTCCTTCTAAGAAGTGCTTTAACTCTTGATATTAATTCCATAATTCCAAATGGTTTGGTTATATAATCATCAGCTCCAAGGTCAAGTCCTTTAACTTTATCAAGCTCTGTTGTCTTAGCTGTAACCATTATAACAGGAACTCTTCTTGTCTCTGGAGTCTGTCTTATCTTTCTTAATATCTCTAATCCATCTTCATCTGGAAGCATAACATCAAGAAGTATCATATCTGGTATTCTGTCTCTCATAAGCTTATGGAATTCTTTGCCGCTTGCACACTCAACAACTGTATGTCCTGCATTCTTTAAAGCAAAGCTTTCAATCTCGCTTATATTTTTATCATCTTCAACAACATATACATATGCCATAATATCCTCGATTTCTGCGACAGATTTCAGCATATTAATACATTTTATCTTTAAAAGATTATACAAAATGTATCCGCTGATATCTACGCTTTACACAAATTTTCTAGTTTCTGGAAGTCTGTATTTTTCCTTGTATTCTTTATATTCTCTTGCAAACTGCTGGTTATCCCTGTTCTTCATTGCATCAAGATATTCGTGTGTATCAAAATTTTCCTTATCTGACTGGATAACATCTACTGCTATATTAGAACAATGGTCTGACACTCTCTCAAGATTATTAAGAATATCTGAATGTGCAAATCCCAGTTCAATAGTACATTTTCCTTCTCTTAATCTTCTTATATGTCTAGCTTTAAGCTCAACTGTTAATGTATCAATAAGTTCTTCTAATGGTTCAACTTTATCTGCTTCTTTAATATTATTAGTCTTAAAGGAATCAAAGGATATATCTACAACCTCTCTTACTGCCGAACATAATATATCTAACTCCGTCTTAGCTTTAGGTGAGAATTCCATCTGCTTATTATGCAATTCTCTTGCAGAGTCGCACAGATTACAGGCGTGGTCTGATATTCTTTCAAAATCGCCTATGCTGTGAAGCATCATATTAAGTGTCTCTGAGTCATCTTTATTAAGTATCTTGGTACTTATCTTCATAATATATGTACCAAGCTCATCTTCATATTTATCAACCCTGCTCTCAAGCTCACCAACATACAATGCCTTATTCTCATCATAATTACCGATAAGTCCAAGTGCTGTAAATAATGACTCCCTTGATATATCAGCCATATTGCCTATAACTGTCTTACAATGTTCAACTGCAAGGCTTGGTGACTCAAGAAATCTGTCATCTAAAAGTGCAAATTCATTAACACTCTGTCTTTCCATAAGTGCCTTTTCCTCATCATCAACCCTTATAGTCATATATGCGAGCTTCTCAAGCACATTTCTTAACGGAAGAAGAAGTGCAGTTGTAATAATATTAAAGGTTGTATGTATTACCGCAATTCCCATCTCATTAGCTGTATCATTCAGAAATGAAAAATGTACAAACATATTAACTGTATAGAACACCGTCATAAATACAACTGTACCTATAACATTAAAGTACAGATGAACTATAGCTGCTCTTTTACCATTCTTGCTTGCACCAATACTTGATAACATAGCTGTTGCACAAGTACCGATATTCTGTCCCATTATTATAGGAAGAACAGTTGAATAGCTTAATATTCCTGTAGAACATAATGCCTGTAATATACCAACTGAAGCTGATGAACTCTGTATTATTGCTGTAAATACAAGTCCTGCAATCATACCAAGTATTGGGTTTTTAAATGTTGTTAATAAAGCCTGAAACTGTGGGACTTCGGCAAGCGGCTCTACAGATGAACTCATAGCTTCCATACCATACATAAGAAGTGCAAATCCAATAAATATCTTAGCTGGATTTTTAAATTTGTCTTTCTTTAGGAATACAAGCATCACAACACCAATAACTGCAAGGATTGGTGAAAATGATGTTGGCTTCAACATTCTTATAAATAAATTATCACTCTCAATACCAGTAAGGCTTAATATCCATGAAGTTATGGTAGTACCTATGTTAGCACCCATTATAATGCCAATTGCCTGTCTTAACTTCATAATACCTGAATTAACAAAACCTACAACCATAACGGTCGTCGCTGATGATGACTGTATAACTGCTGTAACACCAGCTCCTAAAAGAACAGCCTTTATCGGGTTAGAAGTAAGCTTTTCAAGTATATTCTCTAACTTTCCTCCTGATGCTCCCGTTAAGCCTTCACCTAATAAATCCATTCCATAGAGGAATATCGCCAATCCTCCAAGTAATGCTAATACACCAAATATATCCATTTTTCCTCCAAAATTTCTTATAGACTTTACTTTTTGTTTACATTTTGGAGTGTAAAACAGTTATATGAAGCTTATATGAACCTTATGTAAATTCAATGTAAAATGTAAAATTAATGTTAAATAACAATTATTGATTATTATTTATCATCTGGGTGCTGACCTGTTATAGAGAATATAACCCATTCTGATATGTTAGTCGCATGATCCCCTATTCTCTCAAAATATTTAGCAGCCATCAGCAGATCTGATGCCTGCTCACCTGCATTAACATCTTCGTGAATCATAGCTATAAGCTCAGCCTTTACCTTGTTGAATAAATCATCAACAACATCATCGTGTACGATAACCGTCCTTGCCTTATCCATATCCTTGTTAACAAATGCTTCAACACTCTGGACTAGCATTACCATAGTTTCTTTAGCCATCTGCTGTATATGGTCAAGCTTCTTAATATATGATTCTTTAGAAAGTTCTATTGTAATCTCTGAAATATCAGTTGCATGATCCCCTATTCTTTCCATATCTGTAATCATCTTTAATGCTGCTGATATAAGTCGTAAATCCTTTGCAACCGGCTGCTACTGTAATAATAACTTAAGACATAACTGTTCAATCTCACGTTCCTGATGATCAATCTCCTCGTCATATTCTATTACATTTGAAGCAAGTTCAATATCCTGATTAACAAGTGCCTTTACTGTATCAGATATAGCCTTCTCAATCATGCCACCCATTTCGATTAATTCATTATTAAGTTGTACTAACTGTCTGTCAAATCTATTTCTCATATTAACCTCTTTTCCTGTGCTTCTATTGGCACACGGTCTAACACTCAATTATTTCAATATTGCTGACAGGTTCTATTAAGTTAATATGATGAATTCTCTGGTCATTACAGATTATCTTTTTCTATATATTATAAAACGTCTGTTTAATGCCCTTAACGCACTTCTGAACGCTTTCGCTCTCTTAGGATACTTAAACATCGCTCCAATCTTGTTATACATATAAAAAGAATATACAAGCACTTTGTTAAGCTTTCCTATCTTGTCCTTGGTTGTATATATATATCTTGTTCCACCAACCTTAGGATGATTGCCATCTTTATAATATTTTATAAGGTCGTCCTCTGTCTTTATTGTATCTGGAATAAGTGTATATCCCATACCAACACAATTACTGTTATGGGCATCACTTCCGCCTGTAAGTGCTACCCTGCACCCCTTGGCGAACTTTCTTGCATACTTATTGCTTTTATCACTCTCGCAGGCATTATAACCTTCTACGAAATCAAAATGAACCATATGTGCAATCTGCTTTGACTGATTCCAGTACATAGTAGATGCAAAGCTCATAAATGGTTCTCCATAAGGATGTGCAGGTCCTAATATTCCATCACAACAATGGACAATATATATAAGCTTATCTAAAGTAAGGCCCTTATATCTCATAAGCTCATACACCTCTTTAGGTGTATCCTGTGGAAGAATAACTATAAAATGTCCGAACTCCAGACTATCATATTCTATGCCTCTTAATACCACGAAATCATCATATTTCTTACCATATGAAAGATACGCATCATATCCACCATATGAGTCATGGTCTGTTACAACCATTCCTTTAAAACCTTTGCTCTTAAGTACCTTGATATAATCATCTATCCCAACCTTGGCATCTACTGAACCTTCGGCTGTATGACAGTGCATATCGAATTTAACGTATTCCATATAATAAATACCTCGCATTTATATATCTATATTAATTAATCACATTACAACTAATTAACTTTATTATACTTCTTAAATATTTTAATAACAAGGTACTAAAATATGTAATTATCAGCCAAAACGTCCTGTAATATAATCTTCTGTCTTCTTGTTCTTAGGCATAGAGAATAACTGCTCTGTCTTGTCGTATTCAATCATCTCTCCTAACAAGAAGAAGGCTGTATTATCTGATATTCTTGTCGCCTGCTGCATATTGTGTGTTACCATTATTATTGTATAATCATTCTTTAACTCAATCGCAAGGTCTTCAATTCTTGAAGTTGATATTGGGTCAAGGGCTGATGTCGGCTCATCCATAAGAATAACCTCAGGTTCAACTGCAAGAGTTCTTGCAATACATAATCTCTGCTGCTGTCCACCTGAAAGTCCAAGAGCTGACTTTTTAAGTCTGTCCTTCACCTCGTCCCATATAGCAGCCTGTTTTAAAGCTTTTTCTACTATAATATCAAGTTCTGCTTTCTTGTGCACTCCAAATAACCTTGGTCCGTAAGCTATATTGTCATATATGCTTTTAGGAAATGGATTAGGCTGCTGGAATACCATTCCAACCCTGTGTCTTAATGTTATGTCGTCCATCTCTGTAAATATATTGGCTCCGTCAAGGTATACTTCACCATCAATCTTAACACCCTCAATTAAGTCATTCATTCTGTTAAGTGTCTTTAAAAATGTAGATTTACCACATCCAGATGGTCCGATAAATGCTGTAATCTGATTTTTAGGAATATTCATATTAATATTTTTTAATGCGTGAAAATCTCCATAATGAAGATTAAGATTTTTGATTACAAATTTATCATCACCTGTATAATTACTGCTTCCATTTTCAGAATTCTTATTCATATCTATATTACTCATACTTATCCTCATTTCTACGCTTTCTCACCAGAGTTCTTCTTATTTATCTTATTACTTAACACATTAGCTCCTATGCTGAATGCAAGCACAAGTATAAGAAGTACCGCTGATGCAAGGTTAGCCAGGTCCTGATTTTGTCCATTAACCTGTAAATCCCATATCTGCAATGATAATGTCTCTGCTGAACGAAATGGGTTAAGTGGACAGGTTGATGATGCAAGATTCCAGTTGCCCCATCTTATGTTAGTTCCTGAACCTGTTGTATACAAAAGAACTGCCGCTTCACCAAAGCCTCGTCCTGCTGCAAGTATTACACCTGTCATAATTCTTGGAAGGCAGGCTGGCAGTAATATGTGGAATATTGCCTGCCAGCGTGTTGAACCAAGTCCCATACCCGCTTCAAAATATCCCTTAGGAAGTCCTTTTATGGCATCCTCTGTTGTTGTTGTTATAAGTGGCAGTGTTATGATTGATACGGACAATGCTCCAGCCATAAGGCTTTTATCCAGTCCTATAATTACAAGAAAGATGAGGTAGCCAAATAAACCAACAACAATAGATGGAAGTGACGAAAGTGTTTCTATACATATTCTTATGAACTTTGTAATAAGTCCACCCTTGGCATATTTTGCAAGATATATTCCAGCAAATGTTCCAATTGGTACTGTTATAAGCAATGACAAGAATACAAGATATATCGTATTAAAAAGCTGGTTGCCTATAGCACCACGCCTTGTAAAGCCGAACATTGAAAGTTTTGCACCCGCAAAGCCCTTAATAATTACATATCCGGCAAATGCAGCAAGAAGTACAAAGAAGAATACGGCTATACAGTAAAATATAACTGTAATTACTCTATCCTGTGCCTTGGCACGTTTTATCCTATTCATATAATCTCCATTTCTGTGCACGCTTCTGCGCACAAATATTCATTTTCACCCTTTATTAACTTTAACAGGTGATTTTAATTAGTCTTTGCACCCTTCTTTTTATTTCCAGATTCTTCTGACTGCTTAGCAGACAGAAAATGTATTAAAAATATGAACAAAAGTGATATAAGGAACAAAAGCAATGCAAGTGTCCACAACGCTGTCTTAGTTTCTCCGCCTTCCATCGCATTTCCCATCTGGGCTGTTATCTCTGTTGTAAGTGATTTGGTTGTTGAGAATATGCTGTCTGGAAGTGCTGTTGTCTGTCCTATTACCATTGCAACTGCTAATGCCTCTCCAAATGCTCTTGCAAGACCAAGTATTATACCTGAGAATATTCCAGAAGCTGAAGCTGGAAGCACTATCTTATATATTGTCTGCCAGCGTGTTGAGCCCATTCCATAAGCTCCCATTCTGTAGTCCTTAGGAACTGATCTGATTGCATCTGCTGACACACTTGTTATTGTAGGGAATATCATTATTGCAAGCACAATACCTGCCGCTAATATTGAATGTCCTACCTGTCTGTGAAACATATCTCTTATAAATGGCACAAGCACGGTAAGTCCGACCCAGCCATATACTACTGAAGGAATTCCTGCAAATATCTGGATTACAGGGCGGTAAAATTTTTCACCAAATTTAGGTGAAATCTCTGTCATAAATATAGCTGAACCAAGTGCAAATGGTGTCGCAATAAACAGTGCAAGACCACAGGTGCTTAATGAACCTACTATAAATATAAGTGTACCTACTGAACCGCCGCCTTCCATATTGTCTATAGGTGCCCAGTCAGGTGAAAACAGGAACTCACCGATTGAATGATTGAATTTTAAGAATGTTCCTGAACCCTTGTATACAAGAAATCCACCTATTCCAAGAGTAAGCACTATAACGAAAAGACCACACAGGGTGACGATTGTACGCCACAGGTACTCTTTGGTAAACATACCTCTTTTAATATTCATACTTTCTCCATTCTTAACATATAAAATGTGGCTGTTATATGTTCAACGGTTGGGATTAATAGCTACGGACGTTATGCGGAGTGTTATATTACCGCTGGGCACGCTCCCGCTACTTGAAACCGTAGCGGTACTAAGCGGCTAAAGGACAGCCGCTAAGTGCCG
>OGQO01003128.1_pt1 | contig 11786 bp, 4 predicted proteins | sample 1553241 | NCBI WGS metagenome assembly OGQO01 (sample SAMEA2579933, study PRJEB22360) | human gut metagenome | biome: human gut; feature: human-associated habitat; material: faeces | place: Denmark | collected 2008/2010
TTTATGAACCTCCATTTTTTCGAGGATTAGCATTTTTATTATATTTTACAAAATAAATCATTTTTCTATAAAATGGAAAACTTTAAAATAATATAATGAATGATTTCTATTATCAAATTTGAGATTGATCGGCTGATAAAATTATAATTATTCTCATTTTTGATATATGAAAAGAGTCATTTATTACATTAAAAACACCTTAGGCTGGTAACCTAAGGTGTTTTTATGACGTATAATTGATTTAAAGAGTTTAATTATTATTCCAGTAATCTTTCAAATGTCTCTTCGCTTCTATCATAAGCTTGTTACCAAACATCGCAATGAAGATCGATGGTGTTTTACGAGCTGAAATAGATAGAGGTGCTGTGATGAGATCAATTGTTTCATCTGGATGTAATTCAGAATAAGGTTCTAATCCTTTATCAATGACATGCGAGGTTATACTCTTAAGAGCAAACTCTGAAGATAATTTATCACCACGCGATAATATATCTTTAAATGATACATAGAACGTGATTAAAACTCCTTCATCCACAACGTGACCTTTTACTTTACCCTGATAATCTGGAATAACCGGATCTGTGGTTTCATTTATGACATTTCCAGATTTATAATAGTTAAGGTCATCTGGATTCTTATATTTCTCAAGGATTTTTTCCTTTCTCTTAATCCTCTTCCAGTTCTCTTTAGCGATTGCTTGAAGAGATTCTGATAATTCCTCAAATGGAACAGTTGTAACTACATCGATCTTTGTAATTTCTCCTGTATAATGAGTCGTTTTTCTATTGGAATTCTCTTCGATAATTTGCTCAGCATATTCTTTTCGAACAGACCGAATCAAATTCATAACATCCTCATCATCATGATAATTATCAAATACAATGACGTTTTCTCCTGCATTTACAAAATCTCCTACTTTGACAATCTTCGATACATATGCATCTTTATTAAGAGACACTGTAACTGGCATAACCATTGTAGTTGACATTCTTTCAGAAGCAGCATGTGTGACTGGAGCACTATCTTCATAAATATCCCATTCTGGAATGATCGCAATTTTTACCAATGGTCCAAGCCTCATAGAAACTTCTTTATCATTTCCATTTTTACGGAAGGCCTTATCGTCCCATGCTAAAATTGTATTTTTATCAAAAGAATCTCCAACTTCAAGATTCGTTATAAGTTTTGATTCGATAAAGAATCCCGCTGCTGAGTTCTTTTTCATCTGAACGGTCATATCAATAGTTCTATATCTTCCATTTTTATACTGAACTACTAGAAACTCATCTGTCTTTTCTATTACCTTTCCATCATCTTCAGCATTCACGACAAATTCTGATGATAAATGATATGGTAATACTTTTTCTACTCCATTTCCAATAAGAACTGGGTCAGAATCGTCTACTAACACCATGTACATAGATTGTTTATAAGCCATTGATGTACGTGTAGGATCATCATGTTGAACTCCCAGTGGAGTTAGTAATTCTGATGGAGATAAAAGTTGTGCAGAATTTAGATCTTCTACATTTTCTTTTCCAGCTACATCAATATATCCTCTAGTAGAGGTTATATTTGGCTCTAATGTTAACTGACGATTGATGCCAACTCCAGAGTCAGGAGATGTAGTAATACCCATGATACCGAGCATTGTGTCATTATATGCACGAATATTTAATTTAAATGCGTGATCTTGGTTTGTACCATTCTCACCTTTATAAGTAACCGCCCGAAGCTTTGAAATTTCTAAAACTGGATTCAATGCAGAAGCATCATTCATAGCACTTGCTGGTTGACTTAATAACTCCCTTATTACAGCATCTTGTTTCATTGATACGGGAGTAGGATTTCTCTTATGTTGTGTCATTCTGAATTGACGATATGCATCCGTAACTGCCTTATAGGTATGAAAGGCAATGATTTCATTACTACGTAATCTCATATTTCTAAGATCAGATTCAGGAGATGATTCATCCGTTTTCAACATCTTATTTGCTAATATGCAAAGGGACACAAGATCTGTAGGTAAATGCATGTCTTCAAGAATTTCTTTCGTAATTGGATCTATCATGAAATCGTAATACTGATCCAAGTTAAATGCCTGATTTGCATAGTTGTAAATGTTTGTCATCAATGCTGTATAAGTGTCCTTATTGTCAAGATCTTCAATTGAATATAATCTCATCGGCAAAGGATTTAATCCATTCATTAACAATGAATTTTCCATAGGATATCTCTTCCATTTGATATATCCATCTAGCATTTCTGTAACTCCCCACTCGAATAAATCAATGTCTAAAGGTTCATCGGTTTTTGGAATAATTTCATATTCAATACCGGCCTTTTCCATAACTCTTGTGAATCCTTCGAAATAATACAGAAGTAAAACAAGTGGAACTTCTTTCTGCAGAGGCTTTGTTTTTGTATACATCAGTAGTTTTCCACCGTTATTTCTCATTCCAATTTTACGAATCGATTCTACATATTCTTGTGGCATGTAACTAAAAATAGTATCGACATAAGATTCATTTACATCCATTGTGATGATCTTTCCATTCTTGTCAACACCAATCATTATTTCTTTATCGTGGTTTACTTTGGAAATGTCAAGAGATCCTTCTTCTGCTAGTTTATCAATTAATAGAGTATCAAGAATGAATAAATTTCCTTCAATTCGGAACTGAACTATTCTTTTTGCAATTCCATTATACTCCAAAGTTGATTTATATTTTTTATTCGTTGCGACACCGTTTCCTGTAACTACACTAAACTCTGATTTATTTGAAAGTAAATATCTGAGCAATGCATTTGTCTTAAGATCGACGGATCCCTTACGAAGTATAAACATCTTCTGATAGTTTGTAGCAATCTGAACCGCGTCCTTATTCGTTTTTACAAGAGGTTTCAGAATCAGTGTATGTTGAATAATCTTCTTATTTCCTTTAATCATCATAAAATGATCATCGAAAATAATAGGAACATCAAATTTCAATTTCATTTTTCTACCATTTTCGTCTTGTAAAGTATACGTAAGAGTTTTCTTCAAGTCTAAAGGAGTTGAAGTGTCCTCCTCTTTTTTATCAATAACAAATACTTTTACTGACGCATTTGATATCATACCAACAGCATTATCGATATCTTGTTTCATTTTCTTTTCGTTATAAGAACGATCGAAATTAACGAATTTTGATTCCATAATATTCGGATTTGTTGTTTTAACTACATTCGAGTAGTCAGATTTATCTATAATCTTAGTCTTGATATCTTTAATTTCTTTATCAAGATCTCCGATCGCAGATACCTGCATATTTGCAAGGTTTTGAATCTCTTTCAACTGCTTATCCGTATATTTTGGAGTATATTCTTTAACATATCTTCTTTTTTTGACTTCTTGAATAACCTCTTTTGTAGCAATATTCACATCAACTTCTGTTAGAAGCTCTGGTCTTTCATCAAGGATCTGATTTGCAATGTTTTTAATATCGTTAATATCCTCATCATCCGTTTCTACTTCAGAGGCATCATCGTCTCCTGTAATATCGTCAGAATTTCCAAGAAGATTTTTTGTTAAAGAATTAAGAATTTCAATTCTCTTCTTTTCCTCTTGTTTTAATTCTTTTGACCGCATAGAAGATACAATTTCATCTGAAGACATTTGATCGATTGGTTTTGACTCAACAACTGGCTTTCCATCAATCGCAGTTTCTTCGTTCATGTTATCATGATCAATTACAATATCACTAGCCATTCCCATAATCTTTTGCTTAATTTTAGGATAGTTTTTCTTAGTAAGATCCTCGCTCACAAGACGCATGACCTTATATTGTGATGGACTAACCAATATGATATCTATACCATTAATAGGAGCAATAATTTCTGGAAATTTATATAAAGAAACTAAAAGAATTGAGATCGGATTTGTTAAATGCTTCCGATCTAATGCCAGTTTATTTGTTTCTGTCAGCCACTGGTCAATGTCTATATATAAAACTTTCCTATATTCTGATAAATCAGAAATACGGTGATTGATAAATTGGAAGAAATCCGTACATATTTTCTCAATAGATCCCTTAATTTGATATTGAAAATATAGATCCATCCATTCTCCAAGATCCACAATGAGATTTCTTTGCTGCTTTAATGTAGTAGCTTTATTCCCATTTGTAACAAGAGTTAGTGTTGATGGAAAATGGGTTTCCCCAAATTCTTTCTTGAAAGCACCGGTATTATTTTTTAGATATTTTTTATATCCTAACTTTTCCTTATATACAAAGTCAATCATGTAAAACTTATATAAATTCTTTTTGTAATCTAAGAAAGAGTTGATTAAAGTATCGTAGGATAACTTTTTATTTGGAGAGAGCAATAAAACGCTATTACCAAACCCAGGTTTTTCACCTTTTGGAATTTGTAAACCATTTTGTTGGTAAACGATCATTGATCTCAAAGAATCAAATACTTTCATATAATATCCTTCCTTTCTTAATTTTTGAATTATCTACATGTTTTCCGACAGTAAAAATGAGAGATTATCTATGATGGCGGGCGGTTTATTCTATTTTTAGTTTTGTAATTACCGTAAATCGTGGATTCTAAATTAATAAATTAAATAGACATATTATTTAACTGGATTTATAGGAAACTGGTAATAGAAAAATCGTAGCGGACTATTGTCAGGAAAGAATTTAAATCGCTGCACAGTTTTTAAACTTCACACAAAACACAAAAAATCTAATTATAAGGAGGATTTCAAAATGAATGGAACACTTGAAAATGTTCTCCAGATTGTATCTGCTACTTCTGATCAATCATTTGAAGACTTAGTGGATTTAATGAGACCAGAAGATCATTCAAGAGAAGAAATGCAGGAAACATATGAAGAAACTCTTGGATATGATCCTACAACGTATTTTGATCGTCGTGACATGAAAGATATTGTCGAAAGAATTGCAGATGATCCGAATACTCCAGATGAAGCACTTGGGTACATCAAAGATCAGGGCGACGATCTTATTGATGATGCATTCGATCAGTTTGATAGCAGTAGAGAAGTATTCTTGCAGGCAGCAGTGGAGCAGGTAATTGAAGAAGCAACCGGTGTAGAAGTCAATGCTGATCTTTCAGATGATGACTTTGACGATGAATCCGAGTTTGACGACGAATCGGATGGAGATGATTACGATTCGTATGATGACCAGGATGATGAGGATTGAAAATAATAGGAGGTAAAAAGGTTGAGACAAGATGAATATATCAAAAGGAGTCAACTTTTGTACAAGTTCATCGTTTATCAAACTAAAAGTTTGGTGTCAAATAATCGTGGGAAGCCAGCGTACATGGATTCATTTGATCATGTGATTTACGATTTATATGGTATTAAGCATTTTTCAAGAAAGATTGCGGAATATTATGATAATCGTGATATCATGGATCTTATTGATCGAATTGGAATTAAACAGCTGGTTCAGCTCATGAAGAATACACGATATTGTAATATAGTGCGAGAATTGACGCTAATCGATAACGATACTGACTCCCTTGAAAAGGAAATCCGCAAGATGCGGAGAAAAGGAAAAAGCAATAAACATATGCTTCGTGAGTTTAACGATTTAAAGAAGCTGTATGATAAAGGTATTAAATCTTTAAGAAAGCGTCTCGGAATTAGAGATGCCAGAACTGCTTATAAAAGAAGATATATGGCAGTTAGGGATTTAGTATCCGGTGGTCGAGGATATTACGATGACGATTATGATTTCGAATTCAGTGGACTGAGCAATGTGCGTTATCGTGGAGGATACGACCCATATGATAACGGTAGATCATACGATGACGATTACGATGTATATGATGATCGTGATTATGATGAGTATGATGAAGATTCTTCTGAATTAGAAGATTTTGAAAGAATGTTGAATGGTCCACAGAAGAGACAAAGAAGGGTAAATAGACCTCCGGTTGATGATGACTTCGATGACGACGATCCATATGCAAAGCATGAGTATGATGACGATGACTTAGATGAATACGAAGAATATCGTAGAAATCGTTCTGTTCGAAATGGAAATTACGATGAAAAAGATAGGCTTGATATATTAACAAGTCACGTTGTTGAATTATCAGATGCCGTTCAGGCATTAATGACTCAGAGTAGATACGATGAGGTAAATCACAGAGATCCTGTGACGCATCTTCCTAAAAGAAGATATGCACAGGAATATATCCCCCCTCAAAATAATCAGGATTCTGGATCTATGACACAAGAGAGATTCATGGCAACTGTAATCGGTGAGATTGATGGTTTGAAGGAAGCGACAAATCATATTATTGATACCGTATATAAAATGCAGGAATGGCAGAATGAAATAAATAGTCTTCTTATGGAGGAAGCTATGGAAGATGGAGAATTTGGTGAGGATGCTGAAGTTGAGATGGGTGCACCTATCATTGATAGTGAAGAAGATAATTATTATCAAAGGATAGCAAATGCTCATCCAGATGTGTATTCTACCCCAATGGAAGAACTTCCAGAGGATGAAGAGGAAATTCCTCCTATGCCTCCAAGACCAAAGGATCCAAATCATATGACCCATAAAGAGGTAATTGAGGAAGTAAATCGTTCTCAGGCTCAGAAAGCTAACTGGTCTTCTGATCAGAAGAAAGAACCTCAAACAACAGCGAGAGAACAAAAACCGGTAGCTAAAAAAGAGCCGGAAGATAACAAATCTGAATCAGATCAGAAATCAGAGGAAACGAAATAATTGGAAATCCAATGGTTGTGGATAAATATTTATATGTCCATAAACCATTGGGTAATTCCATAAAACATTTTAAGGAGGACTATAAATCATGGGTAAAAAGAAAACAAAATACGATTCAATGTTGGAAGAAATGCGTGACAAAGTGCAGAAAGCTGGAGGAAGCAGATACTCTAAGAGTGATCGAACTGCAGTAACACATGGGCTTCTGAATCAGCCGGATCAGGAGGTTGAGGTTTACTTAAAGGATTGCCCTGACCCTGCGATAACAAAGCCAGTGGAGCATTTCCGTGAGGAATTAAAATCTGTTGTAAAACAGTTCGGTGTAGACAACGCAGAGCTTGAAAAAGTCCAGGAGATCGAGTTCTCCAAAGGATTTGCAGAAGCATTCAATGAAGTGTCTGATGTTGCAACAAAGGACTATCTGTCAACAGGACGTAAACTAATCTTCCCGGTAACATCAGAATCTGAATCTCAGATGGAGTTAAGCCAGGTTGAGAAGCCGGCAAAGGCAGAGGATACACGTAAGCTTGTGGAGACATCTCCTGGAAAGTTTGAATCCGTACCTACCGGTGAAAGAAAGAAGACAAAGGCGCATACTGAGATCAAAGCATCAAACAAGATTCCGGGCTGGCTCGTGGAAAAAGAGAAGATTTAATCGAGCCCAAACTTTGCCAGAACATGGCTGTATCCAAGAAGAGGACTTAAATAGTCCTCTTCTTTTTTTATTAATTCTTTTAGCATAATAACATAATAGTAAGATCGATTTACACTTAGCATGGTATGCTAAGTTCCAATCATATAACAAATAAAATCTTATATGAATTAGAAAGGATTTGATCAAAAACATGATTGCTTTTCATCACTTATTTTGATATAATATTTGGTAAAAGTAGTATGCAAATGGTGTTTAACTTTGATTTATTCATCATTTGATTTTCAATTCTTTTTAAGGATTTAAGATTGTAATGCTATATGTATGGTAATACTTCTTGACTGACGATGGTATCGTCAGCGAATCATAAAAAATGAATGATTGAAGAAAAATGTAAATTTAAAAGTAAATAAAAACGACATGGATGCACGGGTTCTAGGTTCCGAATGCCATTAATCGAGTTCGGGCCTTAAGGCAAAAGTCAAGATATGATATTAGATAGTAATTGCCAAGTCTATCATGATGAGTTTTTTGATAAGATTGAAGACGATTAACCTTTTCTGAATATTACAGTATATGATACAATCACTCATAGGTGATTGAGGAATTGCTGATTGAATGATGTTCAGTATAAATCGGAATTACTCAAGTCAAGGATGCTCGTCAAGGACGAGGTTATGAATTCTGATATTTTTTTGATAAAGCTATATAAAAGGTTCCATGGGTGAGAAGCCAAAAGTGACTCTGTGGGTTCGAGAACCATATGGAGGTCGTGTGTTTATGATATAGTGGATAAAAATCCACGAAGAATAACAGTAAACAAGAGAGGGTAGCATATGCTACCCTCTCAAATTTCTTCAATCAACAAGATACTAATAAAACCAATTTTACTTGACATAATCGATTATTTTAACGTAAAGGTGGTGTTTTTTATGGCTAAGAAAAAAGAAACTCCGCATCTGGATAAGTGGCTAAGAACATTTAAAAGCGTTGGAACGACTGCTGGTAAGGTTGCTGTTCAAACCCTTGGTTCTATGGCTCCTGGGGTTTCTGAAACAATGACATCTTCAGCAGACGTGTTGAGAGAGTCAAAAGCTTTTATGTCAAAAGCTAGAAACCAGATTGCGTATCAATCAAAAATCGTAAATCGAAATTCAACTGGTCGTAAAGCCTCAAACATCATGAATGATGCATTAAATGATTTAAAAAATGGAAATTTCAAGATAGATAAGCTTGGAGATTCTGCATATGAATCATTAGATGAGTTTGATGCAAATATCAATGACTTAGATAGTACAATAACGGCCGGTGCTGATCCTGCAGCAGTTGAGCTAGCAGAATCTAAAAAGAATACTGCAATTCTCGGTAGAGCAATAGCTGAAGGAAGCTATGCTACAATCGAGGGTATTAACAACATGACATCGACTTTGGCTAATGTTAATATTAAAACAACCAAGTCAGCAATTGCCCAAATGACAAACGTCACTTTAATGGGTATTAATCAGATGAATTCCGGATTAGCCGGAGTAAATGGACGTCTTGATGCAATTAATAAAAATTTAATGTCAATGATGGACTTCCAAAGATCAAATACTGCTATTTTACATGAGCAGACTTTACAGTATCAACAGGATACTGTACAAATGATGCATGAAATGGGTTCTGTTCTTTCAGAAATGCAGGACTTCATACAATCACAAAAAGAAATAGATAAAAAGAAAGGTCCAAAAGTAGATCCTTTCGATTTTTCTGGCGGGTTTAATGCTAGAACTTATGTTGATATGGTAAAGAATAACTTTAATAATTCTATCTTTGGAATGTTAAAGTCTATGGGCGGCATGACGATGTCCATGTCTAAGATGAGTGGAGAAAGTCCATTGGAATTATTTGCTCCAATGATTATTAGCTCATTCCTACCAGAATCAATACAGAAAACTGTCGGTAGATTTGATAAAGCTTTTACACAGGGAATGAATAATATTCTTTATCGTATTGGCGACATGAGAAATTCTACCGATTTTCTAAAGCAGACAGTAGGTCAGCTCTTTGGTAAAGAAAGAGATGTTGTTCTAAAACCAAGAACTGCTGATTATAAAAGAGGAGCAATGAGCTGGAATGGTGAGGCTCAAAAATATTTGACTGAGGTTATTCCTGGTTATTTGGCTAGAATCGAAGCCGGAGTAACTAAGAGTGAAGCTCGATATTATAACTCAGATAAGGGAGTATTCCAGCATGAAGGAAGAATCAAGAAAGATTTCAATAAGGATTTTGTAAATACATTGGAATTTAACATGAATGGATTTGCAGAAGAATTAGAGAAAGCTTTAAGTAAATCTGGAATGTCTGAAAGAGACATGAGATCGATTAAGACACAGATTAATGAGTCGGTGATTAAAGCACTGATGAGTGATTCGACTTCTGCTTCTAGAAATAGACAAGAAACCATGAATTTGATTAATTCTACTTTACAGGGTAAGGTAGATAGTACAACTATTCATGACATTATTCGTGAAGCTACATCTGGATTAGATCAAACCACAAGTGCGCTTAATGAAACTTTATCAAATTTGAATAGTGCTGCAAGGAATTTGTTCACTGGACAAATTAAAGGGAAGACTTCTGACCTTTATAAAGGAGCAAATGTGTTTAGTGGTAAAAGATTTACTGCTTATGGTAAAGACTTTGACGATCTAACCGAAGCTCAGAGACAAACTGCTGAATTCAATGAAATGCTTAATTCAGATGAGGGGCATGGTAAGTTATTTGACTATGCAATGAAGAAAATGTTCGGTCCTAATTATAAATCCAACCCTAAATATAAGCAAAGATTTGAAAAATACGATCCTAAGATTAGGAAAAAAGCAGCAGAAGAAAAGAGAAGACAAAGATATCATAAATTTGATTCTGCAACTGATCGGATGTATGATTGGATGAGTGGATATGACTTTAGAAGTCCTTATGATGAGGATGGAGTTATTCATATGCCACCTTCTAACAATGGAACTGACCCTCGTAATGGATTTCAGGCTCCTGCAATAATCCGCTCTACCGGAAAGCAAAGACAGCAAAAAGCATCTTCTAATTTTACACAAACTAGAAGATCTTCTAATATACAGAGGGTTTCTAATAATGTTAATCGTTCCGTACAGACTATGGATCAGAGAGATTATAATGCTAGCTTAAATCAAAGTGAAACACGGATGGTTGCTCAAGCTAATGCTACATCAAAGCTTGTTCACCAATTACATTCTTCAGGAAATGAAGCTGGCCCTAGTAATCAAGCATTATTGCAAGACCCAAGTTCTGCAATTGTAGAAAGATTAAATGATGATGAAACTTCATTAAAGTCAATGGTATTATCTTTAAATGATAATTTCCTTTCTCCTATCGTTGGAGGATTATTTGGAAAGAATGGGTTCTTCAGAAGAATTTTCAGTAAAGATTCTATGAAGAAATTTAAAGATATGCTATTTGATGAAAAAGATGGAGTATTTAAAGATGTGACACCTTGGTTTAAAGACCAAATGGATTACATCAGATATACCTTTAACGGCAAAGCATATACCGATCGTAAAGGTAACAAGCACGAAGAGAATGAAAACAGTGTATTTGATCATATTGCAAAAGGGTATGACTTCGTATATTCAAATACAATGAAGTATCTTTTCGGAGATGATTATAAGGATAATGATACTTATAATAAATATTTCAAATGGATGGATTTCAAAGGAAAAAGAGATCAAAAGAGGCAGGATAGAATCAAGAAAGCTAAGGAAGAAGAACAGAGAAATGTACGTTCATCTGTAAATAATCAACGAATTTTTATTAACGGCAACACCGCTGGTTTAAGTTTAGAAGATATTGAAGGATTGAATAGTTATGAAGTAAGTGGATATCTTCCTGGTTCAAGTGATGATATCATTGATGCTGATTTTCGAGAAATATCTGGTCCAAATAAGGCACTTCGTGGATATAACAAAAAATCTACAAGTCAAGCTAGGCTTGCTTTACCTGGACCTGTTACAGAACCAGAAGTTATAGATGCAGCAAGTTTTGAAATTATTCCTGCTGAAGATGCTAAACATATGGGAGAAACTGTACAATATAATCTCATTACAGCATCTGAGACTGCTTCAAATAATATTGTAGAAGCTTCCGCTGCATTATCTACAGCAGTATTAGGAGACTTCGAAGATAACAACATTGAAAAGAAAGCAGAAGAGGCTAATAAAAGGAATAATAAAAATTTCTTTGACAAATTTAAAAAATGGCTTCCAAAAGGATTAGCTGCAGGAGTAATTGGAGGAATATTTGGAAGTTCAGTAGCATTGCACGGATCTGGAGTTCTTGGAAGTTTATTGCTTCCTGGTGGTCCT
>OGQO01003129.1_pt1 | contig 11785 bp, 5 predicted proteins | sample 1553241 | NCBI WGS metagenome assembly OGQO01 (sample SAMEA2579933, study PRJEB22360) | human gut metagenome | biome: human gut; feature: human-associated habitat; material: faeces | place: Denmark | collected 2008/2010
TCGTAACTTTACATCATGAATAAGAACGAGTTGATAGAGTTTTTGCAGCGTCAGGCCGGCTTCCTTCAGGGGAAGCTCGACGAGGCGCTTGCTTACCCACCCTCGGATTGCGTAGGTCAGTTTCTCCTTGCGCTTCTCGTAGCCCCAGCCGTTACTGCGCGACGTCAGCTCTCTGAGCTTCTTTCGCAGTTTGGCTTTGGTTTTCGGATGAACGCACAAGCGAGCGTTGCCTCTTCACATGTTGAACGAGTAACCGAGGAACTTCTGTCCGTTGACGCTGCCTACATGCGTCTTCTCGCGGTTAACTTTGAGGAAGAGTTTCCCCTCTATGAACTTCGTGATGCTTTCGCATACTCTTTCGGTAGCTCTCGGGCTCTTGCAGAAAATGACGCAGTCATCGGCATAACGAACGAACGCTAGCCCGCGCCTTTCAAGTTCGCGGTCGAGTTCCGACAGCATTATGTTACTCAGTATGGGACTGAGAGGACCGCCTTGCGGAACTCCCCCTGTTGTGTCCTCATACTTATGTCCGACCATTACGCCTGCGTTGAGACACTTGTATATCAGCGATATGACCTTGCCGTCCTTTATTGTCTCGCCGAGCAGCTGGATAAGTTTACATCAGGGTTTCCATGGATAAAGAATATTTAAGAACTCTTCTTAAAAACTATGGATTCTGATGCGGTTGCCCTGGAATGCAATCGGGCGCCCCCCGCAGGATGGAGGGCGCCCGGAAGCGCTGTAATGCCGTGTCATTTGTAGCGTGCCCAGCGTATGAGGTCCTTGATCGTGGGCTTCTTGCCATACATGAAGATGCCGACCCTGTAGATTTTGGCGGCGATCCATGCCATTACCACGAAGGAGGCGAACAACACCACAATGGATACCCAGATCTGCCAGGAGGGAATGTCGAAAGGCACCCTTGCGAGCATCACCATAGGCGATGTGAAGGGGATGAACGACGTCCAGAGGGCAATGGGGGTATTGGGATCCTGGCCGACGGATAACGCCACCATGAGAGCCAGGATGATGGGGAGCGTGGCGAAGGTCTGGAGCTGCGAGGCGTCCTGCGCGTTGTCGACGGCACTGCCGATGGCCGCGAAGATCGACGCGTAGAAGAGGAATCCTCCCACCAGGAAGAAGAGGATGTAGATGAACAGCTTCGCTATATATCCCACCGATGAGAAGAGACTCAGGGCCTTCACCATATCAGGGTCGAAGGTGCTTGTGGAGGCGTTGAAGGTGCCGGCGTTCATCAGCGCCATCTGGTCGGCGAGCCCCTCGGGGATGAGGAGGGGCAGCACGAAGGCGCTGACACAGCAGACGAGAATACCCCATATCACCACCTGCACCACGGCCACGAGCCCGATGCCGAGAATCTTGCCCAGCATAAGCTGCAGGGGTTTCACCGACGACACCATAAGCTCGAGCACCCTGTTGCTCTTCTCCTCGATGATGGAGCTCATCACAAGCTGGCCATACATGAGCAGGAACATATAGAGGGAGAGGGTCATGACAAGGCCTATGCCGAAGGAAGTGATGGATGATACGCTCTTCTCCCCGCCCTCCTCGTCGATGCGCAGCGTTGTGAGACGGGAATCTACCGCTACATCGTCGAGTATAACGCTGAGATTGTCTATATCATAACGTTTCAGGCGCTCTGTCTCGACAGCGTCCTTCACGGCGTTGTTGACTGTCGACTCCAGATCTATGGAGCCGGTCTCATGCACGTAGAGGGTCACCTTGTCGGGATTGTCGACCACATCAGGATTCACGTTGAGCACCATGTCATACTCTCCGCCGGCTATCAGGCTGTCGGCCGGAAGCGGAGAGCGCACCACGGTGAGCCAGTCGAGCCCCCCGGCCTGCTTCTCGAGCTCGGGATAGACGATGCCGGAGGCGTCGACCACGGCCATCGTCTTCTTGCCGGGGGTGGAAAACTCCATTACCAGGGCCGGCATCGCCATCATGATGATCATGAGCACCGGCATAAGCAGGGTGGTGATGATAAAGCTCTTCTTCACCACACGCTCGCGAAACTCGCGGGCTATAATGACGTTGATATTCGATTTCACGATTCTGAGTTATTGGAGGGTTGTGTCGGTATTTCAGGATGGATGTCGGGTGGAATCGCGCCCGAGGCTGTGGGAGCGGAGGCGTTGGCTTTCTCCACCGTCTTGATGAAGATCTCGTTCATCGACGGGAGGGCCCTGTCGAGCGTCACGATCTCCACGGCCTCATTGGCAGTCGAGATGAACTCCCTCATGTCTACTCCGGGGTTGAGAGTGAATTCCGAGTTGAAGATCGGCCCCTCGGAGGTGTGCTCCGGCGGGGCGAGCCGGTAGGAGGCCACCCGCTGTCCGAGGCGCTCCATCAGAGTCTCCGGCGAGCCGTGAAACGAGAGGCGGTAATGGTTGCGTCCCATCTCGCGCCTGATCTCGGCCACATTGCCCGAAAGGATGTTGCGGCTGCGGTTGATGAGGGTGAAATTGTCGCATATGGCCTCCACGCTGCTCATGTTGTGGGTGGAGAAGATGACGGTGGCCCCCTCGTCGCGCAGTCGCAGGATCTCGTTCTTGAGGAGCTCGGCGTTGATGGGGTCGAAGCCGGAGAACGGCTCGTCGAAGATCAGAAGGCGCGGACGGTGGAGCACCGTGACGATAAACTGCACCTTCTGGGCCATGCCTTTGGAGAGCTCCTCCACCTTGCGCCCCCACCAGTCGGATATGCCGAAACGGTCAAACCATTTCCTGAGCTCCACGGTAGCCTCCCGGGTCGAGAGGCCCTTGAGCCTGGCGAAGAAGAGGGCCTGGTCGCCCACCTTCATTTTCTTGTAGAGGCCACGCTCCTCCGGCAGGTAGCCTATGCTGAAGACGTCGTCGGCCACCAGACGGTGGTCGCCAAACCATACCTCGCCGCTGTCGGGAGCGGTGATGTGGTTGATGATTCTGATGAGGGTCGTCTTTCCGGCGCCGTTAGGGCCGAGCAGGCCGTAGACCGAGCCTTCCGGGATGCTGACGCTCACGTCGTCGAGGGCCTGATGATTGGTATACCTCTTGCTGATATGCTCAGCGCGTATTATGTCCATATAAAGTATTTTTGAATATTTAGACGCCGCTATGGCGGCGGAATGTCAAAAAAGCCCCGGTTTTTCAAGCCGGGGCTTTTTCATATAGCTAAAGCCTTGAGATATCAGTCATGCTGAGAGGCCTCGATGGCCTCTGCCTCCTGGATCACCACCGCTTCGGGATCGTCGGTGACATTCATGGCGGCATATTCGTCTTTGTTGACCACGAGCAGCTTGTCGTATTCGCGCAGGCCGGTGCCGGCGGGGATGAGGTGGCCGCAGATCACGTTCTCCTTCATTCCCTCGAGGGTATCGGTCTTGCCGTTGATGGCGGCCTCGTTGAGCACCTTGGTGGTCTCCTGGAAGGATGCGGCCGACATGAAGCTCGATGTCTGGAGGGCGGCGCGGGTGATGCCCTGGAGGATCTGCTCCGAGGTTGCGGGCACCGCGTCGCGCACTGTCATGATGCGGAGGTCCTTGCGCTTGAGGGCGGAGTTCTCGTCGCGGAGCTTGCGCACGGTGATGATCTGCCCCTTGAGGTAGGTCGTGGAGTCACCGGCGTCCTCGATATATTTCTTGCCCCAGATGTAGTCGTTCTCCTCAAGGAACTCGCGTTTGTCTACAACCTGCTGCTCGAGGAAGCGGGTGTCGCCCGGATCGATGATGTTGACCTTACGCATCATCTGACGCACGATCACCTCGAAGTGCTTGTCGTTGATCTTCACGCCCTGGGTGCGGTAGACGCTCTGCACCTCGTTGACGATATAGTCCTGCACGGCCGTGGGGCCCTTGATGTTGAGGATGTCGGCCGGAGTGATGGCTCCGTCGGAGAGCGGCGTGCCGGCACGCACATAGTCGTTTTCCTGCACGAGGATCTGCTTCGACAGGGGCACGAGGTATTTCTTCACCTCGCCGAGCTTCGACGTCACGGTGATCTCGCGGTTGCCACGCTTGATGCTTCCGAGCTTCACCTCGCCGTCGACCTCGCTGACCACAGCGGGATTCGACGGGTTGCGGGCCTCGAAGAGCTCGGTGACACGCGGCAGACCGCCGGTGATGTCACCGGCGTTACCGGTGGCACGCGGTATCTTCACGATCACCTTGCCGGCCTGCACGCTGTCGCCCTCGTTGATGAGCACATGGGCGCCCACTGGCAGCGAATAGCTGCGGAGCACGTTGCCGCTGCCGTCGACAATCTGCGCGGCGGGCACGATGCCCCTCGCCTTGTCTTTGGCCTCTATCACGATCTTCTCGCTCATGTTGGTGCCCTCGTCGACATCCATGCGGTAGGTGACGCCCTCCTCGAAGTTCTCGAAGCGGACATTTCCGTTCTCCTCGCAGACGATCACGGCGTTGAAGGGGTCCCACTCGCAGATCATATCGCCGGGATGCACCTCGGCGCCGTCCTTGAAGAAGAGCGTGGAGCCATAGGGGATGTTGGCGGTGGTGAGCACCATGCCGGTCTGGGGATTGACAATCCTCATCTCACCCATACGGCCTACCACGATATCGTGGTCTTCCGAATCCTTGATGGTGCGGAGCTCCTCCATCTCGAGGCGTCCGTCGTAGCGCGACGTGATGTCCTTGACGGCTGCCGTGTTACCTGCCACACCGCCGACGTGGAACGTACGGAGGGTAAGCTGCGTACCGGGCTCGCCGATACTCTGCGCGGCGATGACACCCACGGCCTCGCCTTTCTGCACCATGCGGTGGGTCGCCAGGTTGCGTCCGTAGCATTTTGCGCAGACGCCTTTCTTCGATTCGCAGGTGAGCACCGAGCGGATCTCCACTGCCTCGATCGGCGATTTCTCTATGCGGTCGGCGATGGCCTCTGTGATCTCCTCGCCGGAAGCCACGATGAGCTCGTTGGTCTCCGGATCGAAGATATCATGCACGGAGACACGGCCGAGTATGCGCTCGCTGAGCGATGCCACGACCTCCTCCTTGTCTTTCACCTCGCGGCATTCCAGACCTCGGAGCGTGCCGCAGTCCTCCTCGGTGATGATCACGTCGTGGGCCACATCGACCAGACGGCGGGTAAGGTAACCTGCATCGGCGGTCTTCAGGGCGGTGTCGGCGAGACCCTTGCGGGCACCGTGGGTGGAGATGAAGTATTCAAGCACTGAGAGGCCCTCCTTGAAGTTGGCGAGGATAGGGTTCTCGATGATCTGTCCACCCTCTGCGCCGCTCTTCTGGGGCTTGGCCATAAGGCCGCGCATGCCGGAGAGCTGACGGATCTGGTCCTTCGAGCCACGGGCTCCGGAGTCGAGCATCATGTAGACGGAGTTGAAGCCCTGCTGGTCTTCCTCCATCACCTTCATCAGGGTATTGGCCACACGGTCGTTGACGTGTGTCCAGATGTCGATCACCTGGTTGTAACGCTCGGTGGCGCCGATGGCGCCTACCAGATAGTTGGCCATCACCTCCTCCACCTGACGGTAGCCTTCGGCCACGTATTCGGCCTTGGCCTCGGGGATGATCACGTCGCCGAGATTGAACGAGAGGCCGCCGCGGAAGGCCATGAGGTATCCGAGGTTCTTGATATCGTCGAGGAACTGGGCGGAACGGGTCACACCGCATGCTTTGATCACCTTGCCGATGATGGTGCGGAGCGACTTCTTCGAGATGATCTCGTTGACGTATCCGATTTCCTTGGGCACGTATTCGTTGAAGAGCACGCGGCCCACAGAGGTGTTCTCCTTGAGCACCTTCACGTGGTTGCCGTCGGCGTCGATGTCGTCGACAAGCACCGAGACAGGCGCGTGAAGGGTGACACGGCCCTCGTTGTAGGCGATCTGGGCCTCCTCGGGGCCGTAGAACCTGGAGTCCTCGCCCTTGTCGCCCTTGCGGAGCTTCGTTATATAGTAAAGGCCGAGCACCATGTCCTGCGAAGGCACGGTGATAGGCGCGCCGTTGGCGGGATTAAGGATATTGTGGGCGCCGAGCATGAGCATCTGCGCCTCGAGGATGGCCTCGTTGCCGAGCGGAAGATGCACGGCCATCTGGTCGCCGTCGAAGTCGGCGTTGAATGCCGTACATGCGAGCGGGTGGAGCTGGATTGCCTTTCCCTCGATCATCTTGGGCTGGAATGCCTGGATGCCGAGTCGGTGAAGTGTCGGGGCTCGGTTGAGCAGCACAGGATGGCCTTTCATCACATGCTCGAGGATGTCCCATACCACAGGCTCCTTGCGGTCGACGATCTTCTTGGCGCTCTTCACTGTCTTCACGATGCCGCGCTCGATTAGCTTGCGTATGATGAACGGCTTGTAGAGCTCCGCGGCCATGAGCTTGGGGATGCCGCATTCGTGCATCTTGAGCTCCGGGCCGACGACGATCACGGAACGCGCGGAGTAGTCGACACGCTTGCCGAGCAGGTTCTGACGGAAGCGTCCCTGCTTACCCTTGAGGGAGTCGCTGAGCGATTTGAGCGGGCGGTTGACGTCAGACTTCACGGCGCTCGACTTTCTGGAGTTGTCGAGCAGCGAGTCTACGGCCTCCTGAAGCAGGCGCTTCTCGTTGCGGAGAATCACCTCGGGAGCCTGGATCTCCATGAGGCGCTTCAGACGGTTGTTGCGTATTATGACACGACGGTAGAGGTCGTTGAGGTCGGAGGTGGCGAAGCGTCCGCCGTCGAGAGGCACAAGCGGGCGGAGCTCCGGCGGTATTACCGGCACTGCCTTCAGAATCATCCATTCAGGCTTGTTGCGGTCGGCCGATGCAAGGAAGGAGTTGACCACCTGGAGGCGCTTGAGCGACTCCGTCTTGCGCTGCTGGCTGCCTTCGTTGTTGGCCCTGGAGCGCAGGTCGGCGGCGAGGGCGACGAGGTTGATGTCCTTGAGCAGCTCGTAGATGGCCTCGGCGCCCATCTTGCATACGAACTTATTGGGGTCGTCGTCGGGCAGGCTCTCATTGTCGGGATACTCGCGCTCGAGACGTTCGGTGATGTCGAGATATTCCTCTTCGGAAAGGAGGTCGAGCTTCTGTGTGCCGCTTTCACCCCACTCGGCGGTGACGCCGGGATTCACCACGATATAGCGCTCGTAATAGATCACGGAGTCGAGCTTCTTGGAAGGAAGACCGAGCAGATATCCGATCTTGTTGGGAAGAGAGCGGAAATACCAGATATGTGCTACAGGCACCACAAGCTCTATATGGCCCATTCTCTCGCGGCGCACCTTCTTCTCGGTGACTTCGACACCACAATGGTTGCAGACAATGCCCTTGTAGCGGATACGCTTGTATTTTCCGCAGTGGCATTCATAGTCTTTCACCGGCCCGAAAATCTTCTCGCAGAAGAGGCCGTCGCGCTCCGGCTTGTAGGTGCGGTAGTTGATGGTCTCAGGCTTGAGCACCTCACCGCTCGAATTGGCCTTGATCTCCTCGGGAGACGCCAGGCCGATCGTGATTCTGGTGAAGTTGCTCTTTGTCTTGTTGTCTTTCTTAAAAGCCATATTATATGTTTGCCTTTCTTGTAATTCTGTTTTGATTAGTCGAGAGTGATGCTCAGGCCGAGGCCGCGGAGCTCATGGAGAAGCACGTTGAGCGATTCAGGAATGCCCGGGGTGGGCATCGGGTCGCCCTTCACGATGGCCTCGTAGGCTTTGCTTCGGCCCACCACGTCGTCGCTCTTGATGGTCAGGATCTCCTGGAGCACGTGGGCTGCGCCGAAGGCCTCGAGGGCCCAGACCTCCATCTCTCCGAAACGCTGGCCGCCAAACTGGGCCTTACCGCCGAGAGGCTGCTGGGTGATCAGGGAGTACGGGCCGATGGAGCGCGCGTGCATCTTGTCTTCCACCATGTGGCCCAGCTTCAGCATGTAGATGACGCCCACTGTGGCCGGCTGGTCGAAACGGTCGCCCGTGCCTCCGTCGTAGAGGTAGGTCTTGCCGTAGCGCGGCAGGCCGGCCTTGTCGGTCCAGGCGTTGAGGTCGTCGAGCGAGGCGCCGTCGAAGATCGGGGTCGAGAATTTCTCGCCGAGCTCGCGGCCAGCCCATCCGAGCACGGTCTCGAAAATCTGGCCGAGGTTCATTCGCGAAGGCACACCCAGAGGGTTGAGCACGATGTCGACAGGCGTGCCGTCTTCGAGGAACGGCATATCTTCCTGACGGACCACTCTGGAGACGATACCCTTGTTGCCGTGGCGTCCGGCCATCTTGTCGCCGACGCCGATCTTACGCTTCTTGGCGATGTAGACCTTGGCCATCTGCATGATGCCCGACGGAAGCTCGTCGCCGATTGTGATGTCGAACTTCTTGCGCCGCAGCTCGCTGTCGATTTCCTTCGACTTGCGCAGATAGTTGGTGATGAGGTGCATCACCATGTTGTTGATGCGCTCGTCATCGGTCCATCCGGTGAGGTTGACGGTCTCGTAGTCGAGACTGCCGTAGAGTGTGGGCGAGAATATCGAGCCCTTGGGCATCACGTCGGCGCCTATGAAGTCTTTCACCCCCTCCGATGTCTTGCCGTCGAGCAGCTGCGAGAGCTTGCTGATGAGTATGCTCTTGAGCTCGGCCTGCTTCTCCTCATACTCCTCGTCGGGGCGCGGGAGCTGGGCGTTGGCGCTCTTGTTGCTCCTTTTCTTGGTAGCCTTCGAGAAGAGGTTGGTGCCTATCACGACGCCTTTGAGCGAAGGCGATGCCTTGAGGGAGGCGTCTTTCACGTCACCGGCCTTGTCGCCGAAGATGGCGCGCAGCAGCTTCTCCTCGGGGGTAGGGTCGCTCTCGCCCTTAGGCGTGATCTTGCCGATCATGATGTCGCCGGGCACTACATGGGCGCCCACGCGGATGATGCCCCTCTCGTCGAGGTCCTTGGTGGCGTCCTCGCTGACGTTGGGTATGTCGCTTGTGAGCTCCTCCATGCCGCGTTTGGTCTCCCTCACTTCGAGGGTGTATTCGTCGACGTGAACGGAGGTGAGGATATCCTCGCGCACCATACGCTCGTTGAGTACGATGGCGTCCTCGTAGTTATATCCTTTCCAGGGCATGAACGCTACCTTGAGGTTGCGTCCGAGGGCAAGCTCGCCCTTTTCGGTGGAATATCCTTCGGTGAGGATATCGCCCTTCTCCACGCGCTGTCCCTTCTCGCAGATGGGTCGCAGGTCGATGGTGGTGCCCTGGTTCGTACGGCGGAACTTGGGTATGCGGTATTCCTTGAGCGAGGGCTCGAAAGCCACGAAGTCCTCGTCGGGAGTGCGGTCGTAGTTGATGCGGATCACGGTGGCGTCGACATACTCTATCACGCCGGCGCCCTCGGCCATGATCTGGGTGCGGGAGTCGCGGATAAGCTGTCCCTCGATGCCTGTGCCCACGATTGGCGCCTCGCTGCGGAGCAGAGGCACGGCCTGACGCATCATGTTGGAGCCCATGAGGGCGCGGTTGGCGTCGTCATGCTCCAGGAAGGGAATCAGCGATGCTGCGATGGAGGCGATCTGGATGGGAGATACGTCCATGAGCTCCACCTCGCCGGGGGGCACGATCGGGAAGTCGGCGTCGAGGCGGGCCTTCACCTTGTCGAGGATGAATGTGCCGTCATCGTTGAGGGGCGCGTTGCCCTGGGCGATGGTCTTGCCTTCCTCCACCTCGGCGGTCATGTAGACCACCTCGTTGTTGTTGAGGTTAACCTTGCCGTTCTCCACCACCCGGTATGGGGTCTCGATGAAGCCGAGGCCATTGATCTTAGCATAGACGCAAAGAGAGGAGATAAGGCCGATGTTGGGGCCTTCAGGAGTCTCGATCGGGCAGAGGCGTCCGTAATGGGTATAGTGTACGTCGCGCACCTCGAAGCCGGCGCGCTCGCGGCTCAGACCGCCGGGACCGAGGGCCGACATACGGCGCTTGTGGGTGATCTCGGCCAGAGGATTGGTCTGGTCCATGAACTGCGAAAGCGCGTTGGTACCGAAGAACGTGTTGATCACCGAAGAGATGGTCTTCGCGTTGATGAGGTCGATGGGCTTGAACACCTCGTTGTCTCTCACGTTCATCCTCTCGCGGATGGTGCGCGACATACGTGCCAGGCCGACACCGAACTGATTGTAGAGCTGCTCGCCGACCGTGCGCACACGGCGGTTGCTGAGGTGGTCGATGTCGTCGACGTCGCTCTTGGCATTGATCAGCTCGATGAGATATTTTATGATCTCGACGATGTCTTCGCGCGTGAGCACCTTGACATCCATGGGAGTGTCGAGATTGAGTTTCTTGTTGATGCGGTAACGGCCCACATCGCCGAGGTCGTATCTCTTCTCGGAGAAGAAGAGGTTGGTGATCACCTCGCGTGCGGATGCGTCATCTGGCGGCTCTGCGTTGCGGAGCTGCCTGTAGATATGCTGGATTGCTTCCGATTCGGAATTACAGGGGTCTTTCTGGAGGGTATTGAATATAATGCTGTAGTCTACGGCGCTTACATTGGGCTTCTCAAGCAGAAGTGTCTTGGCGCCGCTCTGGATGATGGGATCTATGAGGTCTTCCGTAAGTTCTGTCTCACGCTCCACGAGCACCTCGGTGCGCTCTACTGAGGTAACCTCGCCGGTGTCGGTATCGGAGTAGTCTTCGGTCCACGACTTGACGACCCTTGCCGCAAGCTTTCTGCCCACGGCCTCACGGAGGTTGGTCTTGTTGACCTTGATCTCCTCGGCAAGATCGAAGATGCGTATGATCTCCTTGTCGCTCTCAAGACCGATTGCACGCAGAAGGGTAGTGACCGGAAGCTTCTTCTTACGGTCGATATAGGCATACATCACGTTGTTGATGTCAGTGGCAAACTCAATCCAGCTGCCACGGAAGGGAATGATACGCGCGGAATAGAGCTTGGTGCCATTGGCATGAGTGCTCTGGCCGAAAAACACACCCGGCGACCTGTGGAGCTGAGAAACGACGACGCGCTCGGCACCGTTGATCACGAAGGTGCCCTGCTCGGTCATATAAGGAATCGGGCCGAGATATACATCCTGGATCGTGGTGTCAAAATCCTCATGGTCGGGATCGGTGCAATAGAGTTTCAGCTTCGCCTTGAGAGGGACACTATAGGTGAGACCTCTCTCGAGACATTCGGCAATGGTATATCTCGGTGGGTCGATATAGTAGTCGAGAAACTCCAATACGAAATTGTTGCGAGTGTCGGCAATGGGGAAATTTTCCGCAAACACTTTGTAGAGGCCCTGGTTTTTCCTGAGTTCGGGTGGAGTGTCCAGCTGCAGGAAGTCTTTGAACGACTTCAGCTGGACCTCGAGGAAGTCAGGAAAAGGAAGCTGATTCTTTATAGACGCGAAATTGACGCGTGGCTTTTCGGTTGAATTTACTGACATTGGGGTTCGTATTATAAAAAGGGGGGAGAGAAGCGGAATTGAAGAGAGCGAAATGTATGCCGGATATAATAAAAGATATTGAAAAAACGGCAAAAAAGGTTAAGAACACCGCTTCTCGCGTGTTCTTAACCTATGCTTTGAGAGTGTTGATACTTACTTGAGTTCAACTTCGGCGCCTGCTTCTTCGAGCTGCTTCTTCATGCCCTCGGCCTCGGCCTTGGGAAGACCTTCCTTGACAACGCCGGGAGCGCCGTCTACCAGAGCCTTAGCCTCCTTGAGGCCGAGGCCTGTGAGCTCCTTCACGAGCTTCACGACAGCGAGCTTGCTGGCACCGGCTGCCTTGAGCACTACGTCGAAGTTTGTCTTCTCCTCGGCGGCCTCACCTGCGCCACCCGCGGCGGGGGGGGGCAAGAATGTGG
>OGQO01003142.1_pt1 | contig 11736 bp, 12 predicted proteins | sample 1553241 | NCBI WGS metagenome assembly OGQO01 (sample SAMEA2579933, study PRJEB22360) | human gut metagenome | biome: human gut; feature: human-associated habitat; material: faeces | place: Denmark | collected 2008/2010
TGCTTCCTGTTACTCCGGATCAATCCAAAAATTTGAATCCTGCAAAAAATGCTGCTCTGCATGTGCAAGCGGCACGTCATTAAATTGTGCTTCTGACTGTTACCGGGAAGAAAAAGGGAAAGACAGCTGCGGTAACTTGTGCTATTCGTGTTACAAAGGAAGAATACATATTTACGGCTACTGGGGTTCGACCAATTACTGTTATCCCAACTGCACTATTCCTAATTATTCTTATGTAAGATACGCTACGGAATATAAATATTGTGAATATAAGGATGGGAGCAAGAAACTTTTAAACACGGAAGAAACGGAAGGTTGTTTTGCAAGTCTTGCTTCAAACTGTAACGATGACGCTGTTGGCGGCGATTGGGATGAGTATTCCGGGTTTTGTAACTAATTTTGCAAATTTATGCAATACCCCGGTGGAACAGCACCGGGGTATCATTTCTATTCAATGCAGCAATCTACGGCTTTGCGGACAAAGGCTTTCATTTTGGCCAAAGCACCTTGCGGCGCTGTTTCCTTTTGTTTTTCCGCCGGAAGCGAGGCCGTGGCTTCTTCAACCCTGGCCGTCAGCTTTTTTACCGTTTCCGCGTCGTCTTTTACCCATTTGAGGTCGTCGACGTTCAGCATATTCATATTTAATCCCCAAAACAGGCAATAAAGATCATAGGCCTTATTGAACAAGTCATAGGCCTGTTCCTTGTTGCCCAGGCTCTGCTGTTTGGTTCCGACTTCCATAAGGCGCATGGACGACGCAAGCAGGTGTTTGGATATGCACCAGACTTCGCCTTCATAGGCCGGAATTATTTTCTGCATAAGGTTCTTACGGGTTTCGCGGATTTCTTCAATCAGGTCGTAAAAAGAGTTTTTGCCGGTTTTGGCACCGGAAAAGACCAGATGCTCTTCTATGGAGATCAAATTCATGATGGCAATGGTTAAATCCTGATCCGAGGACAAATCTTTCGGGTTTACCTTCTTGGTACTGTCAATGCGTTCAACGAATTCCTTAACGTTTTTAGCCTTATTCATGACTGTCTCCTAAAAATTGTACAAATCGGCACCGGTTTCCTGGCAAAGCGGATAGTAATAGAAATAAGCGCTGGCCAGCAGCAAAGCAATGACCGGAACCAAAACTTTTTCAAACGGGAAATGCGCATGGCCGCCATTGCGGGCTTTCATCCACTGATAAAAATCCGAAGACCAGATCAATACCAATGCGCCGACAATCGTGCTGAAAAGAAACGGGTCGAGATAGAAAATGCCGATAACTTCGGAATGATATTGCAGTTCGCTGATATACATGAAACCAATCATGGCAACGGAAACGGCAATAATCGTCCAATCACGGCCTTTGAAGTTCCAGCCTTTTTTATCAAACCACTTGATGGTCCAAAAGCCAATCAATGCAAGAAACGCACCGGCCCAAACGCCGACGACGCTGTCATCCACACCTAACGAACGGGCAATTTCCAGAGAGGCACCGACCGCAATCGTACAAACGGCGCAGGCCGGGTTGGCGTAAGCCGGAAAAACGACGGCCAGCAGAAGCAACAAACTCAAAACGATGGTCATAATCTTAATCCTTTCTTTCAGTTTGTTCTTATTATTACTTAAAACGACTAAAAATCAACTGATTTATCCGTTTTATCAGCCTCAAGTTTGCGCAGGTAGCGTTTGGTCATTTTAACGGCATTTTCAAAGCTTGAGGCCGTCGAAATATCCTTTATCAGCCCTTCCTTGGTCAGGGCATCGTGCAAAACGCGGCGCGGCTGGGCTTTCAGATGAGAAAAGATAATCTTGGTGTCGTACTGTTTCAACTTGCGGATAAACTCAACCAGAATATTGGCGCCGCTGGCATCGACGACCGGAACCGAACCCATGCGGAAAATCAGGACTTTCGGCACATCGTGCATTTGGCGGAAAAACATTGAGACCTGCGAAGCACCGCCGAAAAACAACGGACCGGACAGACGCAGCGAGATGACGCCCTTTTCATTCAGCGTATCACTGATGTCCTGGCCGCGGGAAACATATTCCAGAACGCTTTCATCGTTGGCGACCTCAATTTCGCGGCTCATGCGGTGCATAAAAATGACGCTTGACATAATAAAACCGACGCTGATGGCCGTATTCAGGTCAACCATGACCGTGAGAAGAAAAGTGACAATAAGCGTAATACGGTCACCGCGGGGGCCTTGCAGCAGGTGCCAGAACTTAGGAAAATTGAACATATTATATGCAATGATAATCAATACCGACGACAGGCAGGCCAGCGGAATATACCGGGCTGCCGGAGACAGCAGGAGCATAAACAGCAAAATGAAAACCGACTGCATTATGCCGGAAACCGGCGAGTAGGCTTTGGCCTTAACGTTGGTGGCGCTGCGGGCAATGGCGCCGGTAGCCGGAATTCCCATAAAGCAGGCGCTGGCCAAATTGGCAATCCCTTCCCCGATCAGTTCGGCATTAGCATTGGTATTGTCGCCGCTCATGGCGTCGACAACAGTTGCACTCAACAGCGATTCGATGCTGGCCAGAAAAGCGATGGCCAAAGCGCTCGGCATAACTTTTAAGGCTAAATCAATATCAAATTCGGGAATTTTCGGCAACGGAATAAAATGCGGGATACCGCCGAATTTGCTGCCGATGGTATCTATATGCAACGAAAACAGCGCGACAATCAGCGTTGAACCGACAACGCCGAGCAGAAATGCCGGCAGCTTTGGACGGCGGAACTTGACATAAAAAATGATACCGAAAGACAAAACGGTGATAAAAACGGCCGTCCAGCTGAATTTTCCGAGGTTTTCAAGATAAACGCGCCATTTGGGCAGAAATTCGGCCGGCACAGAGGCTATATCCAAACCAAGCATATCTTTAACCTGCGTTGAAAACAGCAAAACGGCAATACCGGACGTAAAACCGACGACTACCGGGTACGGAATGTATTTAATATACGTGCCGAGTCGGAGATAACCGGCGGCAATCATAACGATTCCGGCAATCAGCATGGTCATGGTCAGGCCTGCATAACCATACTGCTGCAACGTATTGAAAATAATGACCACAAAAGCGCCGGTCGGACCGCCGATTTGATAACGGCAGCGAGCAGCGCTATGAAAAAACCGGCGACAACCGCCGTATAAAGCCCTTGCGCGGGACTGACTCCGGAAGCTATGGCAAAAGCCATGCCCAAAGGAATGGAAATGATGGCCAGAGTCAATCCGGCCACGGCATCACGCCTAAAATACTGCGTATTGTAGCCTTTGCTGCGAATGACTTCATATAATTTAGGGGCAAAATTCAGACCGTAGGAAACGAAAAGTCTTTTAATAATTCCATACATCAGTTTTCTCTTCTTGAATATATTTTCTAAAAAATTCCGGCGTCAGGAATACTCTTTTGACGGGCATTGTCAAGGTTTTCCCGAGAAATGCACAACAAATATAACCGCTTATAACCGCTCGAAATGCCCGGTTTTTCTGAAATTTGACACAATTATCCGCTTTGCGCACAAAAACAAGTGACTAACTTTACGCTTTGTCTAGATTTTTCCGAAAAAATACGCTAAGCATAAGAATGTCAAAACTTTAAATTTATAGCGATTATGAAGAATTTATTATTTCTGGCAGGTTTGATCATGGTCACTGCCGCTTGTTCTTCCGGAACTTCCGGGACGAACATGACTACTAGCGAAAATGACAAGGAAGCCAATATTTCCTTTGTTTATCTTGGCGTTTCAAAAAAAATGTATGGTGAACTTCTGTATTCTCTTTGTCAAGCTTCTTACAATGACTACACAAAAGAATTATGTTTAGAAATTACTGGAAACGAGGATGCTTCTTTGACTTATTCTTTATCCGAAATAAAAGAAGAATATATTGATAAGGCAAAGAAAAATAAGGTATCCGTAATATATGAAGGTAACAAATTTTATCCGGTTGTTTTAAAAAAGGATACGGACAATACTCCCCGAAATTTATGGGGTGGCAGGGGAGAATTACGAAAGTTTCAATATACATGCATATTGAAAGATTTTGATCTAACAGGAGAGCTTAGTTATGATTTATTATATCATGGCGCTTTCTTAAACGGATGTACCAAAGTCGGTAACCAAATGATAAAGAAAGGACGATATTTCTTCGCTGAAAACGATTTTATGCCTGAAATTACATCTGTTGATGTTTTTGGACAAAAGGGAACTTTTTCTGCAGGATTATCAATTTTTGACAGTCCGTCTTCCAATGATTTTTTTGTTGAAGATCGTTTTGGAACTTATCAATATGCCTTGGTACAGGTACTTTATGAAAATGATGAGTTGATTATAAGAGTCGATGACGGAAAAACTTTTCGTTATCCGGCAATTTATCTTCAACCGGGACAGCAGGAAATACTGAAAAAGGGAACTCAACCTCTGTCCTCCATAAACGGATATATCATTTCTGCCGTTCAAATATCCAACGGCAACTGGATACCTGTTACCATCTCAAAGTATGAAAAAGAGTATAGATATGTTTATTATCTCTGGAATTCCGATCAACATTATCCCGTAATTTTCAGGCGAATTTATGATTTGAATATTTATTTTGATTTTATGCAGTATTATGGCGTTAATGATTTTTTGGGTTTTGAACTGCAAGACATTGCTTTTTACAATAAAGCAGCGAATTAAAAAGACTTAAGCCCTCAAGATTTTTTGAAACAAATCTTTGAGGGCTTAATTTCGCTGTATCGGAACGCTTATTGTTAAGCAATCATTTCGCGGACGCGTTCCTTGATTTTTTCTACCGTATCGCCTTTAGGCGTATATTTTTCTTCAAACGGTGCAACCGTTTCCCATTTCAGATCCTCGAAAACCTGCTGGATTTGGTTGACGACACCTGGTTTCCAGCCATAAGAGCCGAAAGCAAAGCCTTTTTTGTTTTTCGGGGCCAAACCTTTCATATAGGTTACGAAACCGGCAACACGGGGAAACAGCTGGTTGTTGAGGGTCGGATTGCCGATGCAGACATATTTGGCGTCAAGGAAATCGACCATGACTTCAGAAACGTTCTTTACGGCAAGACAATGTTTGACAACCGGAATACCGGCATCCTGAAAGACAGACATAACAGCTTCGGCCAGCGTTGCTGTCGCACCCCACATCGTATCATAGACGATGACGGCTTTGCCCTTGTTTTCGCCACTGGCCCAATAAGCGTAAGCGCCGATAATGGCGTCAACTTCCTTTTCTCCGGACCAGATGCAGCCGTGAGACGGCGCAATCATATCAATATCCAGACCCAAACTGCCAGCCGTATTTAAAGCCTTCTCCGCCTGAGCGCCGAAAGGAAACAGAATGTTGGCATAATAGCTTTTGGCATTCTGCATAACAACATCGAAAGGCTCATCTTTGACGAAAATGCTGTCGGTTGCGTAATGCTGGCCAAAACCATCGTTGGAAAGCAGCAGTTTGTCTTCTTTGATATAGGTCATCATAGAATCGGGCCAATGCAGCATCGGCGTTGTCATAAATTCAAGATTGCGTTTGCCGATATTAAGGACATCGCCGGTTTTGACAATTTCAAAATTCCAGCCGGCTGTATCAAAATGAGCTTCAAGAGCCGCCTTGCCAGCCATATTGGTCACTACTTTTGCCTGCGGCGCCAGTTTCATAACGACCGGAATATTTCCGGAATGATCCATTTCAACGTGATTAACAATAACATATTCGATTTTGGAGAAATCGGTCAGGCTTTTGACTCTGGCAATCATTTCGTCCGACATATAATGTTTTACGCCGTCGACCAACGTGATCTTGTCGTCCATAATCAGATATGAATTATAAGTTGAGCCGTGGGGCGTGGCATAGCCGTGAAATTCAACCAGATTCCAGTCTTTGACGCCGACCCAGTAAATGTCTTTTTTTATTTCGACACCGTTCATGATATTCTCCTTGTAATAAAACATTTTCATTTTCTGATATATAAATAATCTGAAAAATTATTATTGACAATATTTTAAAATAAAATATAAACAATAACAGTAATTGTTATTACTTTTAGCGAGAACAAAATGAATTACTCGAAACAACGAGAGCTTGCCCTCAAAGTTCTGCAGAAAAATATGTGTCATCCGACTGCCGACTTTGTATATGAGCAAATGAGAAAGGATCTGCCGAACATCAGTCTGGCGACGGTTTACCGCAATCTGAACCAGCTGGCGGAAGCCGGTCTGATTCGCAAAGTCGAGGGATTGGACGGTTCCGTTCATTTTGATCATAATACGCACAACCATTATCATTTTGTTTGCATTAAATGTAATAAAGTTTACGATGTGCCCTGTGAAGTTGCACCTGACCTGAACCAAAAAGTTCTGGTTAAAACAGGGTTACAGGTAATAAGCCATGACATTACCTTCAAAGGTATTTGTCAGCATTGTCAAAAACATAATTAGAAGACGTTTCAAGGAGAGAACTATGGAACTTAAAGGATCTAAAACCGAGAAAAACCTCATGGAAGCATTTGCCGGCGAATCTATGGCTCGCAACAAATATACCTATTATGCCTCCAAGGCAAAAAAAGAAGGCTACAACATTATTGCCGACAAATTTGAACAGACAGCCAACAACGAAAAAGAACATGCAAAAATCTGGTTCAAACTGCTGCATGAAGGCGCCGTTCCGGATACCATGACCAACCTCAAGGACGCTGCCGCCGGCGAAAACTACGAATGGACAAACATGTATGACCGTATGGCCAAAGAAGCTCATGAAGAAGGTTTTACCAAAATTGCCTATCTCTTTGAAGCCGTTGCCAAAATTGAAAAAGGCCATGAAGAAAGATATCAGGCTCTGCTGGACTCTCTGGTCGAAGGCAAAATTTTTGAACGTCCGACCAAGGTCATTTGGGAATGCGCCAACTGCGGTCATCGCGTAGAAAGCCCGAAAGCGCCGGAAAAATGTCCGGTTTGCGATCATCCGCAGGCTTATTTCTTTGAACTGCAGGAAGAATTCTAAGCCATATCTGCCAAGAAAGAGCCGGTACATAACGTGCCGGCTTTTTTTATTGCATAAATCTCAAAATAACGGTTTAAAAGGCTGCTTTTTGCGCTACAATAACGAATATTTTGGTCAGGAAAGGGTTCTACCATGCTGTTGTCAAAGATTTTGAAAGACTGTAAGAAAGACATTGAATTCAAAAAAACCGCCGTTGATTCGCGCAAAGTCGAAAAAGGCGATCTGTTTGCGGTTTTTACCGGTTCGGCGGAACTTAACCGGCAATATGCCGAAGATGCCGTTCGCCGCGGCGCCGCTGCCGTTCTGACTGACGATGAGGAGTTGTCCCTTTCGGTTCCGGTTGTGTGCCGTAAAGACGCACCGCTTCTGCTCGGCGAAATCAACAAAACCCTGTTTCAGCCCCTGCCCGCGGTATTTGCCGCCGTAACCGGAACCAACGGCAAGACTTCAACCGTTTCGTTTCTGAGACAGATATGGGATTTTGCAGGTTTCGAGGCTGCCAGCCTCGGCACGCTGGGCATTCGCACCAAAAACAAAACCGAATATACCGGCTGGACAACCGCCGACAACGTAACTATGTTTGAAAAGCTCAGCGAAGCGGCTAACGATGGCGTTACGCATGTTGCGATAGAAGCTTCGAGCCATGGTCTGGCTCTGCATCGGCTGGCCGGACTCAAATTCAAAGCCGTCGGTTTTACCAACCTGACACAGGATCATCTTGACTTTCACAAAACCATGGAAAACTATTTTCAGGCCAAAATGAAACTGTTTGAAGACTATGCCGAAGACGGCGCCGCTGCCGTTATCAACGCAGACATTCCCGAATTTGAAAAAATTGCCGCACTTTGCGCCGCACGCGGCCTGAAAGTATGTTCTTACGGCGAAAAAGGCAGTGAACTGCGACTGTTGGGACAAAATCTGCATCAGACGGGACAGGATCTGGATTTGGAAATTTTCGGCCGCCGTTACAACATACCGATGCAAATTACCGGTTCTTTCCAAGCATGGAACGCCCTGTGCGCTCTGGGAATGGCATTAGCTTCCGGGGTTGACGAAGAAACCGCAGCCCAAGCCCTGCCCGGACTGAAAAATCCGGAAGGACGCATGGAACTGGTCGGTACCACGGCCAAAGGCGCCAGCATATACGTCGACTTTGCGCATACGCCGGACGGCATTGAAAACGCTCTGAAATCGCTGCGGCACCACTCGGAAGGAAAGCTCTGGATTGTTTTCGGCTGCGGCGGCAACCGCGACACGACCAAACGCCCGAAGATGGGCGCCCTGGCCGGGAAGCTTGCCGACAAAATAATCGTTACCGATGACAATCCGCGTTTTGAAGATCCGGCCGAGATCAGAAAGCAGATTATGGCCGCCGTACCGGAGGCCCGTGAAATCGGCTGCCGCGGCGAAGCAATTAAATATGCCATGGACAACGCGGCAAAAGGCGACATTGTTCTGCTGGCCGGCAAAGGACACGAAGAAGGTCAGATTGTGCAGGGAAAAGTTCTGCCTTTCAACGACAGACAAGAAGTGCTGAAAAACTTAAAAAGCGCATAAGCCTGCAAAAAAAGCTCCGCAGAAATTGTGGAGCTTAATTTTTTCGTAAAACGGCCGGTAAACTATTCGACTGCCTTAAGACTTCCGGCAACCGTTTTGCCTCTTTCGGTCGCCAGCTCGTAGCTGATTTTGGCGCCTTCGTTGAGAGTTCTCATACCGGCGGCCTGAACTGCCGAAATATGAACGAAGATGTCATTACCGCCTTCATCAGGGGTGATGAAGCCATAACCTTTTTTGTTATTAAACCATTTTACTGTTCCTGTTGCCATAACTTTATCCTTTTCACAAACAGGTTGATACGCTTTATTTATAGAAGCTTTTTCAGGGCAACTACATTTAAAGGTGTAATATAGTTCTTTTGTCTTGGCAAGAAAATTTATTTAATTCCGCTCAGATTATTACGGTTGTTTTTGGTTTAACCGCTGATTATATTGAACTTGTTTTATTTATGAAAAAAAACACTCTCTTAGAAAGGAAATCAAGATGAAAAAATCAGCAATGATACTCTCTCTGGTGCTGCCGGCACTTATTGCCGGAGCCGGCCAGGCCGATGCAAAGCACCGCGGTTTTCTGGAGACGAACAACCAGGTCAGCGACGAAGCGCCGGCCGCGATGGCAACTAACCCGAGCGAAGCATACAAAACCCGCGCTCAGGACAACTACAACAATGCAATCGACAATGCCAAAGACTATGCGGGCGACAAAGCCGAACAAGCCGGAGACTATATTTCGGACAAAGCCTCGGACGCCCGGGACTATGCGAAAGAAAAATACAATAATGCGAAAAAATACGTTAAGGAAAAGGTCGGCGACGCGGAAGACCATATTAAGGACAAAAAATCCGAACATAAAGACCGTTACGACAAGAAAATGAAAAACAAGGGCCACTGGCTGGAAAACGAAAGACACGACATTGACGAAGATTATCAGGAAGCCCTGTATAAAATCAAAAAATCGCAGCTGCCGGACAACCTGAAAGAACTGCTGCGCGACCAGGCCGAAGAAAACCGCAGCCTGGCGCTCGAACAGGCGGAAGACCGTGCCGAACTGATGAAAAAGCACAAAGCCGCGCGCGAAGAATACCGCGACGAATTTATGAAAGACAAATCCAACCGCAAAGCAGTCAAGGAAGTCATGAACATTTTGTAACACAAAGCAAAAACTTTGTCTAAAACAGCTCCCCGCAGCGCGAAGGAGCTGTTTTTGTGCAAATAACTATTCACAAATAAAAATTTCTCTGCTAGATTGGGGCGTTACCTGCGGCATTGGGGCTGCGGGTTTTTAATTGCGATATTAAAAAAAGGAATATGAAAATGGCATTGAAAAATACAAGAGCCGGAAACTATCCGGAATGGTATCAAAACGTCGTCTCAGAAGCAGACATGGCCGAAAATTCGTCCAGTCCGGGATGCATGGTCATTAAGCCGTGGGGATACGGCATCTGGGAGCGCATCCGTGACGTCTTTGACGAAAAAATCAAATCGACAGACCACGAAAACTGTTATTTTCCAATGTTTATCCCGCTTTCCTTTTTTCAGAAAGAAGCCGAACATGTTGACGGTTTTGCCAAGGAAATGGCCGTTGTCACGCATTCGCGCCTGTCGATGAAAGACGGCAAGCTGGTTCCTGATTCGGAACTTGACGAGCCGTTGATTGTCCGACCGACTTCGGAAGCGATTATTGCCGACTCTTTCTCCAAGTGGGTCAAGTCGTACCGTGATCTGCCGGTGCTGGTCAACCAATGGGCCAATGTCGTCCGCTGGGAAATGCGCCCCCGCCTGTTTCTCAGAACCCGTGAATTTTTATGGCAGGAAGGCCATACGGCACATGCAACAGCAGAAGAGGCAGAAGAGAGAACCGTTCAGATGTTAAATGTCTATGCGGATTTCTGTGAGGAAGTCTTAGCGATGCCGGTCATCCGTGGTAGAAAGACAGAAAAAGAAAAATTTGCAGGAGCAGAGGCAACGTATACGATCGAAGCATTGATGCATGACGGAAAAGCACTGCAGTCCGGTACCAGCCATAACTTTGGCGACGGCTTTGCAAAGGCATTTGGCATTCAGTATACCGCAAAGGATAATAAATTACAGTATGTACATCAGACATCCTGGGGAATGACCACCCGTCTGATCGGTGCGATCATCATGGTACATGGAGATGACTCAGGTCTGGTGCTTCCACCTAGAATTGCACCGGTACAGACCATGGTAATTCCGATCCAGCAGCACAAAGAGGGTGTTTTAGAAAAAGCACAGGAAGTAAAAGAAGGCTTAGTGCAGGCAGGAATCGCAGCCGGATTAGATGACAGTGACAAGAGTCCGGGATGGAAATTCTCCGAACAGGAAATGCGTGGAATCCCGGTTCGTGTAGAGTTAGGACCAAAAGACATCGAGGCAGGAAAATGCGTACTGGTACGTCGTGACACCAGAGAAAAGACAGAGTGTGCGATTGAGGATGTGGCACAGACTGTAAAAGAATTATTAGAAACGATCCAAAGAGAAATGTTTGAACGTGCGAAAGCACATCGTGATTCCCACATTTCCGATGCACATGACTATGCAGAATTTAAGAGAGCCGTAGAAAATAAACCGGGATTCATCCGCGGAATGTGGTGCGGCGATCAGGCATGTGAGGACAAGATCAAAGAAGAGACAACAGCAACTTCCCGTTGTATGCCGTTTGAAGATCAGGAGCATATCGCAGATACCTGTGTCTGCTGTGGAAAACCGGCACACAAACTGGTATACTGGGGAAAAGCATATTAAAATTTGTAATGCTATGCAATGACGCAATGTAATAGAAAGGAATCGTATGAGGATACAGCTTCCCGTTAAAGTAGACAACATCATAAAGACGCTTGAAGCAGCAGGCTATGAAGCATTTGCGGTTGGCGGCTGTATCCGGGACAGTGTCCTTGGAAGAACGCCGCAGGACTGGGATATTACCACTTCAGCAAAGCCGCAGGATGTAAAACGGCTGTTTTCACATACGATCGATACCGGAATCCAACATGGAACCGTAACGGTCATGTTAGAGCATGAAGGCTTTGAAGTAACGACTTATCGGATCGACGGCGAATATGAAGATGCCCGTCATCCGAAAGAAGTTACTTATACGGTGAATTTATTAGAGGATTTAAAACGCCGGGATTTTACGATCAATGCCATGGCGTATAATGA
>OGQO01003148.1_pt1 | contig 11713 bp, 10 predicted proteins | sample 1553241 | NCBI WGS metagenome assembly OGQO01 (sample SAMEA2579933, study PRJEB22360) | human gut metagenome | biome: human gut; feature: human-associated habitat; material: faeces | place: Denmark | collected 2008/2010
CACACCGCCACGAATAATTACGCAAACCACAAAACAACGCTCGGGCGAAATGTGTTTTGAATTTAACAAACTGTCTTCACGAACTGAGAACGGTGGCACACCGTGGAGGAATTTATGGATAAAAATAACGATTTTGAAAATGCGGTTGAAGTGACATCTGTAACAACCGAACACCCCAAATCAAAAAATAGAATAAGGAAAAGGCATGAATCAAAGCTACATAAAACCCTGTGGATAATTAAAAATATAATTTGCTGGGGAGTGCTTGCAATACTTGTGCTGACCGTAATTGTGTTTATGGGTTCAAAGGTGAACGGAAAAACGCCTTCGCTTTTCGGATATTCCGTGCTACGAGTTTCAACGGGCAGTATGCAGCCCGAGCTTATGATCGGCGATGTTATTCTCGGAAAGAGTGTTGACGATCCGACCGCCCTCAAGGTTGGCGATATTATCACCTATCGTGGCAGTGGGCAGACCGAGGGACTTCTCGTGACTCATAAGGTTGTAGTTGCACCGTATAAAACAGCTGACGGCACATATAAGCTACAGACAAAGGGCATTGCAAACGATGCTCCCGACCCTGAAATTTCAACCGAAGATGTGCTTTATATTATGGTGTGCAAGCTTGGATTCATTGACACATTGTACAACCTTTTCTTCTCACCGTGGGGACTGCTGATTTTTATTGCGGCGCTGCTGCTGATATTCATTGATGAGCTTGTCGTTATAATACGAATACTTACGGGACATGACAAATCACTGAAGGACGGCGACATCAACGAAATTATAGACCGTTTGCAGAAGGAAAAATTGCAACAAAAGGCTGAATCTGACAACGATACAAAATCGGAAGAATAAATAAAAGCTGAATATATTTAATTTCGGACGAAAGGAAAATTCTCTTTTCGTCCGTTTTTTGTTGGCGAAAAAGACAAAGCGGAAAAATGGTGAAAATAGCTTTTATATGGGCTAAAATCGGCTTTTTAGTTGCATTTTTGGGCGATTTGTGGTATATTTTATACGGTCAAATTTGACCGTAACATACTGATTGTGTTTAGAAATTGATATGTTAAGGGTGGTTTCATGGATTACAAATTAATAGCGCTTGACATTGACGGTACGCTGACAAACTCCCAAAAGGAGATTACTCCCCGTACAAGATATGCTCTTATGGAGGCGCAGAAGCAGGGCAAGAAAATTATTCTTGCGTCAGGCAGACATCCCGTAGGAATTATGCCGATAGCAAAAGACCTTATGCTTGACCGTTTCGGCGGTTTTATTATGGCTTTCAACGGCGGCAGGATTATCAATTGCGAAACAGGCGAAACTATGGTGAGCAAGCTGTTTCCGCTTGAATATCTTCCCGACATTGTGAATGTTTTGAAGGATTCAAACATTACAATCAACACATACGATGACAGGCGAATCATCTCGGATAATAAGGTGAACGACTATACCTATGTTGAAAGGGACGTTATCAAGGCCGAAATGGTTGTTGTTGACGATTTTATCTCATCTGTAAGATTTGATATCAACAAAATTCTTCTTGCAGGCGAACCTGATGAGCTTGATAAGTATCAGAAAATTCTTGCAGACCGTTATGACGGCTTGCTCGATGTATATAAAAGCGCACCTTATTTTCTTGAGATTATGCCGTTTGGTGTTACAAAAGGCTCAATGCTTCCGCTTTTGCTTGATAAACTCAAGATTAAAAGGGAAGAGCTTGCCGCTTTCGGCGACAACTACAACGATATGACAATGATAGGTTATGCAGGCTTCGGCGTTGCAATGGGTAATGCCGTAACCGATGTAAAGAAGATTGCCGATTACATCTGCGAATCAAACGATAACGACGGTATTGCAAACACACTTGATAAATTCGTTTTAAAGCAATAGTCGCACAAAGTTTGAACCTAATATAAGCTTGAAAATATAAAATATAATTTAACGGAGCGTCAGATTTGACTTAACCCTTTAAAAGAGTTGAAAAAACAGAATCTGTCGCTCCTTTTTGTATATAATAGCCAAATTGAGAGCTTAATCTTTGGCGGCATCAAAGTTGTAATAATTCTTTAAAAGAAAAATATATGAGGCTGTCTAAATTATAATATAATTGTATGTTATGTTGTACAAAGTATAACAAAAGGAGGAAAATCTATGGCAAAAATCAAAAAATTGCTTGCTTTGATTTTGTCGATTTGCGTAATTTGCACGGTATCTGTTATGTCCGTAAGTGCGGCTAATACAGATGACGATAACGACACTTCGGCATCAAGCACAATCACAGTACATTACTACTGTGAGGAAGGCACGCCCACAATCTATTATTGGAACAGTCTTCCGAAAAACATCAGCACGGAGTACCCCGGCGTTAAGATGACTTCCGAGGGAAACAACTACTACAAGTACACTTTCAACGATGTAACAAAAATCAATATGATGTTTGTTACAAACGGAAAGCAGTCTGCGGAACTCACAAGAAACACAGGCGAGTGGTGGTACAAAAATAAGAGATGGTCAAGTAAAAATCCTGAAGATATGCAGGAATTTGACCGTGTTGACATGCGTGAAGACACAATTTATTTTGTAATCACAACCCGTTTCTATGACGGTGACACAGGTAACGATGTTCATTGCTGGGACGACTCACAGGCAAACAATCCCGACAGCGATCCCGCATGGCGTGGTGACTTCAAAGGTCTTATCGACAAGCTTGACTACATCAAGGCTCTCGGATTCAGCGCAATCTGGATTACTCCTGTTGTAACAAATGCGTCAGGCTACGATTACCACGGCTACCATGCAATGGACTTCTCAACAGTTGATGTTCGTTATGAGAGCGACGGCGCTACATATCAGGATCTTATTGATGCCGCTCATGAAAAGGGCATCAAGATTGTTCAGGATATCGTAGTTAACCATTCAGGTAACTTCGGTGAGGCAACTCTTGCTCCTATGTTTACAAAGGAATACGACTCAATTCAGGATCTTGCTTCTGTAGATTGCATGAAGGTTATTGAGGGAAGCGACTTTGCTAAAACATTCCCGAACTACGATGACCTTGAGCCTAAGTATCAGTATGCCGCAAGACTTAATATCATGAAGGATACTAAGGAGCTTGACTCCGGTAATCACGACACGGAAAACTACTATCACCACTTCAAAGACCTCAGCTGGGAAAGCCCGACTGTACAGACAGGTCAGATTGCCGGTGACTGCGTTGATATCAACACAGAGAATCCTACAGTTGCAAATTACCTTAACGACGTTTATAACAACTATATCAACATGGGTGTTGACGCTTTCAGACTTGATACTGAAAAGCACGTTTCAAGACTTACACTTAACCAGTATTACTTCCCGTCATGGCTCAAGACAGGCGGTAAAAACTTCTTCATCTTTGGTGAGGTTTGTACTCGTGTAAGTGAATTCTGGAACCACAACATTCCTGCAATTTCAGCTCCGTTCTATACATGGGCTGAATCAGACAGCCAGTACATCGATTCATTTACAAATGATCAGGCTGCAAACATTAATCTTACACTTAAGCACTATGACAGCAACGCAAGTACAGCAAATCAGCCCACATCTGATAATGTTTATCTTGACGGTCTTAAGTATCACACACCTGATTACAGCAAGGCAAACGGCACAAGCGTAATCGACTTCCCGATGCATTGGAACTTCTCAAATGCAAGTAACGCATTTACCCGTGCTTGTGAAGAAGATCCGTACTACAATGACTCATCATGGAATGTAACATATGTTGATTCTCACGACTACGGTCCTGATATGGACAGCCGTTATGACGGCGGTACACAGTCATGGGCTGAGAACCTTGATGTGCTCTTTACTTTCCGTGGTATTCCGTGTCTTTACTACGGTTCTGAGCTTGAGTTCCAGAAGGGTGTTCCTATGGACGTAGGTCCTAATGCACCTCTTGCAACAACAGGTCGTGCATACTTCGGTGACTACCTCGAGGGCGACGTAACAGCAACAGACTTTGGTACATATACTAATGCAAGCGGTGCTGTTGCAAGCACACTTGAAGCACCTCTCGCTGTTCATATTCAGCAGCTCAACCGAATCAGAAGAGCAGTTCCTGCACTTCAGAAGGGTCAGTATACAAGAAGCAAGACTTATGTTGACGGTAATATGGCATTCGTTCGCCGTTACACACAGGGCGCTACAGACAGCCTTGCTTGTGTAACTATCTCAGGCGGTGCTACATTCAAGAACCTTCCTAACGGCAAGTATATTGATGCAGTTACAGGCGATGTTAAATATGTTACAGACGGCACACTTACAGTATCTTCTGTTGGTAGGGCTAATATGAGAGTTTATGTTTGCTGTGCAGACGGTTTCACCGGAATTGACGGTCAGATCGGCACTAACGGCGCATATCTCAAGTAATAAAATAATGTTGTTTTTTACGGAGCAGGTTTTTCCTGCTCCGTATTTTTCTGCCCTAAACCCTCAAATGACGGATTGCAGATTTATATCCGTCAAAATTATACTTCATTTATAAATAAACATTCCGAAAGTTGCATAATGATGAATAAAAAGACAGAAAATTATGCAAATTCTACATATAAGGTTGAAAATCGTTATGACACTTCTGCAAGAATTGTACCTTTTCTTTTTTTTAAAAATGTGCTATAATATATAAAATATAGTTTCAATTTATTGTGAATTTTAAAAGGGAGTGTTTTTTATGACAAACAGCGAGTATTCGGATGTTACACCGCAGATTCATGCTCTGGCTCAGAAAATGACGCATAACTCCGTTATTGATACAGATTTATACAGCAAGTACAATGTAAAAAGAGGTTTGCGTGACCTTGACGGTAAGGGTGTTCTCACAGGTCTTACAGATATTTCTACAATCACACAGAATAAGCTTGTTGACGGAAAGCTTGTTCCTTGCGAGGGTGAGCTTCGTTACAGGGGCTATAATGTAAAGGATATCGTTGACGGTATTCTTGAGGATGACCGTTTTGGTTTTGAAGAGGTTACATATCTTCTTCTCTTTGGCGATATGCCTAACGAAGAACAGCTTAAAGACTTTAAGGAGCTTCTCGTTCAGTACAGAACTCTTCCTCAGCACTTTGTTCGTGATGTTATCCTCAAGGCCACAAGTAACGATATGATGAATTCAATAGCAAGAAGTGTTCTCACACTTTTCTGCTATGATAAGAACGCTAACGATACATCAATCGACAATGTTTTAAGACAGTGTATACAGCTTATCTCCGTATTCCCTCTTTTGTCGGTTTACGGCTATCACGCATATAATCACTATCAGCGTGATAACAGCCTTTATATCCACCGTGCAGAGCCTACAATGTCAACAGCCGAGGTTATTCTGTCGCTTCTTCGTCCCGACAGACACTATACTCCGCTTGAGGCAAAGGTTCTTGATATGGCGCTCATTCTCCATATGGAACACGGCGGCGGTAACAACTCAACATTTACAACACATGTTGTAACATCTTCGGGTACTGATACATACTCGGCAGTAGCTGCGGCACTTGCATCACTCAAAGGTCCTAAGCACGGCGGTGCAAATGTTAAGGTTTACTATATGTTTGAGGATCTCAAAAAGCATGTTAAGAACTGGGAGGACGAGGACGCTCTTGAAGATTATCTTGAGAAGCTCCTTGACAAGCAGGTTTTTGATAAAAAAGGTCTTATCTACGGTATGGGACACGCAGTTTATACAATTTCCGACCCCCGTCAGCAGATTCTTCACGGTGCTGTTAAAAAGCTTGCGCTTGCCGAAGGTCACAATGATGAATTTGATCTTTATGAGAGAGTTGAAAGACTGGCTCCGAAGGTTATCGGCAGAAAGCGTAAAATCTACAAGGGCGTTGCCGCAAATGTCGATTTTTACAGTGGACTTCTTTACAGCCTTCTTGATATTCCGTGTGAGCTTTATACTCCGCTTTTTGCAACAGCTCGTATTACGGGTTGGAGCGCACATAGACTTGAGGAGCTTATCAACTGCGGTAAGATTATCCGTCCTGCATATATGAGCATTTCCGAAAACAAGGAATATGTTGATTTGAAAGACAGATAATACGGCGAGCCGCCGTTCCCCGTTCGAGAAGTTAGTTTTACAAGTGCGAGAGTTAAATTGCCCGAGCGTATGGAAAATTGAAAGTTGAAAATTGAAAATTAAAGTCGGGCGACAGTTTGCAAAATGCAAATCATTGTCGCCCGACCGTTTTTTATATATGAAATTAACTGTTTGGTCGTGGGGCGGATAATATCCGCACTACGATTTTTCGCAACATTCATCATAAAACAACAAAAGACCGCTCTTTTGAGCGGTCTTTAAAGCTTGTGTTTTAAATTCAAAATTTATCGCAATCAGCAGAAGAATACATCCATTTCTTCTGCGTTGCCGTCGGCAACAAAGTATGCCTTGCTTTCTTCGGGCTTCAGATAGATTGAAATTTCCTTTGCATCCTTGCCGTATGTAGCCTTAACATTTTTGATTACTTCTTCAACAGGAACCTGTGTGCCTGCATATTCTACGAAGAAATTAACCTTTGTTTCAACCGGAACGGGCTTCTTTGGAGCAACCTTCTTTGGAGCAACCTTCTTTGGAGCTGCTTTCTTAACAGGGGCCTTTTTAACGGGTTCTGCTTTCTTAACAGTTTCAACCTTTACATTTTCTGTCTTTGCGGGTTCAGCCTTCTTTGCAGCTGCAGCAACAGTCTTAGCAGGCTCAGCCTTTGCAACAGTCTTTTTTACAGACTCTTCCTTAACGGGAGCAGTTTTTGCAGGGGCTGTTTTTGCAGTTGTTTTCTTTGTTGTTGCCATAATAAATCCTTCTTTCAAAGTAATAAAATATTGCAGAAATAAAAGTTTTATCTTTTGTAAATATTATACATTTCAGAGTAAAAAATGTCAATAAACTGTACAAAAATTCGGCGGTTAATACATATTTGCGAAAAAATAAAATTCCTGTTAGTTGAAATGCACAATGTTATTGCCTCATATTTGTGAACTATGTCGTTTTTTCTGTCAAAAAAAACGAAAAAAAGCACATCATCATTTGAAAACCCCTTGCAACTGTGCTAAAATGATAGCGATTAATTTAAGAGAGAAGAATGATTTATGGGAGAGAATTTCATTATTATTGCACAACAGGTGCTTGTACTGTTCATTTTGATTGCAGTCGGTTTTACTTGCGGTAAGAAGAAAATTATCACCGATTTTTCCGCCCGTCACATGACCGATATAGTATTGTATGTTGTGACGCCCTGCGTTATGATTTCTGCTTTTCAGCGGGAGTTCTCGTTTGAACTTTTGAGCGGACTTATAATTTGCGTTGCCTGCTCTGCACTTATTTTTGCTGTGTCAATACTTATCTGTAACCTGATTTTTCATGATAAGGATGAAAGCCGTAAGGCTGTTATCCGCTTTGCAACAATCTATTCAAACTGTGCATTTATGTCTTTGCCCCTCCAGAAGGCAATTCTCGGTGATGACGGTTGGTTTTACGGCTCAATTTTCGTTGCTGTATTCAACATTTTTGTATGGACGCACGGACTTGTTTCAATGAGCGGTGACAAAAAACAGCTTTCATTCAAAAAGCTTGTTCTCAACCCCGGTCTTATCGGTGTTCTTCTTGCAATTATCCTGTTTATTACAGGTTTTAAGCTTCCGTACATAATCAGTCAACCGGTTGAATATCTTGCAGTTCTGAACACTCCGCTCCCGATGCTTATTATCGGTTTTTACCTTTCACAGGCTGACTTTAAAAAGGCGTTCACTGACAAGGGTGTATATTTTTCTTCGGCAGTCCGTCTGATTGCTTTGCCGATGATTACAGCGGTTGTAATGTCATTGTGCCGTGTCACACCCATAATTACCATGGCTTGCGTAATTGCCACATCAGCCCCTACCGCCGCAACAACAACTATGTTTGCAACAAAGTTCAACAAGGATGTTGAGCTGTCGGTTAGTATCGTTGCCGCAACTACGGTATTTTCACTTGCAACAATGCCGCTTGTCGTAATGCTTACGGGCATGATGAGCGGATTTAGTAGTTAATGTAAAATGGAAAATTACGGTCGGCGGTGTGCCACCGCAGACCTTTCGAGAAGATAGTTGAGATAAATGAATTGCATTGATGCCCGAAACGGCATTGATGCAATTTTTATTTTATATGAATTTAACTGTTTAATTGTAGGGGAAAACCGTGTTCTCCCGTTAGTAATGGCAGAAAATTTATGTTCTCGAATTGGGAACGGCGGCTCGCTATGTGGGAGGATTAAATAAACAATTACAATTCTACGCTCGGGCATGATATGTTTTTGATATTACAAACTATCTACACGAATTGGAAACGGTGGCTCGCCGTAAAAATATATGGAAATCTCGGCTGAAATTTGATATAATGAACACATAAAAATATATAATCCTTTGAGGGGGACTGTATTATGTCGAGAAATCCTATGCAAAAACAGAAACTTTTGTATCTGCGGAAAATTCTTCTTGAAAAGACCGATGAAAATCACGGGCTGACTTCAAGTGAAATTCTGGCAGAGCTTGCGTTGTACGGAATTACTGCGGAGCGAAAAAGTCTTTACGATGATTTGCAGGTGCTTGAAAAATTCGGAATGGACATCTGCAAGAGCAAATCATCAACCGTTAAATATTATGTTGCAAGCAGAGAATTTGAACTGCCCGAGTTGAAGCTTCTTGTTGACGCAATTCAAAGCTCAAAATTCATTACCGAAAAAAAGAGCATTTCCCTCATTCATAAGCTTGAAGGGCTTGCAAGTGTTCACGACGGCAAGGAACTGCAACGGCAGGTTTTTGTCGCAAACAGAGCCAAAACAATGAATGAACGAATTTATTATTCGGTTGACAAAATTCAGAATGCAATAGCACTCAACCGCAAAATCTCGTTCAAATATTACCGTTGGGAACTCGATTTTTCGGGAACGGAGCGAATTGTCAAGCGTGAAAAAATCAGGGACGGCGGATATACGGCATCACCGTGGGCGCTGTGCTGGGATGATGAGAATTACTATCTCATTGCCTATGACACCTGTGCCGACAGTATAAAGCATTACCGTGTTGACAAAATGGACGATATCGAGGTGCTTGACGATGAGCGTGACGGGGGAAAGACCTTTGAAAAATTTGATCCTGCAGATTATTCAAAGGGCGTTTTCTCAATGTTCGGCGGTGAAAAAGCTACGGTTAAGCTGTCGGTTGACAATGATTGCATAGGTGTTATTGTTGACAGGTTCGGCAGGGATATTTTTGTTACAAAGGAAAGCGACACAACATTCGGTGTATCGGTTGATATTATGACAAGCAAACAGTTCTACGCTTGGGTATTCGGTCTTGGCGGAAAGGTCAGAATTATATCTCCGCAAAATGTTGTTGATGAATTTAAAAAGCAGCTTGAAAATGTAAACGATTCATTTTAATTGCCATACGGTTGGCAATATTTCATATTAAAATCGTTAAATAATAATGTCTGATTCGGAAACAATCATAACAATTATCAGTAGAAAAATTGATACATTATTGCGTAGAATTAAAAATCAATTAACATACAGTAGACAGCGGAATATTTAAAATTTGCACTAATTGCAGTTTATACATTTATTTTTTGCACATTTGTCGTAATTATTGACTTTATTGTGCATAAAGTCTATTATATTGTTGCAGTGATTATTTGTGTTGTTTTTAGACACAAAATGTTTGAAAACATAATTTTTTAGAATCGGGGTTATTATTATGAATTTTGATTTCTTGCGTTCGGCAACCGCATCCAGTTCAGCTTACAGAGTAGTCTGCGGTGAAATGATTATTGACAGCAATATGTGGAATGTTCACAACGAGGTTCTTGTGGCTGTTGTAAGGGACGGCTATATGACCATTGAAATGGGTGCTGACACTTATTCGCTCTCAACAGGTGACATTTACTTTATTTCACCTAATCAGAGATATAAAATTAATAATACAGGCAACGCAAGAGTTGACGTTATTCTTCTTAACCTTTCAAATCCTGCATCGCTCACTCAGGAGTTTATTCCGCAGAGTCTGATCAGAGGTCTTGTAACAGGCAACTGCACTCACTTTGCAAAGGTTACGAGAGGCGACTACCGTTATAACAATCTTATTGACGATATGAACACGGTTATTTCTGCCGAGAACGAAAAGCACGAGTTCTTCCAGATTCTTGTTCACGGCAAAATGTACGACATTTTCTATATTCTTTTCTCATCGGGTCTTGTTAAGATTTGTGATGTTGAGGCTCAGGGCAAAAAGTACCGTGCTCTCCGCAGAATTACGGAATATATCAACAACAACTTCTGCGACAGCATCACTCTCGATACAATAGCTCAGACAACAGGTCTCAGCCGTTACTATGTGTCGCATCTCTTTAAGGAGCTTATGAATACAACATTTGTAAACTACCTTAACGAGCTCAGACTGACAAGAGCCGCAATGCTTCTTACCACAACGGATACTCCCGTTATCGAAATTGCAGGTATGTCGGGCTTCAACAACATTTCAAACTTTAACAGAGCATTCAAAATGTACTACGAAACAACACCTTCAAAGTACAGAAGAGCCGAGAAACAGTCATTTTAAATAAGTATTTTCAAAATAAAAAGCCGGTGCATATGCGTCGGCTTTTGTTTATGGTAATAATTTGTCCGCTTAGGTAATATTGTTTAAAAAAGGCAGTTCATTTTTGTAGAATGCTCAAATTGAAAAGAAAAGCATACCGTGGTATAATTATTATGTGTGTGACAGCGTGTTTTTTTGTGCGTCATTTGTGTTTAGAAGTATTAAACGGCGGTGAAACGATGAAGTTTTTCAATAAAAATATAAACAAGGTTTTGTCGGTTGTGCTTGTTGTAGTATCCGTTCTGGTAGTTTTGCAGTTCGTCTGCTCAAACGGTACTCTCAATGCGGGAGAAACCCCGACAGAATCGGCAATGGCAAGGGTAAATCCGAATATTCGGAAGATTGTTCCGACAACAACTGTTTCCGCAACAACCGTACCTGTTGAAACAACAACGGCAAAGCCTAAAGCAACCAAGGCAACGACTCAGCCTCAGACAAAAGCCACAAAGGCAACAAAAGCGACAACTCAGCCCGTGACAACAACACAGGCAACCGTTCCGTTTGCTACGGCAATTCCGCCGAAAGAGCCTGTTGATTACCAATCTCAATGGGACGCAGGTTATCTTGTGGCAATTGACAATCCGGACAAAACCTATGAATGCTCCAAGGTAACGCTTACCGATGAGGACAGGGATCTTCTTGAAAGACTTTGCATGGGCGAATTCGGTTCGGGCGGTTTTATAGGAGCGGCGCTCATTGCTCAGTCGGTAAAAGATGCAATGTGCTTTGACGGTTATCCGACAGTTGCCTCGGTTATCGAGAACTGCCATTATACCGGCAGTACCAAAATCGGCACAAATCAGGAATGTATTCAGGCGGTAAGCTATATCTTTGACGAAAACAAGGATGCCGTTCAGCATCGCATTATGTATATGTATAATCCCGATATGGTTCAGAGTGCTTTCCACGAAAGTCAGAATTATATCCTGACATATCAGACTGTCAGATTTTTTGACAGGTGGGGGTATTGACGAAAATCCTTGATTTTCGTCAGCTAAATTCACGCAAGCGTGAGCTAAATTTGCTACGCAAGCTAAATTATCCT
>OGQO01003150.1_pt1 | contig 11708 bp, 13 predicted proteins | sample 1553241 | NCBI WGS metagenome assembly OGQO01 (sample SAMEA2579933, study PRJEB22360) | human gut metagenome | biome: human gut; feature: human-associated habitat; material: faeces | place: Denmark | collected 2008/2010
CATCTCCGCAAATGGCCTGAACCCGCCATTTATGCGGCTTTTTAAGGTTTCTTTTGGGACTCCTTTTAAGGCTTTTGGCACGGTGTAGTTTTGTCAGGCAAGATTAACAAAATTGTGTCAAAAGGGAGTGTGAAAGAACAAAATTTTTTATTCAAACTCTACTCCGTTCTCTGCAACATGATGTAAAATTGGTTAGATACAGACGTCAGATTTACTACTATTTTCAATTTTTTTCTATCCTGCATCTCGTTTCAAAATTTTTTAGAACCAATCCAGAACCACGGCACTGTTGTAGAACCAGAGTATTTTTAGTCTTTCAGTCTGCTCAACAGCATCTGATAATGCCGCTGCCCGATATGCCGTCCGGCACGTTGCAGACCATCTACACATTCTCTGACCTCATCCGAAGTCAGTTCGTGTTCTTCATAAGCAGCCATAAGAATCCCTATTGTCCCCATGATTCTAAGCCCCATCTGTGCTGATACGTTTCTTCCCTTTGCTTCATCCATCAATAACAGATCTGCTTTTAATTCATCTGTTAGAACAATCGCTTCACTCTCGCCCTGATCAAGACCTGTCGCTCTTTTTAATATACTGGCGGATTCCGGATTATTTACAGGCTTCACTATGATAAATTTCGTCTGTCTAATCCGATTCGCTTCAAGCTGAAAACGTTCATCGGCTGTCAGCTCATCAAATACTGCCTGCGGAATTAGAACATCTCCAAACAGCTTTTCCAGCAAATCTATACGATTGATTTTAAGAAGTGATATCAGCGGTGTTGTATCAGAGACAACAATCATACCGCAGCCTCCTTCTTTTTGAGTTCTCTGAAAGTATTCAGTTCATCATCTAAATCATCCATCGTCATATCAAAATAGGAATATCCCAGCTTATCATACAGATCAATCAACTCTGATTTTCTGATTCCCAGAATTTCAGCCGCACGACCATGGGATATCGTCTGATTCAGTATATATGGATACAGCAACAGTGCATTTCGGGTAAGCTCTGTTTCCGGATTCATAGTTACCAGATATTTTGACATTCCTACCGGAACTTTAATAGTTACAGATTCTGTTGTTACCATAATATCACGTCCTTTCTATTGAAGTTCAGAGCAGACTAGGTAGCCGTTATCACTCTTTTCACTTGTTCTATTGATAATTTTGTAGTTCTCGAAATCTTATCAAGAGCATTCTCACCTTCTGACCACAAATTTGGTGCTACATCCATTCTTGCCTTAATATCTGCGTCATAACGCTCCCTGTCTATAATTTCCTGAATTGTTCCGCACATTTCAGCTATTCCTTTCTGTGATCTAAGGATTATACATTTCTCATCTTCTTTCTTATATTATATCTATTATCGGGATTTTCTACAACTGATTTTTCATCTCTTTCCCTTTAATATCTTCCCTGATTGCTTCACAATACTCCTGAATCTCCTGCTGTTCTTTCCAATGCCTGTTATCGGAATCCGGCTTCTTATCAGATAAATACGCAGCTCCGTTCAGAATATCCACCATCGTAATGACAAACGCCAGATAATCTTCTTTAAGTTCCTTGTAACATTCCCCAGACATGGAGAAATCACCGGACAGAATCTGCTCGGTGATTTCTTTCATAACAATCTGTGTTTCTCGTAATTCTTCTACAAGGTACTGTACCCGTTGCTTTGTTCCCACTACAACAAGATTTGTTTCAACTCACAGCCTCACGAGGTGTCCTTTCGCACCCTCTTTTGACACTTTTTTTGCAAACATCTTTGACATTTTTTCAGGTGCTCTGTGAACTATATATAAGAAGCAGTTAACTCTTTTACCTCCTGTTTTCTTTTTTAACATCTTTATTGATATTCCTTTGGGCGGCTAATTTTTTTCATCTCCGCAAATGGCCTGAACCCGCCATTTATGCGGCTTTTTAAGGTTTCTTTTATGTTCTTTTTTGGATATAAAAAAACCTTGCTTCAAGGGATTTCTCCCCTGAGACAAGGTTTTAGTTTCTTTTGGGTTTTCTTTTTGGGACTCCTTTTAAGGCTTTTGGCACGGTGTAGTTTTGTCAGGCAGGATTAGCAAAATTATGTCAAAAGGGAGTGCGAAAGAACACAACCATTACTCAAACTCGGCGTGTTCTTTGTTGTTATTAACTATATTAGTTTAAGTTTTATGCAAATACACACCGTTTTTTACTTCAATTACATCATTTATTCTGGCTTACTGATTTTCTGTTGCCAAAATGTTGCCATACAGACAATTACAATTTTTATACTACTTGTTATTTTTTAGCATTTCCTCTCTATGGCTGTCATATATAGCATACATAAAATTTTCTAAATCATCAAGAATTTTCTTTTCAACCAATGTAATCTTTGTACCACGCTCATAAATTTTATATGCGTCTATTATCACCTTGTTATTCATTAACTTTCCAAAATAATTTAAAGTAGAATTCATTGGTACTAAATCCAAAGAACCATGCATCATTTTTAATGACGGTATATATGTACCGAACACATGCTCAAGAAACTCCTCTTTTTTTAATTTGCCACTAAGCATTCTTGTCCCATACTCCTTTAAAGTCTTTATTTCAGACATTCTTACCATGTTATCCATAACACTAATTGTTCCGTCGTCTGGCACATAATCTGCCGGTATTGAAAAAGAAGTATCTAATATGGCTGTACTCTGTGCATATGCAACCATATCCGGTGGAAATATCGTTATACTATTTAGTATTTGAGTCAAAATCAAATAGAATAAAAGCAGTGCATCATTTGCATTATTAAATATTCCGTATACTGTATTTTCATCTGGTAATAATGATACATTTGTCAGTCCATTTTTATTCACTGGTAAAATAACCCCTTTATTTAACACGCATATACAACTTATCCTTTTATCAACCTCTACATCCTCCGACAATTCATTGAGATTTTTATATACCGCTTCTAGAGAAGCATCGGAATCATACGCAAATACCATCCCCGCTGTCGGAAAAGAGTAGCCTGAAGTTGTCTTTTTCTCAAGTTTTCTCACACTCTCAATATTTTTAACACACTTCCTCAATTCTTCTTTGGTCAACGTCGATTTAACTTCAACAACCCCATAAACACTTTCAATCGGCACAATTTTAGTACCATCCATATCTACGAGGTATGGTGTCAAAAATTTATCATGTATAATTATATCCACCTGTCTACTTTGTACATCCTTACAATCTACAATCGTACCTTTCGAAAAACAATATTTTTCAGGTATATAACATTTCAAATACTCTTCAAGTATATTTTCCCTTGCCGTTCCTTTTTCTCCATTATGCTGTATTTTACTCGTTATTCCCTCAAAATCAATTTGCATTTTTTTAGACACTGACATTAATATATCTTTAAGCATAACATCCCCCATGTCTTACAGTTTGTTTGATCAACCCACATATATAATAAATTTTTTTAATCTTTTATCTATAAATATCCGAAAATCCTCCACAAATCTATAAAAAAATTTCATCCAATATCCTACGAATTTTCAGCATATGTCTTCTTGTTTTTCTGTCTATAGGTTCATTTTCTCCAAAAACTTTTTGAGCACGCTGAACATACGATATGAAATTTCCTTTAATATGTCCATTTGAATCTTTTAAATGCGCCCCTTTAACAGTATACTTCTCATATAAATTTTTACAGCTTATTCTTTTTCCCGAAGGAGTATAGCCTTCATTTTTCACTATAGTTTTAAGTTTCCGATATAATCTGTAATAATATTTCGAAATAGTTTTATCCCTAATTGTTATCTCTTTACCGTCAAATGTAAATCCTAAATAATCAATCTCATTTTTTCCATTTAACACATCCTTTAAAAACAATGCATTACAACTTTTTAATGTTGTATCTCTATATTTATATATTTGTGTTTTATCTGGTTGTAAAATTAAATTTGGAATTTGTTTAATTTCATCTATTATACTATTCAATATCTCCCTAAAATCATCTTCTGATATTCCAGGCAGAATAATAATAAAATCATCACTATATCGCATATACAGACCCTTGTATTTGTTCGCTAAATTATACATTTGCTCATCTACTACTATCATATATACATTTGCTAATACCGCACTAATTGCCGACCCTTGTGGTATCCCATAGTTTTCTTTATGTCTAATAATAAATTCTTTCTTATGCTTTTTAAAATCTTTTTCAGATAAAACTTTACGTTTAGAATTTAAAATTTGTATATCTTCTTCTGTGTCTGTTAAATTATTTAGTTTAAGTAACTCTGTTAATTCCCAAATCGAATATTTTGTTATATTTTTAAATACTGCGTAAAAATCCGATGACAACATATCAACTTTTAAAACATCACACATTCGTTTTTTCAAATAGCCATGATCTAAAGAATCAAAAAAATGAGAAAAATCTCCTATTATTACAAAACTTTCTTTCGTTTCTCTAATACAATCAAAAGCTCTTTTTGCGAAATGAATATTATTTTTGTGCAAATTATCTCTATATGCAACCGCAACCAAATTCATATTACGTTCTTCTAAGTATTTATTATATTTTTGATTCAAAAGATACCCATAATAAGAATATATATATCTATCAATATGTGCAGAATAACATAAGTGCCTAGATTTTTCTTTTATATAACATCTTCCGTCTTTCCTAGTAAATTTATTAAATTTCTTTTCATAATGTATAAAAGGATAAAATCCATGTTTCACAATGTTAGTCGGATCACTGATATAATCCCAAACTTTGTCCAATGAAACCTTTTCATCAAAATGCGCATATTTTCTTGCATTTGCATTTTTCGTTTTCCATTCGTATAAATCCATACACTCTTCCTATTTAGCGAAAGACCTACCAGCATGAGGGATAGCATCTCTTGACTGATAGGTCTTCTTTCAACATGGTATTCAATTTTGTCTTTCGACAGCTTTGATGTGGTGCCAGCTATCCATTATTCGTTCAATACATATCTATGTTAGAATAGATAAGAAGGAGATGATTCTAATTAACATTCTTATGTGGTTATTCATAAGTTTGCAACCAGAACACCAGTCATATCTGAAAGAGCTCTTTCAGGTATTGACAACAATTCCTTTCCCTTATATCTCATATATAAGGCACTTTAAATATAGCTCATAACTACCCCTATGTCAATATATACCAGTCATTTATCTCCCTCAAAACACTCTTGAAGTATAACGCAGTATAATCCTTTGAAAAACAAGGTTTCCAATGTTCCTAAAACACAACAAGCACAGCCATTTATTTCAGAATCTCCAAAGCCATTTCTTTAGCTTTATTTCCAGAAATCTGATCTCTATGTTCACTATCATTTAAATATATAGCAATGTATTTCCGTTCTCCATCTGATTCAGAAAAACCAACAAACCATGCCTCTCCATTCCCACTTCCTGTTTTTCCATAAATTTTCTGGGAATCGTTTTCATCCACTAACATTATTCTTTTCAAAATTTCTATATTTCTGCTATCATAATCACTATGTCCCTCAAATATCCTACTCAAAACTTCTACTTGTTCCAACGGCGAAATTTTCAACGAAGAATCTAACCAAAAACCATTTAGATTTTCCAAAGGATTGATATTGCTACCATTCCACTCCGAAATATCGCAATTCCCGTACTGTAAATTCTTTAATTCTTCCTGCATTTTATCCCTACCAACTAAATCTATCACTTCTCGAAAATACCATATACATGATTTCTCAAATGCTTCTTCTAATGTTAAATCCCCATTCCATTCTGCATTTCCATAATCCGTTCCGTCATACCCCATTGTCGACGATTTATCAACAATAACACCTTTTTGTAATCCTAATAAAGCTGAAATAATCTTAAAAGTAGAATAGGGCGATACTTCTTGCCGACACATATCTTCATTAAAAAATGAATATTCCTCTTGTACTGGCGAATAAATCACCGCACAGCCATTAATCTCCTGAAATGCCCCGCCTAAATCAATCTTCTTTTCACTTATCCCTTGTTGTGTTTCTTCCTGTTCCGCTTTCTCTCCATCAACTTTCTTAAAATTTACACCACCTTTTGTATTTTCTCCTATAACTGTAATCTTATATGTTCCACTCTCTTGAATTTCAACATCAAAATTTTCAGAGGTTACTATATCATCTCTTTCATAAATCGGGGTATCACTATCTTTTTGAATTTTTATCGACAATTTTCCACTGTCAACTATAACTTCCGTCCTAATAGTATCTCCCGATTCTAAGAGCAATGATTGCTCATCCGTAGTATTAAAAATTTTATACTTCATAACAAACTGGCTATCATTCCGCTACCATCAAAAGCTGCCATTGCGTCCTGCCGGAGGCTTTTCCGTCCTACGGACGGGTGGCTTCCAGCTGTTTTGCTTCTGCCGCCATAGCTTTTCGGATAACCGACAGCACATTTTCTATCGTATATTCGTCCCACCCTGCAAGCCATATCAGTATCCGCTGTTCATCTTCTGTCAGCTCTACCTCTCCGAAGATTTCATTGAGGTCAGCAATCCTCCGGGCTTCACTTTCGTAAAAACACTTATTCACATTCCGAGTTCCCCACTCCGGCTGAATTATCATCCAATCACACCTTTCTCTTTGTCTGCTACCACAGGGGCGTGACACGCCCCTGTCTATTCTCATCAAGAAAAACTACCAGCGGAAACTGTCCGGCACTCCTCGTCTGTCCAGATATTCCTGTCTGGCTTTTTCCCGTTCTTCCTGTGTGAGAGCAGTCTTATATTTTCCATATAGTTCATGCTGTACCAAAGAATCCAGTTTCTTCTCCAACCCCTGTCGGATTTCCTCCAAGCAGGTATCATCCTCCACCAGATGATAACGGAGCAGCAACATAAACAATTCATAAGGAATCTGTACATTCTTCATCTTCTTACCCTTTCTGCGTCGGTTTGCGTCGATAGCGTCGATATTTTCTACACCAGTCCGCTACCAAAAATACCGTCGCAACCGACGCATATCGTCGCTTTTATTCCTTTGCTTCAAGGCGTTTCAGAATGATTTTTCTTTCATGCCCCCGCTTATTATCATAGAAAATCCCATAGTCATTGAGCAGCTGACTGTTGACGGTATTCAATCTTCGTGAAAGCACATTCGCCTGTAACTGCATATCCGGCAGCTGATTTACAAGTTCTGTCGCTGTTCCCTCCCACGCCTGTCTGTCTGTCAGAAACACATTGATTGCTTCTAAAAGAGGGTTCGGTGGCTGTTTCCACAACTCTGTTTCTGCTTTCTTGAATTTCCATACACAACGCTCCCTGTCAAATTCTATAGTCAGTTTCTGATCCGGCTGGTCACGCCCCACAATGTCCATCACTGCTTCATTGTCTGTCCGTTTCTTTTTGTGCATGATAAACGCCCCATCTGCCGCACCCAACAGTCCGTTTGTGCCGGAAATCATATCGAAGCTGTCCTCCGATTCCAGCTTGCGTGTATGATGAACCACCAGCAGGCAGATACCATATTTATCGCTGAATGATTTCAGCTTTGTCACAATCTCATAATCACTAGAATAGCTGTATCTGTCCCCGCCAACTTCACGCACTTTCTGGAGCGTATCAATAATAATCAGCCTTGCGTCCTTACGCTCTTTCAAAAATCCTTCTAATTGTCTGTCTAATCCCTCATTCAAGGTCTTTGCCTGTGTTGCAAAATACAGATTATCTGCACACTCTATACCAAACATACCAGACAGTCGACGTTGAAGTCTTGCATAATCATCTTCCAATGCCAGATACAGCACCGTTCCTTTCCGCACCGGATAATCCCACAACGGAATCCCCATTGCCACATGATAGGCAAGTTGTGCCATGAAGAATGATTTTCCTACCTTTGGCGCACCTACAAAGAGATATGTGCCGCCATAGAGAAAACCGTCTACAATCGGTACCCTCGGCACAAAAACAGTGTCATACAATTCCGGCATGGACATGGTATGCAGTCCGTCATTCCCGGATTTCTCTGGGTTTTTGGTGGCTTGCTGATTGATTTGTTCCTGTGAATTTACTATAATTTCATTGTGATTTTTTACATTCGGCTGCACCCCATCTGCGCCAACAGATGATACGGGAGCAGTCGTTTTCATTTTTTCCATCATTCATCTTCTCCTTTCAATCCCTCTAACGTAATTGCAATTACCTGCAACGTATAGAGCAGTTCATCATTATCCGGGCTTACTGTTTCCAGCCGCTTTAATTCCTCATGAATGCTGCCATCTGATTTTTTAATGCCTTATAAACTCTCGGATTTCCCTGTACAACTACGTCCCTGCACGTCAGTCGTCTTATGATATATTCCTGCTTTGTCAAACCAGACAATGCTACCAAATCATTAAGCAGCTTCGCTTCTTCATCCGATACCCGAAATGCTACGGTATGATTTCTCCAACGCCCTTTATAATCAAGACTTCTTTCCATTGCTGTTCTCCTTTTCCATTCGCTCCATTTCCAGCTTTTCTGCCATTTCTGTCTGAACAGTTGGAAATAAATGTGCATACCTGTAAGTGATTTTTTCTGCTTCGTGTCCTACCCGTTCACCAATCGCCAGCACTGAAAATCCCATATTTATCAGCAGCGATACATGGCTATGCCGAATATCATGCACCCGAATCTTTTTCACTCCCGCTTGTTTTGCACCTCGCTCCATCTCATGGTTGAGATAAGATTTTGTAACCGTAAACAGCCGTTCATCTGGCTTGATGTCATAGAACATTTTGATATACTCCTGCATTTCTTCGCAGAGAAACGGGGGCATTTTTACGGTACGGTTGCTTTTCGCTGTTTTAGGGCTTGTAATAATATCACGCCCTTTGGAACGGTGGTACGTCTTGCTGATCGTGACCGTCTGCTTCTGGAAATCAAAATCAGCAGCAGTAAGAGCCAACAGCTCACCGGAACGGATACCGCACCAGTAAAGCATTTCAAAAGCATAAAAGGAACGTGGCTTATCCATCATGGCTTCTGAAAATTTCAGATATTCCTCTTTTGTCCAGAAGTCCATCTCCTTTGGAATTTCATTTCCCACTGTGCCAGCCCGTCTTGCCGGATTGTAAGGCAGATTATAAAAGTTTACAGCATGGTTAAAAATTGCTGTAAGCTGTGCGTGTATTGTCTTCAGATAATCTGCTGAATAGGGCTTACCTTTCTCATCCTGATACGCCATGAGTTCATTCTGCCATGCAATAATGTCTTTTGCTTCAATCTCTGCAATCTTCCGATTTCCAAAATAAGGTAAAATCTTTGTGCGTATTACATGGCTTTTAGATTCCCATGTACTTTCCTTGACACGCTGCTTTTTATCTGCTTCATAAAGTTCAAAAAAGCTGGCAAATGTCATATCCAGTTTGGAGTTCTGTTTCAGCATAACCTCATGTTCCCAGGCTTGTGCTTCTCTTTTTGTTGCAAACCCACGTTTCTGTGTCTGTTTCCGTTCCCCTTTCCAATTCGTGAAACGATAAATTACCCTCCACGTTCCCGTAGCATTGTCTTTATATACAGCCATTTCCATCATCTCCTTCCAACTTAATCACTGTAACAGACCTTCTTATGAAAGAAAGTAGTATTTACACGCCCCGCTACTGTCATATACCCTTGTTTCTGCAATTCTGTGTTCAATTCCCTTACAACCTGATAGGCTTTGGACTTTGATATCCTTAATTCTGTTGCCACTTCTTCCACCGTCATAAATGATTTTTTTGCCATCTATATTCTCTCCTTTCCCTAAAATTCCTGCCGTTCTCTCCTTCCCGTTCTGACAGGCAACCCTTTTCGGCGCTGTGCCAGTCTCTCTACACAAGGGACGCTCGCTTCTTTTTTAAAGGTCATGGCGTTTGTTCGGTTTGGACGGTCATTCAATTTTTAACTCTTTTTGTTTAAGTTGTGTTTTTATGATACTAAATAAATTCCGTTAAGTCAAGTGGTTTGCAGAAAAATCTTAACTTTTTTTATTTAAGTTCCGCTTGCTATTCCTATTTCATCATGTTATACTAACTTCAACAGAAATGTTTAGTATCGGAGGTTTTATTATGGCAATCGGCAAAAGAATCCGCTTTTTTCGCAACCGGAAAGGCATGACACAGAAACAGTTAGGCGAACTCCTCGGTTTTCTAGGAAAGACCTCTGATGTCCGTATAGCACAATACGAATCAGAATCCAGAACACCGAAACAAGACCTTGTAAAAGAAATGGCACATCTCCTCGATGTAAGTCCTCGTGCAATCACTGTGCCGGAAATAGATAGTTATATCGGACTTATGCACACGCTTTTTGCGTTGGAAGATATGTATGGCTTAAAAATCGGAGAGATTGACGGAGAAGTGTGTCTGCGGTTAGATAAATCTGCCGGAACAACCTACACCACTATGTTTGATATGTTCCATGCATGGCAGGAACAGGCTGCCCGTCTGGAACAAGGCGAGATAACCGCAGAAGAATACGACCAGTGGCGGTACAAATATCCTGAATTAGACACCTCAAAACAATGGAGAAAGGTCATTCCCTCACAAGAACTCAGCGACCTTATCTTACAGGACTTGAAACCCGAATCCGACTAATTTTCAACCTCGAAACGCACAAAAACCTTACCGACTTTCAGCTTTATTTCTGAAAATTAGTAAGGTTTTCTGTTATTGAAGTATTCTATTATTTAGTGAGTGATACTCTAAATGTTGCCAAATCGTTGCCACTACTTAAACAAATTCGCTTGCATCCCGCATAAATACTAGGTTCTTAAAGTCCATTTCATCACTCAAACTCAATCGTTCCCGGTGGCTTACTGGTCAGATCGTAGAATACGCGGTTAACTCCCTTAACTTCGTTAATAACACGATTCATAACCCTGTTCAGTACCTCATACGGAATCTCAGCGGACTCTGCGGTCATGAAGTCGATGGTCTTGACTGCGCGGAGTGCAACTGCATAATCGTAGGTTCTGAAGTCGCCCATGACACCTACGCTTCGCATGTTGGTGAGGGCTGCAAAGTACTGGTTTGGCATCCAGGATGGGTCTTCTCCGTGTTCTTTCTTGTAGTCGGCGGCTGCTTTGTCGACTTCTTCACGGTAGATGTAGTCTGCGTCCTGAACGATGCGTACTTTCTCTTCGGTTACTTCTCCGATGATACGGATTCCAAGACCCGGGCCCGGGAATGGCTGACGGAATACCAGTCTTTCCGGAATTCCAAGCTCCAGTCCGGCTTTGCGGACTTCGTCTTTGAACAGGTCGCGGAGCGGCTCAATGATTTCTTTGAAATCAACGAAATCCGGAAGACCGCCTACATTGTGATGAGATTTGATCACTGCAGATTCACCACCAAGACCACTCTCTACAACGTCAGGATAAATGGTTCCCTGTGCAAGGAAATCCACCGCACCGATCTTCTTTGCCTCTTCTTCAAAGATACGGATAAACTCTTCACCGATGATTTTTCTCTTACTCTCCGGCTCGGTTTGTCCTTCCAGTTTCTTATAATAACGCTCCTGGGCGTTCACACGAACAAAATTCAGATCAAAGGTGCCGCTTTTTCCAAAGACTTCCTCCACCTCGTCTCCTTCGTTTTTACGAAGCAGACCATGATCTACAAAGACACAAGTCAACTGCTTGCCGATGGCACGGGATAAAAGTCCTGCCAGAACGGATGAATCCACACCGCCTGACAACGCCAGCAGCACTT
>OGQO01003155.1_pt1 | contig 11693 bp, 9 predicted proteins | sample 1553241 | NCBI WGS metagenome assembly OGQO01 (sample SAMEA2579933, study PRJEB22360) | human gut metagenome | biome: human gut; feature: human-associated habitat; material: faeces | place: Denmark | collected 2008/2010
ATTGTGTCGGCAAAGAGCTTTGCCACGGGGAGCACCACAGCCTTGGGATTATCCTTGCCGTAGGGTATGGAGTCGGTGAAGATCACCTCGGTGAGGCCGGAATTAATCACACGGTCGGTGGCGGGGCCGCTCATCACGGCGTGGCTGCAGAGGGCACGCACCGACTTGGCGCCAAACGAGAGGAGAAGGTCGGCGGCCTTGGTGAGTGTGCCGGCAGTGTCGGCGATGTCGTCGACGAGCACGACGTTCTTGCCCTCGACGTCGCCGATAACGGTCATCTTCTCGACCACATTGGCCTTGGCGCGCTGCTTATGGCAGAGCACGAGGGGCACATCGAAATATTTGGCGTAGGAATTGGCCCTCTTGGCGCCACCGACATCAGGGGAAGCTATCACCATATCCTTGAGATGAAGGGTCTCGAGATACGGGATGAAGATTGAGGAAGCGTAGAGATGGTCGACAGGCACGTTGAAGAATCCCTGGATCTGGTCGGCATGGAGATCCATAGTGATGAGTCGGTCGATGCCGGCTACACTGAGCAGGTCGGCCACGAGCTTGGCGGCGATGGAGACACGGGGCTTGTCCTTGCGGTCCTGACGAGCCCATCCGAAATAAGGCATCACAGCCACGATGGTGGCGGCCGAAGCCCTCTTGGCGGCGTCGATCATAAGCAGGAGCTCCATGAGGTTGTCGGAGGTGGGGAATGTAGACTGCACGAGGTAAACCTCGGCGCCACGTATCGACTCTTCGAAACATACCTCGAACTCGCCGTCGGAGAAACGCTCGATTTTCATTTTACCCAACTCGATGCCAAGGTCCTTGCAGATTGACTCACCGAGATACAGGCTCTTGGTGCCCGCAAATACCTTTATAGGCGGAAGATAATTGCTCATATATGGTTTATGTAAAATTAAGATATCGCTAAATTAATATTATTTTTTCGATTTTCCATCGTCGGGAGCCGCTTTTCTTTTCTTCGGCAGAGGAATCACCACGGCATCGGCAGCCTCGAGATGGAGGCGAAGGGGCTCTTCATCGGAGACACAGAAACGGAAAAGGCGGTCGGAGACGAGACATTCAGAGGTGGTCTCGCCGCATTCGAGGGCAGCCATCGAGATGGCCAGCTCCGGGATGTTGATCGCCACATCGACGGGTGCATGGTCGAAATTGGCCACAATCAGCACACATTGGTCGGCGGTGTATCTGAGGAAAGCGAACTGACGGTGGGGATTGAAGCCATGGTTGCGCAGGTTGACGTACATGAGGTCGAAGAAATCGCCCTCGCGAACAGGAGCGCAGCTGTTGCAGAGATGCAGGCAGCGCGAATAGAAACCGCGCAGCCATTTCTCCTGCGGGGTCAGGGATGTGCCGTCGACCTTTCCCCGGTCATACCAGCGTCGCAGCGTGGCAAGGCTCCAGTAGTCGAAGATGGTGGTACGGTCGTTGTCGCCCGCAAACCCCTCGTTGTCTGCGGCAGGCTCCCCGAGCTCCTGACCATAATAAATCATGAAAGGGCCTTTTGAGATCATCGAGCTGACCACCAGCGACGGCACCACCCTGAGGGGATCGCCGGCGTAAGCCTTCGATGCAAACCTCACCTCGTCGTGGTTCTCTAGGAAATTGAGCATCCGCTCCCCTATCCCGTCGACAGCCTGCCAGCAGTCGGTGAGGCGTGCGGCCGAGAGATGACCTTTCTCTATGCCTACGAGGGTGTCGTAGAGGCCTACCTTGTCGTAAAGGTAATCGAAGCATCCGTAGTCGAGGAATGGGCGGTATAGGGCGATGTCGTAGATTTCTCCGATGAAAATCAGTTCCGGCCAGTCTTTCTTCACCTGGGGAATAGCCCAGTGCCAGAACGCAAGAGGCACCATAAACACCATGTCGCAGCGGAAGCCGTCGATGCCTTTGGCAGCCCAGAATCTGAGTATGTGGAGCATCTTGATCCAGGTGTCGGGCACCGGGTCGAAATGGTCGGAATTGTCGCCGTAGTCATGGCCGTAGTTGAGCTTCACGGTCTCATACCAGTCGGTCTTGTGGCAGAAAGCGGTAAAGCAGTCGTTGCCCGTGGCCTTGGCCGGAAACTCCACATATGGGGTTGCGCCTTCGGAAGAGATGTCGAAATCGGGCGAGAACTGCTGGTTGGTGATATAGTAGTAATTGTTTTGCGGAGTGAAGAACATCCCGATGTTGTCGTCGGCGCCGAAATCGGCTATCCCCTCGGGAGCGGCGTCGGAATGATAGACACGCGCCGTGTGGTTGGGCACATAGTCGAGTATCACCTTCATACCGGCCTTGTGGATACGCTTCACGAGGGCCTCGAATTCCCGCATCCTGTTGGGAACGTCGACCGCGAGAGCCGGATCGACGTCATACCAGTCTTTCACGGCGTAAGGAGATCCCGCCTCACCTTTCACGACATTGGGATTGTCGGGAGCTATGCCGAAAGAGGAGAAATCGGTTTTAGTGGCATGCTCGATCACACCGGTGAGCCAAAGGCAGTTGACGCCAAGGTCCTTGATAGACCTGAGCACCCTGGGGGTGATCTCGTTCATTTTCCCGCTGCCGTTGCGCTCCATAGAGCCCCATGGATCGCAGATGGGATTGTCGTTGGTGAAGATGCGCGGAAAAAGCTGATATACGATTAATTTTTCCATTTTATATCTGCAAGTGTTTTCTATAGTGTCATTTCTGTGATAGCGATTTCTCAAGCACCATGCAGGCGGTGTCATATCCGGCCGCGACAGCCTTGTGGAGGGCCGAGAGCTGGAAAGTGCCGAAATTGGCGAGGCTCTGGTTTTCTATCAGATAATCGCAGAGACGAATATCCTGCGGGGTGTTTGACTTCATCATCAGATGAAACGACCGGAGCGCGATGTCGATCAGCGACTGGCGCGAGGATGAGGCCCGGCGCATCGGGCTGCAGTTGCTTCCATACAGAGTCTGGCAATAGTCGCGTATGGCCCAGGCGGGAAGGTTGCGGAGCACACCGCCGTCGACATAGCTGACGCCGTTGATCCTGACCGGCTGAAACACCACCGGAATGCTGCACGAGGCGAGCACTCTGGGCACCACCTCTCCCTTGGCCCAACCCACTGACCTGGCGTTGTCGAAATCGGTGGCGCAGATCACGGATGGGATACGGAAATCCTCGAGACGCTTCACAGGAAGCCATGACTCGAGCATCTTGCCGAACTTGTCGAGCTTCATGAAGCCGGTCCTGGGAATCGACCACTCGGTGAAATCGCCGAACTTGCCGGCGCTGACGAAGCAGTCGATAATCTCGAGCGGGGTCAGGCCCGCGCCGTAGAGGGCTACGGCTATGGCACCTGCGCTGACGCCCGACATCACCCTGGGGGTTATGCCGAATTTCTCGAAAGCCATAAGCACCCCGATATGGGAGAAGCCGCGGGCGCCCCCGCCGGCGAAGGCTATTCCAACGGAATTGTCTCTGCCGAGGCCGATCTTCTCGAGCAGCCCGTCGATAGTGAAGGCCAGTTTCATCTGAGGGAAGCGTTATATGGTTTCATAGTGCAAAGTTAACAATTATTTTTTGGAGTCGGTGGAGTCGGCAGCGTTTTTGGAGGAGGCGGCTTTCTTTTTTCTTTTTTTCAGGAACGTAAAGGGATTGTTGAAGTCGCGGCGATAGATGATGCCGATGCCCTGGGTCGTGAGGCTTGAGCGGAGATAATAGTTCTGGTCGTTGAAATGGTTGTAGGCCTTGAGACGCAGATTGCCGCTTCGCGAGAGAAGGTATTCGATATCGAAATCACCCACGAGAGTAGTTGATGAGGTGCTACGGTCGCGATAACCGAAATTACCGTTGATGAGCAGACGGTTGTTGAGCAGACGAGACGAGAGGGCCACATCGAATTCGAGGTCGGAGAAGTCGCCCTTGTCGCTTCTGAAAGCGGGCGACAGCGTGAACTTATCGGTGAGACGGCCGAGCATATTGCTGAGCTGGGAGGAGAGAGTGGACGACGCCACTGATGCGAGCTCGCCGCCGTTTGATCCGCCACCCATATATTCCGGAGTATAGAAGCGGTTGAGCGCGAGCAGGTAGATGATCTGACGGCTCATCATGTCGTCGGTGGAGATGATGCTCTTCACCTTGCGCTCCACATCCTCCGTCAGCGTGGGAAGGTCGATGTCGAAGGAGATGTCGGGGCTTGTCATCTCGCCGGTGACCTTGAGCACCGCATCGACCGGCACATTGGTGCGGTTGAGGTCCTTGTCGGTGGAGAAGCTCTTGTCGAGGTCGGTGAGATTGGTATTGACCCTGTAGAGGGCTGTTATGTCGAGCATGGCCCGGAGCGGGTCGCCGTTGAACGATATGCTGCTCCCGTGCCTGATGGTGAAATCCTTGAGGATGATGTCCTGGAGGCTGAAATTATATTTTCCCTCGTCGAGCACGTATTTGCCATACATGAGCATCTGGTCGTTGTCGGCATCATAGTCGATCTGCATGGCGCCGCTGCCCCTGGCCGTTATCTTGTCGCCGCCGATGGGGTCCATGATGATGTTGAGCTCGGCCTGTGGGGTCACAGTGGCGCGGATTCCGAGGCGGAAATTTGATGGCACGTCTTCAGAAGCCTGCTGTATCTGCTTCCTGAACAAAGCAGTGAAATCGCGAGTGCTGTCGGCCTCGGCCACCATACGCGCTTCTGCCCGCCGGTCGGAGAAGCTTAGGAACTTATAGTCGTCGGCCGCCTGGGTGTCGTTGAGCACGAAAGTGAAAGTGGAATTGCGTCGCGTGGCCATATCGATATCGATGGTGACAAGTCCCGGCACACCGCGCAACATACCGCCGCCGGAGCCGAAGACGCGGCCATACCAGTCGGGGTTGAGCGTTGCGTTGGTGTCATAGCAGAGAAGGTTGCGTGCTTCGGAGACCTTGAACGTGAAGGTAGGCTCGTGGAAGTAGCGGTGGCCCACAACACCGTTGAGTATAGCCGAATTGCCATAGCGGTCGTAGAGCCGGAAGTCGGGAATGATGATCTTGCCGGGCTCTATGAATACGGAATCGGAGCCGTGGTAGTAGACATTGGTGTAGTCGACCTTCATACCTATGCTGTCGGCGAAGATACGGCCGGTAAGGTCGATGTCGCTGAAAGTGCCGAAGAGCTTTACATGTCCTGAGGCCCTGCCGCCGACATCGGAGGTGAAAGCCGACATGAAAGGCTTCATGAATCCGACATCCACCTTATTCGCGTCGATGTCGAAACTGAGGGAGTCCCTGCCTATCCAGACGCCGCCGTCGACTAGAGCCCGTCGCCCTCCCCGCCCTGAGACATCGGCTATATCTGCCCTTATCTTCACTTCTTTGGCCTCATTATCCCAGCTCGACGAGAGGTCGCCGTTGCCCAGCACTGTTCCGTTATAGCTCAACGAGTCGACGTGGAGAAACCTCGTGGCGGCATGGGGAGCGCGGCTCAGGAGCGATGAGCCGGCGATGTGGCCGGTAGCCCGGCCGCCGAAAGTGACGTAATTGATATTGAGGGTATCGAAAAGGTAATCGAGGTCAAAATCATGGAGACGGATGTCGACAGTGTCGGCCGGGGAAGGAGACGCGACGCCTGAGATATCCACAAGCTGGCTGTCGTGCCACATCCGGAGGTTGTCGATGGAGATGACATTGCCGCGACATGAGATGGCGGCCGGAGCTATCTTCCACACGGCATTGCCGATGTTGAGCTCGGAAGGCACGACACCGACCCTGACATCCGGCGCACCGGTGAGACCCTGCCGCCTGTCGATGTTGAAGTCGAGCGAGAGCTTCCCCTCCACCTTCGGACCGCTCACCGACTGCAGGCCGATGTCGGCCATCACGTCGTTGTATTTTCCATAGACGCCGAGGTCGATCTTGATGTCGCCCTTCTTAGCAGGATATATCGTGGACGCCTTCAGGCCCGTCACACCTTTCGAGGCATCGATGTTGGCCTTGAGCGAAATGTCTCTCACGAGCTTATTGGAGCCCTGACGCATATACGGGAGACTTGCCGTGAGGGAGGCAGCTCCGAGGGAGGTGTCGAAGACGCCGGTGATCTGAAGAGGCACGAGCGGGGACACCGGGAGATGGAAAAAGTCGGCCAGACCCTCGTCGGGATACACGGTGAGATTGAGCTGGGCCATCGTGCCCGGCACATCGGCATCGCGCCGGGTATCGAAAAGAGCCGGAATGCATTGCGCGAGCATCCATTTGAGGTCGCTTCCGAGCGACGGGAAATCGAAGCGGCCGTGAATCGTACCGTTGAGGAAATCGCTTTTCACTCCGTAGATGTATGTTCCGTCATAATTCACGTCGGAGGTGAGCGTCATATCGTTGACATGTAGGGATGGAGAGCCCGGGCGTGAGAAATCGAAATCGCTCACGGTTGCCTTGCCTGTCATATTGGAGAGGGAATTGCCCTTCAGATCGACGTCTACATCGACAGCGGCCACATAGTTGCTGTAAGCTGTGGCCAGTCCGAAATCGGACGGGATGAACCGGCTGACGCCGACCGACGCCTTGGCCACACTGTTGACGCCATCAATCACTGCCGCAAGGTCGGCGTGCATGACTGCCGAGGGGTCGTCTATACGGAATGACGCCGTCACATCCCGATCAGCTTTCCCGGCATTGACCTCTATGTTGGTTATGGGTCGGCCCCTGTAGACCATCTGCGGCACCGACAGCGCCACATTGCCATTGAAGTCGCCACTGATGACACTTCCCTCCCCCTCAACGCTGAAGGAGACGCTGCCGAAGTCGCCGAGAGAAGGCAGCCCCGAGAGGTCGAGCGCCTCTGTCTCTGCCATTCCGCTAAAGGCTATGTCCTTTCCCTGCCAGTGGGTGCTTCCGGAGATGGATACCTCCCCGGACGAAGTGCCGATGCGGCAGTCTGCGTCTGCCGCACGCTCTGCCATATCGGCATGTCCCGCGGCCTCAAGCGACAGATTGCCAACAGCGTCGACATAGCGGCTAATGTGGGCGCCCGTGGAGGGAATGAGGTCGAGCACCGACGACAGGAAAGAGGAGGAGGCCTTCAGCCGCAGGTCATCCAGGTTGATTTTAAGGTTTTCCCGGTGGAGCAATCCGGAGAGCGAAGCAGCTGCCTCTACCCTCAGCCCGTCAGACAGAATGCCGATGTTGTCGATGTCCACCTCATCGAGATTTCCCGACACATCAAGAGACAGGCTGACTGTCTGAGACCACTGGGCCAACGGAGGGAAGAAAGCCCTGAAATCGGCCGGAGAGACAGGATTGTCGACCAATACAAGGGAATGGTTTCCGCGCTTCAGGGCCTCTGGAATATCCTTATATCCGTTGAAAGTCAGGTTGAAATCTGCCGGAGATATGGTGGTGGCCGGGAGCTGTGCCTCGAGGTCGCGCACCGACAGGGAGTGGTTGGTGAGATGGGCCTTCAGCTGAAGATTGTCGAGATAGAAAATGGAGTCAACATTCAGCGAGAGACGCCTGAGATCGACCTCGAAATTGTCGTTGGCGATTCTCGGGAGATAAATGTCGGCCTTTATATCGCAGACTCGCAGATGGTTGAAATCGATCTTGCGGGAGTCGGATACGGATGGCTTCCACCACTTGTCGAACGACACCTTGCAGCGCCTCACCACCACATTGTGGAGCTTGAGGTCGAATCTCGCTGGTGGACGATTCTTCTGCTTCGGAGCGAAAGCCTTTATTATGAAATCTATATTAAGGGGATCTCCATCCCTCGCCTGCCAGAGGGAGGCATCAAGACCGACAAGCTCAACGTAGGTGATCTCGATCTTCCTGTCGGTGAGCAGGCGCCAGAGGTTGATGCCGGCTCCAAGCGTCGCTATGTCGACGCATCGCCTGCCATCGGGGGTGAAGACCCTCACATCTGAAAGCCGCGCCTCATTGAAAGGCATGAAGGCAAAGTCGCCGATCTCCACCTTTGCGCCAAGAAAGGCGGATGCCTCGCGCTGCGCCAGCTCCCGCGCCCTTTTCTGCATGCCGGGATTGGAGCATACGAGATAAAGGGCTATGAAAACGATGGCCACGAGAACCACCGCGGAAAAAAGAATGCTTCGAGCTACCTTATATATTGATCTGACAACGGCCATAGCGCACTGCAAAGTTAGCGATAACTTTGCAGCCAGCCAAAAAGGGAACTAAAAAACATGAACCGACAGGCAGAAGCGGGCAAGGAAATGGAGAATAATAGGAGTAAAATGCCGTTTGAAATACGATTGGTTGGAGAAAAATTGTTAACTTTGCAGATTAGGAATAAAATCAGAAATGAGCGTAACGATAATAGGAATAGAATCATCTTGCGACGACACCTCGTCGGCAGTGATACGCGACGGCATCCTGCTGAGCAACGTCATAGCGAGCCAGAAAGTGCATGAGGCCTACGGAGGCGTCGTGCCGGAGCTTGCATCACGGGCCCACCAGCAGAACATAGTGCCTGTGGTGAGTGAGGCTCTGCGGCAGGCGGGAGTTAGAAAAAGCGAGCTGACAGCCATAGCCTTCACACGCGGGCCGGGGCTTCTCGGCTCTCTCCTTGTAGGCACCAGCTTCGCCAAAGGGATGGCGGTCGGTCTCGGCATTCCACTGATTGACGTCAACCACCTCCACGGCCACGTGCTCTCCCATTTCATCAAGCGCTCGGAGGCCGACGAGCATCCGGAATTCCCATTCCTCTGCCTGCTTATATCGGGAGGAAACTCACAGATAGTATACGTGAAGAGCCCGCGTTACATGGAAATCGCCGGCACGACAATCGACGACGCCGCCGGCGAGGCCTTCGACAAATGTGCCAAAGTGATGGGCCTCCCCTATCCCGGCGGCCCGCACATCGACAGGCTGGCGGCGGAGGGCGACCCGAAGGCGTTCCATCTGAGCAAGCCCCACATCGAGGGGCTCGACTACTCCTTCAGCGGGCTGAAGACCTCCTTCCTGTATCTGCTGCGCGACAACCTGAAGAGCGACCCCGACTTCATCGAGCGACACAAGGCCGACCTTGCCGCCTCGCTTCAGGCCACCATCATCGACATCCTGCTCGACAAGCTGGCGAAAGCCCAGGATAAATATAAGGTGAAGCACATTGCCATCGGGGGGGGAGTGTCGGCCAACAGCGGAGTGCGCGAGGCCGTGGCCCGATTCTGCGAGGAGCGTGGAGTAAGGGCCTGGATACCCGAACGCGCATTCACCACCGACAACGCGGCGATGGTGGCAGCCGCCGGATATTTCAAATATCTCGACAACGACTTCTGCGACCTCTCGCTGCCTCCTTATTCAAGGGTGAGCGTTTAGCCGCCCCCACACAAGACAACAACAAGCCCACCATATAAACAATCCCCAGCGACTATGACACCTAAAAAGACAGAAACATCCGCCAATCAGGAGAACGAGAGCTACAAGGAGACGCGCCATGTAGTGATCTACGGCTACACACGCCAGGAGCTCTCCAAAGTGATGAAGCATTTTGAAGACCAGCTGCCGGAATACGTGAAAATCGACATCACCACCGATAACCTGGTGACCCGCATCACGCTCACCGGCATCAACTCCGGCGTGGAGCTTCTGCGCTTCAAGATGAACAAGTATCAACAGAACCTCAACGAGATCTTCTCGCAGGAAGTGGTGGCGCTTAAAGACAGGACTCCCTCGCAGGTGCTGGGTGAGCTTCTGCTGGAGCGGGAGCTTACGGTGTCGAGCGCCGAGAGCTGCACGGGAGGCAACATAGCGCACAGGATAGTGCAGGTGCCGAAATCGTCGGCCTACTTCTTAGGTAGCGTAGTGAGCTACAGCAACGACGTGAAGGCCAACGTTCTCGGCGTGAGCCGCGCCGACATCGACAATCACGGGGCGGTGAGCCGCGAGGTGGCCGAGGAGATGGCCGAGGGGGCCGCCCGGCTCATGCGCACCGACTGCGCGATAGCCACGACCGGCATCGCGGGGCCCGACGGAGGCACGAAGCTGAAGCCTGTGGGCACGGTGTGGATAGCGGTGAAATGCGGCGACCAGCTCGTGAGCGAGTGCGTGCTTTTCCAAGGCGACCGCAACACCGTGATCGAGAGCGCCACCAACCATGCCATCGTGATGCTGATCAACCTTCTCCGCAACAGCTACGTGATGCAGGAAGACATCAACGACGAGTAAAAACGGCAGCGGGCGCAAATAAGCGTAGGAATATTTGGCGGTAAGCGATTTTTTATGTAATTTTGCAATCGGTTTATAGGCACATCCTTTAAAATCGCTGAAAATGATGCAGTTGGCGATGATATGAGAACTGAGATGGCGGCCATGACCCTGAGATTTTTTATAAAATAAAAAACAACAACCGAAACAGCCATGTCAAAAGTTTGTCAGATTACAGGCAAAAAGGCGTCGGTGGGCAACAACGTCTCCCACTCGAAACGTCGCACCAAAAGGAAATTTGAAGTCAACCTTCACCGCAAGAAATTCTACTGGGTAGAGGAAGACATGTGGATCGAGCTGCTCGTATCAGCCCACGCCCTCCGCACCATCAACAAGATCGGCCTCAACGCAGCGCTGAAAAGAGCCGAGAAAGAAGGCAACATCGATTTCAAGAACATCACAATCCTTTCTCTTTAATATCACCGCACAGCAATGGCAAAGAAAGCAAAAGGCAACAGGGTCCAGGTGATCCTCGAGTGCACCGAACATAAGGCAAGCGGAATGCCCGGCATGTCGCGCTACATCACGACCAAAAACCGCAAGAACACCACAGGACGTCTGGAGCTGAAGAAATACAACCCGATCCTGAAGAGAATGACCATCCACAAAGAAATCAAATAAGCACATCCTGACCCATGGCAAAGAAAACCGTCGCGTCGCTTCAGAAAGGTGAAGGACGCACCTACAGCAAGATCATCAAGATGGAGAGATCTCCCAAGACCGGCGCTTATGTCTTCAAAGAGGAGATGGTGCCCAACGACGCTGTCCAGGCAGCTCTGAAATAAGAACATATTCACACCGACATAACATGAGGGGCGGCTCAGGTCTGAGCCGCCCCTCATGTTATGTTCCGACCTGGAAGCGCGATATTCAGAACACGTAGCCGAAGCCGAAATTGAATAATCCGCCGCTGGTGTCGTTCATCAGCGAATACTTGCCCTGGAGGGAGAGCTTGAAGTTAGACATCAGATAGATGTCGAAGCCGGCACCGAAATCGGCACCCGCACGGGTGGCATGGCCGTCGCCGCTGTATTCCCAGTTGTTGAGCGTAAACCCGACCAGAGGATAGACATTGAAGCTCCTGGCCAGACGGAACGGGAACTGCACGTCGGCGCTGAACTCGAAGCCCGACTTTCCTTCGTTGCGGAATATATAACCGATCTCAGGAGCTATGCGCACATGGTTGGCCAGGGTATACTGGAAATAGATGTCGGCATAGCCGCCATTGTTGTACGAAGCATAGCCGCCCGCGATGCCGAGGGTCTTCTCCCCCACCTGTGCCTGCGCGGGAACCGTTGCCATTAGAAGGCCGCACACAGCCGCAGCCGATAGAAGGAATCTCGAAAACAGATGTCTCATAATTTTCATTTCAGATAAGAGTGTTGATGTATTTGATTATGTCTCGATGTTAAAACATTTAACACTCCCGTTTGGTTGAGCTGTAGTGATGCAAATAATCGTGAGGCGGCAAATATTCAGGGCTGGCGCATGAGATTTAACTTTCCTTAAAAACTTTGAGGAGGTAGTCAAT
>OGQO01003156.1_pt1 | contig 11691 bp, 8 predicted proteins | sample 1553241 | NCBI WGS metagenome assembly OGQO01 (sample SAMEA2579933, study PRJEB22360) | human gut metagenome | biome: human gut; feature: human-associated habitat; material: faeces | place: Denmark | collected 2008/2010
AACGACAACAGCCAAATGTTTTGCCAAGAAGTATCTTCTGTTCTTCTGTCGGATAGATCCGGAAACGATATGCTATGTTCAATACTTTTTCTCTCCCTGGGTTTCAATGTATTGACGGATTACTTCTACTGTAGTGCCTGCTACTGGCACTTCTATAAGCATTGATAAATTTACTAAGTTCTGTTCTCGGCTGCGCACGGAACATTATTACACTTCATTTTTAATACAAACATCCAATTTCTGATATGGTATCTCGATTCCTTCCTCATCAAATCGAATCTTAATCTCTTCATTTATCGCCCATTTGGTCGCTACATAATCAGATGTTGGAACCCAGCATCTGATCCCCATCATGACAGAGCTGTCTGCTAAACTGCTCACAAAGATATTAACTCCATCCTGATCAAGAATTCTTTTTTCATTTTTTGCTATGTCTGTAAGAATTCTTTTGACTTCTTTAATATCTGCATCATAAGAGATCCCAACTTCAATATCGATCAGTCTTCGTTCCTGTTTTGTGTTGTTGATCAGATTTGAATTGCTTAATGTTCCGTTAGGAATGACGATCACTCGGTTATCAATTGTCTTAAGCTTTGTATAAAAAATATCCATCGCTGCAACTTCTCCTTCGCAGTCGGTTCCTGTTAATACGATGTAATCTCCTACCTGAAATGGTTTCAGGATTAATAGTAAAACTCCACCTGCTACATTAGAAAGTGTTCCTTGTAATGCTAAACCTACTGCTACACCTGCAGATCCTAATAATGCGATAAAGGAGCTTACCTCTACCCCCATATGTGCAACTGCCATAAAGATTACAATACAACGCAATCCAATCCTTATGAAGGAGCAGGAAAATGAGATAACTCCATAATCGATCTCTGCCTTCTCAAGGGTTGTTTTTAACAATTTAATTAAGATCTTGATCAATTTAAATCCAATTGCAATGATCAAAAATGATACTATGACTTTTCCTATGATACTCATTGCAATTTCCAGATATTTTTCTAAAAACTGATTCCAGTTAATCTTGCCCAAGTCCACTACTGCGAACATCGCTTGTATTTGTGCTAACATAAACTCTCCTCTTTTTTTCTTGTATTTCATTTGATATTCATTTCACAAATATGCTTAACATGAAAGAAACACGTATTTCTACGTGTTTCTTATCATAGCAAGTTTATCTATTCATTACAATACTTATTTTTTTGTAATATATCCTTTTACTTTTAATGTCTCAGCACATAAAACAGCTCCACCTGCTGCTCCACGAACTGTGTTATGAGAAAGTCCTACAAATTTGTAATCATATACAGTGTCTTCTCTTAAACGTCCAACAGAGATTCCCATTCCATTTTCGTAATCAACATCTTCTCTTACCTGTGGGCGGTTATCTTCTTCTAAGTACTGGATCATCTGTTTTGGAGCACTTGGAAGTTCTAATTCCTGTGGAAGTCCGCTGAAATTTACTAATTTCTCGATCAGCTGTTCTTTTGTTGGTTTCTTCTTGAATTTAACGAAGACTGCTGCTGTATGTCCGTTTAATACTGGTACACGGATACACTGTGTTGTGATCACTGGTGTTTCAGCTTTCACGATCACACCGTCTTCAATATGTCCCCATAAACGAAGAGGCTCCTGTTCGCTCTTTTCTTCTTCTCCACCGATGTATGGAATGATGTTTCCTTCCATCTCTGGCCAATCTTTGAAAGTTTTTCCTGCTCCAGAAATTGCCTGATATGTTGTAGCAACAACTTCATATGGTTCAAATTCTTTCCATGCTGTTAAAACTGGTGCATAACTCTGGATAGAGCAGTTAGGTTTTACTGCTATGAAACCTTTTGTTGTTCCTAAACGTTTCTTCTGGCTTTCGATCACTTCGAAGTGTTCTGGGTTGATCTCAGGTACTACCATTGGTACATCTGGTGTCCAGCGGTGAGCACTGTTGTTAGATACAACTGGTGTTTCTGTTTTTGCATAGTCTTCTTCGATCTTTTTGATCTCGTCTTTAGACATATCTACTGCACTAAATACAAAATCTACGTGAGAAGCAACTTCTTCTACTTCATTGACGTTTTTTACGATCATAGATTTTACTGCTTCTGGCATTGGAGTATCCATTTTCCAACGTCCACCAACTGCTTCTTCATATGTCTTTCCAGCAGAACGTGGGCTTGCTGCTAATGTTGTAACTTCAAACCATGGATGATTCTCAAGTAATGAAATAAAACGCTGTCCAACCATTCCAGTTGCACCTAAAATACCAACTCTTAATTTTTCACTCATTTTTTCTCTCCTATAGTACACGAACACGAACGACTCCGTCGATCTGTTCCATTTTCTTGATTGTCTCTTCTGTTGGTGCTTTCTTTTCCATGTCAAACATAGAATAAGCCCATTCACCTTTGGATTTATTCAACATATTGGAAATGTTATGTCCATCTGCTGCCAGGATCGCTGTTAACTGACCGATCATATTTGGAAGATTCTTATGATGTACTGTAATACGAGCTGCTCCACTTGCTTCTCCAAGATCACAGTTTGGATAGTTTACTGAATTGACAATATTACCATTCTCTAAATAATTCATCAACTGATCCACTGCCATCTCTGCACAGTTTTCTTCTGATTCCTCTGTAGATGCTCCTAAGTGTGGAATTGTGATCACTTTATCTACTCCAGCGATTTCTGCACTTGGGAAATCTGTTACATAATGTTTTACTTTTCCTGATGCTAATCCTTCGATCACTGCCTTATTATCAACAAGTTCTCCTCTGGCGAAGTTTAATAATGTAACTCCGTCTTTCATCTTATCGATAGCTTCTTTGTTGATCATTCCTTTTGTAGAATCCATGTATGGAACGTGAATTGTAATATAATCACATGTCTCAAATAATTCGTCAATGGAAGCGATATGTTTTACCATTCTTGATAAGCTCCATGCAGAACGTACGGATACGTATGGATCATATCCATAAACTTTCATTCCAAGACGATTGCAGATATTTGCTACTAAAACACCGATTGCTCCAAGTCCGATAACTCCGATGCTTTTTCCTTTTAATTCGTTACCTGCATACTGTTTTTTCTGTTTCTCAACAAGTTTTGCAAGGTTCTCTTCGGATGCATTTTCCTTAACCCAGTTATATCCACCGATGATATCACGAGATGCAAGTAAAAGTCCTGCAACAACAAGTTCTTTTACACCATTAGCATTCGCTCCTGGTGTGTTGAATGCTACGATTCCCTTCTTTGCATATTCATCTAATGGAATATTGTTAACTCCTGCTCCAGCTCTTGCAACTGCAAGAAGGCTTTCTGGAACTGCAAGATCGTGCATAGCTGCACTTCTTACTAAAACTGCATCTGCTTTATCTAAGTCATCGATCACTTTAAAATCTTCTGTAAATAAATCTAGTCCTTTACTTGCGATCGGGTTTAAGCATTTTACTGTATACATGGCTCCTCCTTATTTGTTCTCTTCTTCAAACTTCTTCATAAATGCTACTAATTTCTCAACACCTTCTTTTGGCATTGCGTTATAAATACTTGCACGCATTCCACCAACTGTACGATGTCCTTTTAGGTTCTCAAATCCTGCTTCTTTTGCTTCAGCTACGAATTTGGCATCCAGATCTTTGTCTCCTGTTACAAATGGAACGTTCATTAAAGAGCGGTCTTCTTTCACAACTGTTCCTTTAAACATTTCACTCTGGTCTAAGAAATCATATAAGATCTTTGCTTTTTCTTCGTTACGTTTCTTCATTGCAGTAAGTCCACCCTGGTCCTTTAACCATTTGAAGACTTTTCCACAGATATAGATGCCGTAGCATGGAGGTGTGTTATACAGTGAATCTGCATCTGCCTGTGTTTTCCATTTTAACATGGTTGGTGTTCCTTCTAACACATCATCTGTGATCAGATCTTCACGTACGATACAAACTACAACTCCTGCTGGTCCAACGTTTTTCTGTACTCCAAAATAGATCACTCCAAAGTCTTCTACATTAACTGGCTCAGATAAAATGCAGGAAGACATATCTGCAACAAGGATTTTACCTTTTGTATTTGGAATCTGCTGATATTTTGTTCCATAGATCGTGTTGTTATAGCATACATATACATAATCTGCATCTTCTGATACAGGAAGGTCAGAACAATCTGGAATATATGTATATGTTTTATCTTCTGATGAAGCTAAAATGTTTGCTTTTCCATATCTGGAAGCTTCCTGATATGCTTTCTTTGCCCACTGTCCTGTGATGATGAAGTCTGCAACTTTGTTCTTCATCAAATTCATAGGGATCGCTGAAAACTGCTGGGATGCTCCACCCTGAAGGAATAATACTTTGTAATTATCAGGGATGTTCATTAATTCTCTTAAGTCTGCTTCTGCAGTTTTGATGATATCATCAAACATCTTGGATCTGTGGCTCATCTCCATAACGGACATTCCACATCCTCTGTAATCAAGCATTTCCTCTGCTGCTTCTTTTAACACTTCTTCCGGAAGTACTGCCGGTCCAGCTGAAAAGTTGTATACTCTTGCCATTTCTTTTCTCTCCTTTATATGAAAATAAATTAAAAATTACCTTGCCTGCGCCTCAAGATCCGATTTATCAAATGCATCTTCAATAGAACCTCCTGGATTAACCATCGGCCATACTTTGTCATCTAAGTCAATATGACAATCGAGAACTACTGGTTCTCCTGCATTTAAAGCTTCTTTGAATGCATCTTTGAATTGTTCGATATCCGTGATCTTCTTAGCTTGCACCCCAAGTCCTTCTGCAACTTTCACAAAGTCTACTTTGTCCTGAAGTGTTGTATACGAATATCTTTCTTCATAAAACAGATCTTGCCACTGTCTTACCATTCCTAACACGCTGTTATTGATAATAACTTCGATCACTGGAATGTTGTATCGCGAGGCTGTCGCAAGCTCATTTAAATTCATACGGAAACATCCATCTCCTGCAATGTTTACTACGATCTTATCTGGATTACCAACTTTGGCTCCAAGGCTGGCTCCAAGGCCGTATCCCATTGTTCCAAGACCACCAGATGTCAAGAATTTACGTGGTTTATCATATTTATAAAACTGAGCGGCCCACATCTGATGCTGTCCAACTTCCGTTGTAATGACTGCCTCACCTTTTGTAATATCATAAATCGCTTCCATGATCTCAGGACATGTTAATCGTCCTTTATCATAAGTTAATGGATACTTTTCTTTATATTCTTTGACCGTATCAAGCCACTCTTTGTGTTCCTGGGCTTCTAAACGGCGATTGATCACTGTTAATACTGCTTTTACATCTCCGATGATAGAAGCTGATACACAAATATTCTTGTTGATCTCGACTGGGTCAACATCAATCTGTAAAATCTTTGCATTCTTTGCAAATGTTTTTGGATTTCCTAAAACTCGGTCACTAAATCTTGTTCCGACTGCGATCAGAAGGTCACAGTGAGATACTCCAAGATTTGATGCTTTTGTTCCGTGCATTCCAAGCATTCCACTATAGCGTTCATCCGTACCATTAAATGCTCCTTTTCCCATGAGGGTATCGCATACTGGTGCATCTACTTTCTCTGCAAATTCTTTTAATTCATCTGCTGCATCAGAGATCACAGCTCCACCACCAACTAAGATATATGGTCGTTTTGCTTCTCTGATCATGCTGATCGCATTCTGGATATCTACTTCTTTGATATATTCACTGGAACGTATGATCTTCGCTGGTTTGTATTTTTCATATAGGGTCGTTGCTGCTGTCACATCTTTTGGAATATCGATCAAAACAGGCCCTGGTCTTCCTGTCTTTGCAATTCTAAACGCTCTTCGGATCGTGTCTGCAAGTTCTTCTATATTCTTTACAATAAAGTTATGCTTTGTGATCGGAATTGTGACTCCGGAAATATCAACTTCCTGGAAGCTGTCCTTTCCAAGAAGGCTGACTCCTACGTTACATGTGATCGCAACAACTGGCACTGAATCCATATTCGCTGTTGCAAGTCCTGTAACGATATTTGTCGCTCCCGGTCCACTGGTTGCAAAGCACACTCCGACTTTTCCTGTAGATCTTGCATATCCATCTGCTGCATGAGAAGCTCCCTGCTCATGAGATGTCAGGATATGTGTAAAATCCTTTTTCTGTTTATATAATTCATCATAAATGTTTAAGATCGCTCCGCCTGGATACCCAAAAACGGTATCCACGCCTTGCTCTTTCAAACATTCTAAAACAATCTGAGCACCTGTCAATTGTTTCATCATTTGATCCTCTTTTCTTACTTAATTACTGTTTGATTTCTAAAACTGCTCCGCGGTTTCCAGATGTAACTAACGATGCATATCTTGCAAGATAACCTGTTGTAACCTTAGGTGTTCTAGGTTTCCAGTTTTCTTTTCTCTTTGCTAATTCTTCGTCAGAAACTTTTACATTTAATGTATTGGCATCGATATCAATTGCAATAATATCTCCTTCTTCTACTAATGCAATCGGTCCTCCAACTGCTGCTTCTGGAGAAACATGTCCGATACAAGCTCCTCTGGAAGCTCCGGAGAATCTTCCATCTGTGATCAGGGCTACGCTTGATCCAAGTCCCATACCCATGATCGCTGATGTAGGATTTAACATCTCTCTCATACCTGGTCCACCTTTTGGTCCTTCATAGCGGATCACTACGACATCCCCTGGTTTAATATCTCCACCTTTAATCGCCTTGATCGCATCTTCTTCACAATCAAAGACTCTGGCTGGTCCTTCCATCTTAAGCATCTCAGGAGCAACTGCAGAACGTTTTACAACACCTGAATCTGGTGCTAAATTTCCTTTTAATACAGCAATTCCACCAGTCTGACTGTATGGATCGTCAATCGGACGAATAACTTCTGGATTCTTGTTTACGCATCCTTCAATGTTCTCTGCTACTGTCTTACCTGTTGCAGTGATAAGATCTGTATGAAGAAGATTCTTCTTATTTAATTCATTCATAACAGCATAAACTCCACCAGCTTCATTTAACTCTTCAATATATGTATGTCCTGCTGGTGCAAGATGACATAAGTTTGGAGTTCTCTTACTGATCTCATTTGCCTTCTCAAGATTCAGATCAACACCTGCTTCATGTGCGATTGCTGGTAAATGAAGCATACTGTTTGTACTGCATCCAAGTGCCATATCAACTGTTAAGGCATTCTCAAACGCTTTCTCTGTTAAGATATCTCTTGGGCGGATATTCTTCTCTAATAATTCCATAACCTTCATACCTGCATGTTTTGCAAGACGGATTCTTTCAGAATATACAGCTGGAATTGTTCCATTTCCCTGTAATCCCATACCAAGAACTTCTGTTAAACAGTTCATAGAGTTCGCTGTGTACATACCGGAACATGATCCACATGTAGGACATGTTTTGTTTTCAAATTCATCTAATTCTTCTTTTGTGATCTTACCTGCTGCATAAGATCCAACAGCCTCAAACATGCTTGATAAGCTTGTTTTACATCCTTTTACACGTCCGGCAAGCATTGGTCCGCCACTGACGAACACTGTGGGTACATTAACACGTGCAGCGGCCATTAATAGTCCTGGTACATTCTTATCGCAGTTTGGAACCATAACTAAAGCATCAAACTGATGTGCTAATGCCATACATTCTGTAGAATCAGCGATCAGATCTCTTGTCACCAGTGAATATTTCATTCCAACATGTCCCATGGCAATTCCATCACATACTGCGATCGCTGGGAATACAACTGGTGTTCCACCTGCCATAGCAACTCCAAGTTTTACTGCATCTACGATCTTGTCAATATTCATATGCCCTGGCACAATCTCATTATACGAACTTACGATTCCGACCAATGGCTTTCTCATCTCTTCTTTTGTGAAACCTAATGCGTTAAATAACGATCTTTGAGGTGCAAATGCTTCTCCCTCTGTAAATGTATTACTCATAAAACTAACCTCCTAGTATAATATATCTCATTCTATCTATGGTGAGCATCGAATTCTTATTTGATCTGATCAATGATCAGCTGTCCCATTTCTTTACATCCGACTTTCTTCATTCCATCTGACATAATGTCAACTGTTCTGTATCCATCTGCTAAAACTGCTTTGACTGCTTTTTCGATCTCATCTGCTTCTTTATCTAAATCAAATGAATAACGAAGCATCATAGCTGCGGAAAGAATTGTTGCGATTGGGTTTGCAATATCCTGTCCTGCGATATCTGGAGCTGATCCGTGGCTTGGCTCATATAATCCAAACTTACCTTCTGCAAGACTTGCGGATGATAACATTCCAATAGAACCTGTGATCATACTTGCTTCATCTGATAAAATATCTCCAAACATATTCTCTGTTAAGATCACATCAAACTGACGTGGATTATTAACTAACTGCATTGCACAGTTATCAACTAACATATGTTCATATGTAACATCTTCGTAGTCCTTGGCTACTTCTTCTACAACTGTTCTCCATAATCTGGAAGAATCAAGTACATTTGCCTTATCAACACTGATCACATGTTTTTTACGTTTTCTTGCAATGTCAAATGCTTTGATCGCAATTCTTCTGATTTCATTTTCATTGTAAGATAATGTATCAACGGCTGTTCTTACACCATCAATTTCTTCTGTATGTCTTTCTCCAAAGTAAAGACCACCTGTTAATTCTCTCATGATGACCATATCAAATCCATCACCGATTATTTCTTCCTTCAATGGACACGCTGCCTTAAGTTCATCATAAAGATATGCCGGACGTAAATTAGCAAAAAGTCCTAATTCCTTACGAATCTTTAAAAGTCCCGCTTCTGGTCTTAAATTAGGTGCAACATCATACCACTTGGAATTACCCACATTGCCTCCAACTGCTCCAAGAAGTACAGCATCAGATGCTTTAGCTGTTGCCACTGCTTCGTCTGTAAGTGGAACGCCATACTCATCAATTGAGCATCCACCCATAAGAATCTTGGTATAATTGAACTTGTGACCGTATTTGTCACGTCCGGCATTGTCAGCCACACTGTCAAGCACTTTCACAGCCTCTCTGACGATTTCTGGCCCTATTCCATCCCCTGGAATTAAAGTTATTCTGCTTTCCATAAACCTTTACCCCTTTTTCATATGATAATTCAATTTAATATGATATAACATTTGCACAACATTTTCAATAAAAAAAGGATTCCTGACCAGACAAATGTGTCTGATCAGGAACCCTGCTTTAATTAATTGCCTTTAATTATTCTGCTGATGTGCTGTCTGATGGCTTCTCAACCTGAGCAATTGCCTTCTTCTGCATTGAGATACGGCAATTCTTGTTGTTACCGAATTCAACAATTACATCATCATCTGATATATCGATAAGAACACCATAGAAACCGCTTGTTGTAAGAACATAATCACCGATTTCCATAGAATCCATAAGTTCCTGCTGACGCTTCTGTTCCTTCTTCTGTGGCTTGATTGCCATAAAATACATCATTGCACCAATAATTACGACATAAAAAACTATGATAGCAATATTCATTGATACTCCTCCTTAAAAATGTCTCTTTCAAACTTAACATATAATACATAATTGAGAGCTGCTTGTCTACCTCAAAATGTATTTTTAACAAAATATTTATAAACATACAGCATTACTGCTTATCATATGTCTTCATCTGATATAATGCCTCTTCCTTGAAGCCTGCATATCTTCCTTCTTCAATCGCAGCTCTTATGTCTGTCATGAGATGGTTGTAATAGTAAAGATTATGAAGAACGCAAAGACGCATTCCAAGCATTTCCTTAGCCTTAAGAAGATGCCTTACATATGCTCTTGAATAATTCTGACAGCATGGACATCCACAGCCTTCTTCAATTGGTGCTGTATCTGTCTCATACTTTGCATTAAAAAGATTAATCTTTCCAAACTTAGTATACACATGTCCATGGCGACCGTTTCTTGAAGGATATACACAGTCGAAGAAATCAATTCCTCTGTCCACTGCCTCTAATATATTGGCAGGTGTTCCCACTCCCATAAGATATGTCGGCTTGTCCTTTGGAAGATATGGCACTACATTATCAAGTACATCATACATTTCCTCATGTGTTTCACCAACAGCAAGCCCGCCTACTGCATAACCATCAAGATCTAACTCTGATATTCTCTTGGCGTGGTCAATTCTTATATCATTAAATACTCCTCCCTGATCAATACCAAAAAGCATCTGATCTGGATTAACCGTATCAGGAAGTGAGTTCAGTCTTGCCATCTCTTTCTTGCAACGCTCTAACCAGCGGTATGTTCTGTCAACAGAATTCTGGATATACTTTCTGTCAGCCTTTGCCGGCGCACATTCGTCAAATGCCATTGCGATTGTTGAACCAAGATTAGACTGTATCTGCATGCTTTCCTCTGGTCCCATGAATATCTTATGTCCGTCAATATGTGACTGGAAAGTAACGCCTTCTTCTTTAATCTTACGGAGTCCTGCAAGTGAAAACACCTGAAATCCGCCCGAATCTGTAAGAATCGGTTTATTCCAGTTCATGAACTTATGAAGTCCTCCAAGCTGCTTTATAATCTTATCTCCCGGTCTTACATGAAGATGGTAAGTGTTAGATAATTCTATCTGCGTTCCTATCTGCTGTAAATCAGTTGTCGCAACTGCGCCTTTAATGGCCGCAACTGTTCCGACATTCATAAATACAGGTGTCTGCACAGTTCCATGTACTGTTGTGAACTCTGCTCTTTTTGCCCTGCCATCTGTCTTTAAAATTTTATACATATCTGCTCCTTTTATTTTCTGTAAAACTCTTTAACTCTGTCCATTCTAGCCGTCATATTGTCAAATATCAGGTCAACAAATGTAAGTGCTGTCATAGCTTCAACCACAACAACTGCTCTTGGAACTATCATCGGATCATGTCTTCCTTTGATTGAAACCTCGATATCCTCGCCCTGCTTATTAACAGTTTCCTGCAATGCACTAATTGAAGGTGTCGGTTTTACCGCTGCCCTGAACACAATCTCATCACCGTCGCTTATTCCGCCAAGCACTCCGCCGCTGTGATTAGTCAGCTTGCCAACCCTGCCATCCTTCATTACGAATTCATCATTATTATACTTTCCTGTAACTTTAGCTGCTTCAAACCCGTCTCCAATCTCAAAGCCTTTGACAGCCCCGATTGACATTATTGCCTTGGCAAGATTAGCATCTAGCTTTTCAAATGTAGGATTGCCAATTCCAGTCATCATTCCTGTAACCCTGCATTCAATGACACCACCGATTGAATCTCCAACTGACATCTTGCTCTCTGCAAAAGCCTTAACCTTCTCTGCAGCTTCCTTATCAGGCATGTTAAATTCGTTATTATCTCTTTCAGCTATATCAAACTTATCATAATCAATGCCAATTCCACCGATTTCTTTAGCATATGCTGTAATATTAATTCCAAGCTCTTTAAGAATCTTCATAGCGATTGCACCGGCTGCAACTCTTCCGATAGTTTCTCTTCCAGAACTTCTTCCTCCGCCTCTGTAATCCCTGAATCCGAATTTCTCGTCAAATGTATAATCAGCATGTCCCGGTCTGTAATAATTAGCTATCTCTGAATAGTCAGCAGACCTCTGTGTCTTATTATATACTGCAAGTGATATTGGAGTCCCGGTAGTCTTGCCT
>OGQO01003167.1_pt1 | contig 11663 bp, 10 predicted proteins | sample 1553241 | NCBI WGS metagenome assembly OGQO01 (sample SAMEA2579933, study PRJEB22360) | human gut metagenome | biome: human gut; feature: human-associated habitat; material: faeces | place: Denmark | collected 2008/2010
AGAAAAAAATTATGATCCGTATGATGCCGAAGAATATGATAATGCAGATGATTTCGCAGAAGAATTTGGGGATGGAGATTACGATGAGGGTTATGACGATGCTTATGATTACTGGGAAGAAAGAGATTAGGTGAAAATGGAGAACGAACAGATAGTAATAGAATTAAAAGAACTTTTGTATATGGAATTCAGGCGATATTTATATCGAAGGAAAGCAAATGTAACCGCCCAGAGTATCTTGCTGGCGATCGGGTATAACATAAACAAGCTTCATCATAAGATTCAGGCAGGAAGGACAGGGCGGCATTTATTTCCACTCAAACAAACCGCCTGATTTTGACAGGTCAAAAGTAAATCCTGAAAACGAACCTTTTTCCAGAAAAGGTTTATTAAAGTTCGCCTTCTTGTAGAAACAGAATGAAAGGAGAGAATATTTCGCCTTAAAAACGGCAAAAAGATGCTGCCGCACCTATGATTTCCTAATCATTGATGCGACAGCCCCGACTATAAGGAGATTTCCTTAACCTTCAATGGCAATATAACCATCTTTTTCTATTTTCTCAGGTGCTTTCTTTGGCACGGACAGTTTCAGAATACCATCTTCATATTTTGCATGAATGTCTTCTTCGCTTACTGCATCGCCTACATAAAAGCTTCGGCACATGCTGCCCGCATAGCGTTCACGCCTGATATAATTACCTTCTTTATCTTTTTCATCTTTATCCAGTCCCTTTGCAGCAGAAAGTACCAGATAACCATCTTTCAGCTGTACCTGAATCTCGTCTTTCTTAAATCCCGGAAGATCGACATCCAGTTCATAGCTACCGTCTGTTTCACGGATATCCGTTTTCATCATGTTCTGCGCATGTTTACCATAAAGCGGATTCTTCTTGCCCCAGAACTCATCTTTAAACGGGAAGTCCATCCAGTCATCATCAAATAAGTTTTCTCCAAAAATACTAGGCATCAACATAAGTCATCGCTCCTTTTCATGACAAACAAATCTATTTTTAAGTCTTTCGACTGTTACTTACTAATCTATTTTAAGGATACCGCCCGAAGCCTCCGGGCAGTATCACGAGTCTTTAACGATCATACATTACCTGACGGAAATGAATCAACTTCTCAATCATTCAATGGTGATATATTTCGGATCGTTGGAAACCGATTTTGCTTCTTTCTTCGGAACAAACAGTTTCAGGATACCGTGTTTGTACTCGCCCTTGATGTCTTCCTGTGTAACATCTTCACCTACATAGAAGCTTCTCTCGCAGGCCCCTGCGTAACGTTCACGTCTGATGTAACGTCCTGTCTTCTTGTCATCCTCTTCCTCATCAAGGCCTTTAGCTGCACTGACTGTCAGATAACCATCTTTCAAAGCTACCTTAACTTCATCTTTCTTGAATCCAGGAACATCAATTACAAGTTCATAACCTTCCTTGGTTTCTTTAATATCGGTCTTCAGAAGATTCTGTGCTCTGTGTCCGTACAGCTTCTTCTCTGCTTTCTTCTCATCTTTATCATCGTAATAGAACGGTGTAAAGAAATCATCAAATAAGTTTTCTCCAAAAATACTAGGCATTAACATAAGTCATCTCTCCCTTTTCTTTTATGATCTATCTTGAAATAAGTTTTAAGTTCTGAACTCGGTTGGTATGAAGGATATTCAGAAGATTTTCTTTCAATCTTTTTATCTCATATCCCTCTTCCTTTGTTCTAGTTGTAATATAACACTTATTATTAGCACTGTCAAGAGGTGAGTGCTAATTTTTTGTGAAGAATTTGTGAACGCTACAAGCCATGCAAAATGGTGAAAAAAGACGCCCTGCTAGTTTACTTGCAAAGGCGTCTTTTTATGCTATTTTATAGGGCGACAGCCCTACAGCGAGGGAACTCTTTCCCGAGCTGTGCATGGCGTAACATTCTCTTTCGCACTCGATTTTCTTGGTTTGACCACATTTTTACGACAAATTCTTGGAAAAATATATTTGTCTGATTTTCTTACTACTCCTCATCTCTTTTATTATTAGATTTCAGGCATACTTGCTAATTTCTTCTATTCAGCCTTCCCCTCTGGGAAAATAATTTTAAACACAAAGAAAAAAATCACCATGGAAACTCCACCTGTAATAATTGTCACAAGCATGTTATAGACTGCCGGTGCCACATATGCAGATGCAACTGGCATCCACAGATTATTAAATCCATTACAGATCAGTGAAATTACCACCCATGCTATAAAATACCAGATTGCCTGATATACAGGATTTCCATGGCTTTTAAAAGTAATATTTCTCTGAAGCGGAAAATTGATACACTGTGCAAGAAATGACCCCAATTCATAACTGATAAAATAGCCAAGTCCACCACCGATCAGTATATTCCCCGTTGCATCACGCAATACATTATACCCCAGCAAACTCCATGTAAATTTTACTCCAAACAGATTCATGGAAACCTTTGGCCACATAAATTCTGTACCAGCCAGACCAATTCCCAAAATCCCTGGTAAAAATGTAAATACAAGATACTGGAATACTGTCACGCCCATACTGAATATAACAAAATAGAATATCTGATAAAGCCATTTTGCAAAAGTAGCATGTTTCTCTTCAAAACATTTCCATATATTTTTTATATGATTCATCTGCACTTCCCTCCGGCTCCTTTTAATAATTTTTCATATTTCTTATTATTTCTTCTGTTTCTGAAATATCCGCCAACTACTTTTTTTACTCCAAGCATAAAATGGCCATTCACAGCATCGACAATTCCATATACCATTTCCATACTGACGGCCCCGCCGGTCATCTTGGCAATCCCCCGAAACGGCATATTGTAAATAAAAAGAATATTCAGATCTGGCTTTCCCTGTGCCTCACTCTTCTTTTTCATTTTTGTGAGATATCTATATATCAGCCTTGCAAGTCGACTTTTTGCATAATACATCTGACAGATTGCATCATTGATTTCCAGATTTCCACTCCATCTCCCGTTCGGTATCTCATGGCCAAGAAGTTCACGAAATTCCTCATCTGATATTTTCTGCACGATTCCTGTATAATAGTAAGGCATTTTTGCCGGATTATACGGATACCCTTTACTATTTCCTGTTCTCTCAGTCATACCTGTTAAACGAATATCTGCAACACTGGCTCCTACCATAATCTGATAAGTTCCTGTTTCTATTTCCCACTGTCCCGTTTTTATATTCCAATAACGGAATGTCTTATCATCAAACGGAATCCTGAGCTGTCTGCTTTCTCCTGCCTTTAGATAAACTTTTGCAAAACCTTTCAGTTCTTTTTCCGGTCGGAACACGATTGCATTAGGAAGTCCTACATACATCTGAACAACCTCTGCTCCATCTCTGTCACCTGTATTGGTAACCGAAACTTTGATTCCATCCTCTTCTATGATAAGATCAGAATATGTAAATTCCGTATAGGAAAGTCCAAAGCCAAATGGATATTGCACCCGGACTTTTGAAGTATCATAATAGCGATATCCCACATAAACACTCTCTCGGTATTCCGATGTTTTCTCATTACTTGGATAATATCGGAATGCCGGTGTCTGTTCATAAGATATGGGATATGTTTCTGCCAGTCTTCCTGATGGATTCACTTTTCCGGTCAGAATATCCAATGTTGCAGAAGCGCCTGCCTGTCCATTCAGATAGCCATGCAAAATCGCTTTGCAGCAGGTGTGCCATGGCATTTCTATCGCAGATCCTGCACTCAGTATTCCAATAATATTTTCATTCACTTTACTGATATCCTGCAGAAGATCTATCTGATTCTGCGGAATACGCATATGGGTTCTATCCAGTCCTTCTGATTCACTGATCTCATCAAGACCAAAGCAGAAAATCACAATATCCGCGTTCATAGATAAATTTAATGCAAACTTTCTATCATTCTCATCTACATCTCCATTTCTCTGATAGCCTCTTGTCATCCCCAGAATATTCAGATCATATTGTTGCAAAATCGATGACATATCTTCTACTTTTGTTGGATTGACCATAGAAGACCCTGCCCCCTGATATCTGGGTGAAAAAGCAAAATCTCCAATAACAGCGATGGATTTTTTGGTATCCAGCGGAAGAATCTGTTTTTCATTTTTCAGAAGAATCATGCTTTCTGCTGCTGCTTTCCTTGCCAGTTGATGATGTGCATTTCTGTCAAAGTTTTTATCTGAAAGCTTCTTCCCTGATGTCAGTTCCATCACTGCATCCACCAGTTCTCCAACTCTTTCATCCAAATCTGCTTCCTTCAGCTTTCCATTTTGGACAGCAGCAATCACTTCTCTTGCAGAATCGTACCCACAGGACGGCATCTCCAGATTTGAGCCGGCAGCAACACCTTTCACATGGTCATTGCTTCCGCCCCAGTCTGTTACTACAATTCCATCAAATCCCCATTCTTTGCGCAAGATATCTGTCAAAAGATGTTTGTCCTCATTAGCATAAATCCCATTAATCTGGTTGTAACTGCTCATGATTGCTTTTGCGTGTCCTTCTTTAACAGCTATCTCAAAACCGGTCAGATAAATTTCTCTTAATGTCCGTTCGTCAACAACTGCGTCCATTGCCATTCTCCGAAGTTCCTGACTGTTAACCGCCAGATGCTTCGGGCAGGCATAAACGCCTTTACTCTGTATTCCACGAATATATGACGCTGCCATCTTCCCGGAAAGATATGGATCTTCTGAAAAATATTCAAAATTTCTTCCACATAATGGGCTTCTTTTAATATTTAATCCCGGACCAAGCAGGATATTTACATCCATACTTGCTGCTTCCTCTCCAAGAGCCTGTCCAATCTCTTCCCCCAGATCCTGATTCCAGCTGTTTGCTATCGTCGCTGCTGTGGGAAAACAAGTTGCATTCAAGGATGCATTCAGTCCCAGATGGTCTCCTGCTCCTGCCTGTTTTCTGATTCCATGCGGTCCATCTGAAAGAAAGATGGACGGGATGGAAAGCCTGTCAATTTCTCTGGTCTGCCAGACAGTTTTTCCACTGAGTATCGCTGCCTTTTCTTCTATTGTCATCTTTTCAACCAATTTTTGCTGTTTCATAACTGTTTTCCATCCCACTTTCATCTTTATTCAGCATTCTTTCTTTTCTTATATCCTCTGATTACCAGTACTTCCATTCCTGCCATGAAAAGTGCTATTACAATGTCGATACCAATTCCTGCTTTTTTCCAGTTTTCCATACCTGTTTCTTCGTGTTCTCCATCATAAGCCCAGCTGCTTACAACTGTATACATGACATTTTTGCAGGCATTTCTCATCTGAAGTACAGATGTCGGATGCTCCGGATTGGCTACATTGTTCTCTTCTCCGTTGAATGTGGACAACATTACATCTACTCCATTTGCCAAAGCTGCATCTGCATTCATAAATCCATGACCATTGTTTCGGAAGAAGTCTGTAAGCGCCATTCCCCTGAATCCCCATTCATCTCTGAGAACTGTATTCATAAGGTTACTGCATTCTCCAGTCCATTTATCTCCAAGGAAACTCCAGGAAACCATAACCGCATTTGCGCCACCCTGTTTTACAGAGATTTCAAATGGTTTCAGATAGATTTCACGGATTGCCTGCTCATTTGACCAGACACTTACCATCTTTGCATTTCCCTCATACAGAGCAAAATGTTTGATATAAGAATAAACTCCATATTTTCTTGCTCCTTCTACTGCTTTTGCTCCCATATTTCCTGCAAGAACTCCATCTTCTGAAAAATATTCATAGTTTCTTGCTCCAAATGCGGTTCTATGAGTATTCATACCTGGTGCATACCAGCCCTCTGCACCCATTTCCTGACTGATCTTGCCCATGCATTCACCCCAGGCCTGTGCAAGTTCCTTATTCCATGTGGAAGCAACCACAACTTCAATTGGAAATCCAATAGAACCAACTCCTGTAAAGTTGTTATTAATTGCTGCTGGTCCATCGAAATCAAGTGTAGCCACTTTTCCCACAGAGTCCATGGCTGCTGTCTGATAGCCAGCCATTGCAATCATATTTGCCATTTCATCAACAGTAAGCTGATCCAGAAGTTTTTCCCAACGAGGATCGTCATAATCAGCATCACGCATATCAGCTAATGTAAGTCCATTATCTGCTCCCGTTGTCGGCATTACATCCTCATCATTGAGATATGTAGTCTTATCAAAGTTGCTGTTCAGATGATATTCAGAAACATATGGCTCACCCAGCTCTGCAGATGCCGGTGCTGCTGTAGCCTCTTCATAATTTGCAAAATGATCTGCACGTGACAGATATGTTATATCTCCTTTTGCATCTTCAAATACATTTGTTGCTGCAGTATCATCTGAAGTTCTTTTATTTTCTCCCTTATATACTACATCTTTATCTGCAGTATAAGTTTTCTGATCCAGCACAGTATGTGAATCGCTGTTGATAGAAATCACATAATCGCCTTTTTCAAGAACATATGCTTCTGCATTATTCTCATCATAAGAGGCCATATCTTCTATACTAAATGTAACTGTAACAGTCTGAGATTCTCCCGGCTGAAGCAGATCTGTTTTTGCAAACTCGATCAGATTTGCAGAAGATTTCTCAATTCCCCCATTTGTATATGGCGGTTTATAATACACTTCTACTACATCTTTTCCGGCAACATCTCCTGTGTTGGTTACTTCTACATCTACAGAAATCTGTCCGTCTTTTTCCTCCAGTTCACCCATTTTCTGTTCAAATTCCGTATAACTCAGACCATATCCAAATGGATACTGTACAGTCTTATCGTAATCAATCGCACCTTCCTGTGCAGCTGTTTCATAGTACTTGTATCCTACATAAATACCTTCCACATAATTGGTAAATGCCGGAGCATACACCTGCGCAGTTCCTGCGTTCATTCCTTCAACGGCCATATCTGCCAGATTTGTATACTCCGTTTTTTCTGCATTATTCCACCACGGAGCAGTCGTCATATCATAAATAAATGTATCCGGTGTTTTTCCGGAAGGATTGACTTCACCTGAAAATACTTTACCAAGTGCATTAAATCCCACATTTCCCGTTCCGGGGCACCATACAACAGATTTAATCTGAGGATATTCATCTGCGAAACCAAGTTCAAACTGATTTGCTCCATTATAAACCACAATCACATTATCAAAGTTTGAGCAAACCATATCCACCATATCTCTCTCAGTTTGTGAAAGCTGTAAATAATGCTCTCCCTCAGGAAAATCATCATATTCATCTGAATTATTATCATATGCTGCTTTTCTTACATCCATAGGAATATCATTATGACCTTCACCTGCTTTTCTGGAAAGAACCACAACTGCCACATCAGAATACTCTTTCGCACTTTTAATAAGCTCATCACTGTAAGTATCTACAGGTGGCTCCGGTAATGTCCAGCTCTGTTTCTGGATAGACATTTCCGGATTATCTGCACCATAATTGTTATAAAAATCAACCAGTTCCTGGTTAATAGAAAATCCGGCATTTTCAATTCCCTGATTCAGACTGACAATATCATACAGATCATTAATTCCACCGGAACCAGCTCCTCCGTAAGCCGGATTAATAGATTCCCAGCCAAAAATATTCAGTTTTTTTGTTTCATTTAAAGGAAGCAGGCTTTCATTCTTCAGAAGAACAATTCCATCTTCCATAATTTCTTCTGCTACTTCCGCAGCTTCTTCATTTGTTTCATCGCTTAAAGTTCCATTTCCCGTTGCCAGTCCAATCAACGTAGCCATTGGTCCAAAACAGATCATATTCACGCAGACAACAACTGCAAGAACCATTGCGATCGCAGCTTCTCCTCTTATCAGAAATCTTTTGCCCCTGGACATCCTGCGGCATGCGATCATAATTACGATTCCAATTACAAGTGCAGCAATAATACCGATAATATACGGTTTGCATAATTGTAATACCGCCAGAACATCTTCCATTTCAACACTGATCATTCTCTTTTTTCCTCCTTTGACTCTCTCGTCTTTTTCAGGTATCATTTCCTGTTGACATTACTATAACATGGTTATTATTTCGTGCCGTTTTTGGCACAAGATGCAGCAAATATGGCACAAAATACTAAAAAAGTTCCACCGGACCTGTCGTATGCTTGGCAACAAAAATACCCAGAGCATTACAATACTCTGGGTAAAAGAATCTTTAATTCAAACCAGTTCTGCTGTACTCCAAATACTACAGAACCATCATATTTTTCTACAGCTTTACGAATACTCTTCAATCCAAAACCATGGTTTTTACTATCCTTTTTTGTTGTTGTAATCAGATCCTCTTCATTTTTGGAAATTTCTGCTTCACAATAATTCTCTATCTTGATGAACACAAATCCTTTTTGAGCGGATACTGTCAGATGGATCAGTCTTTTTTCCGGATCTGGAATTAAAATTACATGTTCAATCGCATTATCCAAAGCATTTCCAAATATAGAACATATATCTGTTACATGCATATGATCCAATAATTTTCCATCTGCCACACAGGTAATCTGTATATGATTTTTTCGACAATGGAAAATCTTAGCTGCCAAAATCGTATCAAGTACCTGATTCCCCGTTCTGCTTATATTTTCAAAAGCAGCGATTTCCTTTTCCATGGAATCAATCCATTTTTTTCGTTTTTCTTCATCTGATTCCGCGCGAAGTCCCGTTATCTGGTGTTTCAGATCATGGTATTTCATTTGTATGAGATCCAGGCTGTCCTGATAATTTCGGTATTGATCATACTGGCTTTTCAGCATCACGTTCATTACTGAAAGTTCTTTCTCGGCAACATACTCACTGATCCTGCTCTGATAAGCATGCAGGATTGCAATTCCTCCAAAATCGATCAGTGTTCTGATAGAAAAAATATCTGCACGTTCTCTGCTCGCAAATGGTGCATTTTCATTTAAAAAGCTCAGATTACTAAAAGCAAAGATTGCAACAGCCATGATTGCCGCCGCTGCTACTTCCTTTACTGTCATCTGTTCAAGATAATTCTGCTTCAGAAGATCTTTTTCTAAATAAATATCAATAGTAAAGCAGCCTCCAAAAACAACCATCGTAATCAGAATTTCAACCCCGAGGCTCTGATTCCCCCATGCCTGTACAATAGATACCATCTGCCACTGCAGCGAAGCTGTAAACTCAGCAAGAACAAATGCGCGGGCACAGCAATAAGCCGCTCCCAGAGGCTTCATATTTCCTCCGACCATAAGAAATCCATACATCATACCTGCAGCGATCATCATACAGGGAATCCACAAAATTTCAGTTACGCTGCCTGTCAAAGTCAGAAAAATACTCTGCATTGCCAACATGAAAAGACTGCCTATAAGAAAATGTACAGATTTCATGTTTTCTTTTTTTAGGATATAAAGATAAACCAGACATGATCCCCACTCTGCTATTGCCGTATAAATTCTTGGAATATCCTGATATAACATAGTATCCTCCATTTCGCATGAAATCATTCCATATTGAGGTTTTGCAGAAGCAGATTCATGAATTCTTTTTTTCTGGTTCTGCTGACAGGTATATGTACATTATGAATCACACAATCAGAACCAACAAATCCCTCTACATGATTCATATTTACCAGATATCCCTTTGCACATCGAAAAAAATTGTGTACCGCAAGTTTTTCTTCGAGTTCTTTCATCGTAATTCTTGAACAGTAATCTCCTCTCGAAGTATGATAAATTACATTATGTCTCTGCCCCTCAATAAAATAGATATCTGCTATATTTATCTTTACAACTCCTTCCCCAATCGGAATCGTAAGAAATTCTTTAACCTCAGAGCGCATACGTCCAACTGCTTTATCCAGTTTCTGCGAAAAAGAAAAGTACTCAACTGGTTTTACTACATAATCCATTGCATCAACTTCATATCCACGTACTGCATATTGAATCATATTTGTAATAAACATAATAATTACTTTCTGATCCATCTGACGGATTTTTTCTGCTGCTGTCATACCGTCCATGAACCGCATCTGAATATCCATCAGAATAATGTCAAAACCGCCACTGTAATTCTCAGTGATATCTTCTCCATCACCAAATACCGTAACCTTTATTGATCTTCCCCTTTCCATTTGATATTTCCGGATATACTCTATTAATTGCTTTACGTAAATTTCTTCATCTTCCACAATTGCAATCTGTATCATCCTATACCCTCCACAAGAATTGCATTTTTTGTAACTGTTCAAGCCCGCACAATATAGTTCCAGGTTTTTACTGTTATTTTATAAATAACTTTTGTTTTAGTATATCACTGCTTCATTCCTGAGTCAAGTGGATGTAATATTACAAATTACACCTGTATAATCTGGTTTTCTTTTATCGTATATCCACAGTTATCGCATACACTGTCGCCAACTGTTTTTCCATCTCTCACAAATACTTCTATATCTGCACTACATTTCGGACATTTAACTTCTTCAATTGAAGTCATGTTTCTGGCGTCCATACATCCTGAAAAAAATCCCATCTTTTCACCTTTTTCCTGTATATATTCTATTATTTTCTTAACCTAATTTTTCTTTTATTTTTTTATCTCATCTACTGCTGTCTGGCTGAAATCATAAAGAGAACCTCCCTCTCTCACAGTCCTAGCTTCTTTACAATTTCTCCCAGTGCACTTCTGACCGGAGAATCTTTCGGAAGCTGTATGATCGGCTTTCCATTACAGTCATACTGATATACCTGGTCATCATGTGGTACAACCCCTAACAGTTCCAATCCCTGATTTCGGATTTCTTCCAGAGTTCCGGCATCCAGTTTTCCATCCGGAACACGATTCACGATTAATCCAGTTTTCTGTGGTTTAAAGTTTAACTCCTTCATCAGCTTTGCAATACGTCCGGCTGCCTGAACACCTCTTCTGGAACAGTCACTTACAAGAATCGCAACTTCCATCATTGGCAGGATTCCTCTGCTGATATGTTCCATACCTGCTTCGTTATCAACCACAATATATGGATAATGGCTTTGCAGTTTCTGAACCTGGGTCTGTACAAGACCATTTACAAAGCAATAGCAGCCCTGTCCCTGGGTTCGCCCCATTACCATCAGATCATAATCATTTTCTTCTGCAATCGCATCAGAAAGACGCATTTCCAGATATGCCTGCTTCGTCATACCGGATGGGATCTGATATCGTGGGTCTACGCCTGCCCGCTCAATTTCTTCTCTCAGCTCTCCAAGTGTGATCTCCGGCTCCACACCAAGCACTTCATTTAAATTGGCATTCGCATCTGCATCCACGGCCAGAACCGGACGTTTCCCACTTTCACACAAATACTGGATCAATAATCCACAAAGTGTAGTTTTTCCTACGCCGCCTTTTCCTGATATCGCAATTACATGTCCCATGTTTTTCCTCCTAATATTCTGAACAATCTGTTGACTTTTTCTTTAAATCTTATTATAGTTGTTACTATATAAATTACAATAATCAATCTGTGAGATTTGTATGGCTCCTCAACACATCAGAAAAATTGTTGAGGAATCATATGATACCAAATAATACAGGAGTATATAATGTCAGAAAAAACCAGAAAACAAGATCGCCGTACCCGCTATACCAGGCAAACCATAAAAGATACGTTCTTAGAATTGTTAAAGCAGAAAAGTTTTACGAAAA
>OGQO01003170.1_pt1 | contig 11661 bp, 10 predicted proteins | sample 1553241 | NCBI WGS metagenome assembly OGQO01 (sample SAMEA2579933, study PRJEB22360) | human gut metagenome | biome: human gut; feature: human-associated habitat; material: faeces | place: Denmark | collected 2008/2010
GCGGCTCGCACTTTGAATATGCACATTGCGTGTATAAGAACGCTTCGAATAAGTGTTCGTTCTGGCCCTATGGAAATATTGAAACAATTACAGAAAAACGACAACAAAATACTTGCAAAAAACGCCGCATAAAGCGGCGTTTTTGCAATCATAAAGTGCTTGTTTTGCAATTTCAATCTATAACGCTGTGAATAAATTCGTCAAACGCGTCTTGACCTTTTTGGTCGTTTTTGAACACTGCCGTTGTGTCGAGGATTTGCTCGCAAACGTCGTTTATATAGTCCGTCACGGCGTTCTCGGCAACCTCGTCGGAGCAAGCAGTGCCGTTGTCCACGACAAGTTGAGTTATCATTCCGAGGTGCTTGTGAAGGGGATGTTGTTCGTCGGACAACGCCTTGAAGTCAAGCGGCGTTTTGCCCGTGAGGATGTTGCGGATTTGCGTCATTTCGCCTGCAAGTCTGCCCGGCAAAATAAACAATCCCATCACTTCGATTATGCCGATGGACTCTTGCTTGATATTGTGGAGTTCGGCTCTCGGATGGAAGATTCCGTAGGGGTGTTCGTCGTCGGTTCGGTTGTTGCGCAGTATCAAATTGAATTGATATTCGCCGTCGTCGTTGATTGAAAGTATTGGGGTGATAGCGTTGTGTTGGATTTTCTCTTCGCCGTTTTGAGTTGCGCAAAGCACGTTTACGCTCTCGTCCGAATAGCAATCCCACGCTCTTCTGAACATATTTGCAACTTCGATTGCTTGTTTCCTGTTTTTGCTCTCTATGCGTACGATAGAGTTGTACCAGTCCACAACCGACACGTTGACGTCGCCGTCGCCCGAAACTTTAAAATATCTGCGAGCGGGGCGAGAGAACACGGGCAACACTTTTTTGCCGCCTTGATAGTGGTCGTGTGCCAGTATCGAACCGCCGACGATGGGAAGCGCGGCGTTCGAGCCGATGAAGTAGTGGGGGAATATATCCACAAAGTCCGCCATTCTTGCAAACGTTGCGTCGCTCACGCACATGGGACGATGTTCTTTGCACACTGCGATGACGTGTTGCTCGAAGTATCTGTAAGGCGAAAATTGCATAAACCATTCTTCGCCGTCAAGTTCGAAGGGAATTATGCGGATGTTTTGTCTTGCAGGCATAGCCGCATTGCCGACAAAACCCAGCATGTTTTGGCAAAGTACACATTTAGGATAGCCCGTTTTCGCTTCTTTTGCAAGTCTGACCTGTTCGGGTGTTTTTTCGGGTTTGGAGAGGTTTATCGTGACGATTATTTTGCCTCTTTGGCTGTCGTGTTGCCACACGATGTTCTTTTCGAAATCCTTGCCTCTCAAATACAGACTGTCGAATCCGAGTTTGCAAAGGAAGTCGCACGCCTTGTCTATGCCCTTGTAGCTTGCTTCGTTGTCAAACATTTCGACGACGGTTGAGGGAGAGGGCATTACAAAACCCATAAGTTTCGTTTCGAAATTGGATTTTGCGTTCTCGTCTATGATTTTTTTGCGTACGGCGAAGTCGGAAAGAGCGTTCATCACGTCGTATATATCGTATGCGCCGAGTTTGGGCTCTTGGCACGGCTCTGTCAGACCTAGTGTATCGAGAAGTTGATTTTGAGCGTAAATTGCGTCCAAATCGCTTAAATACAAATTGTTTTGGGCATAGTCTAAAAGCCGAGCAACATTTTGTTTTGCAATTTCTTCAAAAGAAATTCTTGGCATAAAAACCTCCAAAAAAACGTATAGAACTTTTCGACTGTCTAGTATAACACACACTTTTGCGCAAATCAAGAAATAAGTGACTATTTAGTCAATTTTGTATGCTTTTTTTTGCATTTTTTTACGGATGTATCGTGATTTTTATTTGTGCTATAAAAGTTTATTTATCTTGCAATAGGGCGACGGCTGTGTTACAATATAACTCAATCTATTATAAAGGACGAAACTATGACATTAGACAATATCGACACCTGCAAGCTGACAGCCGTATGTCAAGACGTTTACGGCGAGTCAAAAAGCGAGCAAATCGGCAGATTCGAAGAGCTTGTCAAGATGCACAAAGACGTGTTCAACACCACCGACGTAGAGTTTTTCTCGTCGCCGGGACGCATCGAAATCGTCGGAAACCACACCGACCACAACGGCGGCAAGGTGCTTTGCGCGGCAATAAACGTCGATACGCTCGCAAGCGTTTCGCCGAGAACGGACGGCGTGATTGAAGTCAAATCGAAAGGTTATCCGATGCTCCGCGTGGACGTTGCAAAACCCGATTTTTCGGTGAGCGAAATCGGCACGTCCACCGCGCTTATCAAAGGCGTCGTGGACTATTTCAAACGCTCGGACAAAAAGGTGGGCGGATTCAGCGCATGTATGACTTCTTCCGTTCCCAAGGGTGCGGGAGTGTCCTCGTCAAGCTCGTTCGAACTTGCGATTGCCGAGATTTTGAACGTAATGTACAACGGCGGTGAAATAGACGCGATTTTCAAAGCGAAAGCGTCGCAATATGCCGAAAACACTTTCTTCGGCAAGCCGTGCGGACTTATGGATCAAAGCGCGATTGCGCTTGGCGGCGTCAATCTCATAGATTTTGCGGATTTCGAAAATCCCGTCGTCGAAAAGGCGCATTGGGCGTTTTCCGATCTCGATATTTACGTCATTGCGACGGGCGGCGATCATAGCGATCTCACCGACGATTATGCCGCGATACCTCACGAGATGAAGGAAGTGGCAAACTGTTTCGGTGCAAAACTTCTTCACGAGATTTCGCCCGAAAAATGGAACCGCGACAAGCAAAATATCGTCGGAAAGGTGAGCGAGAGGGCATATCTTCGCGCAGAGCACTTTTTCGAAGAGAACGCACGCGTTGAAAATGCGGTGAAAGCAATCGACGACAAGGACGAAAAAGCGTTTCTCGACATCGTAAACGAGTCGGGATTGAGTTCGAGATACAAACTTCAAAACACCTATTCGCCGGCAGGCAAAAATCACAATCTCGAAAACGCTCTCGACAGAGTGGTCAAGATAGACGGCGTCGTTGCCTCTCGTGTGCACGGCGGCGGATTTGCAGGCACGATTCTCGTGTTTGCGGACAAAAAAGAAAGCGGCGTAGAGAGTGCGCTCAACGTTATGTTCGGCGACGAAAACGTCTTTAAACTCGCAATTCGCCAAAGCGGCGCAACCAAACTCGATTTGGAGAAATAAATTATGTTCACTTCCGTTTTATCCACGGCGTCCGATCCCAGAGTGGCGTTTACAATAGGCAATCTTACCGTGCAATGGTACGGTTTGCTCATTGTGTGCGGCATGCTTTTGGGACTTTTGTACGCATGTTGGCAAGCAAAGAAGATAGGCATCACGTCCGACGACGCGGTGGAACTGTTTTTGTGGCTTATTCCGCTTGCAATCGTGTTTGCAAGACTGTTGTACGTTCTCCCTCGCGCAGAGGAGTATTTCGGCGACAACGGGCTTGAAGGCTGGGACAAATTCGTCAATATAATCGCAATTTGGAAGGGTGGTATCACCATCATCGGCGGACTTTTGGGCGGACTTTTGGGCGCGGTATTTTTCACTCTTCGCCACAAAAAGCAAACCAACTTTCTCAACGTCGTCGATCTCGTCGTAGTGCCCGTGTTTATCGGTCAGATTATCGGCAGATGGGGCAACTTCGTCAATCAGGAGGCGTTTGGATTGCCAATCACGAACAAGGCTCTTCAATTCTTCCCGTTCGGCGTGTATATCACCGATCCCAGCGGTGTGGAAAGCGAGTTCAGAGACGTCGTTTATTCGCATATTCAAGCGGGCGGCGGCGGAAACTGGTTTTGCGCGACGTTCTTCTACGAAGGCGTTTGGAACACGATCGGCGCAATCTTCTGCGTGTGGATGTGGAAGAGAAATTATCAAAAGGATTATCCCGGTATTTTGATGATTTTCTATCTGTTCTGGTATTGCATCGGCAGATTCTGGCTTGAATTTTTGCGTATGGACGCAGTGCCCGTCACAAAAACCGCATGCCTTATCGTTGCGATTTTGGCACTTATTATCGGCGTTTTGTACATCCTTGCAAGGACGTCGCGCCTTGCATATCTCGACGTCAGAAAAGCGGCGCAAGCAGGAGCTACGGACGCAGTCCTCACCGATTACGAAGTGAAAAACTACAAGTTTGTGGGCAAACTCTTTGAAAAGGCGGCAAGCGAAAGCCAAAAATCTTCCGACAAAGCAAGCAAATTCTTTGCCGAACTTTTGCTCAAAATCGGCTATATCAGAAAGAACGAACCCGACTATATCGTGTTTGATTTTGAAAATACGCCGTACTATCACGTGCCCAAAGACTACAAGCGCAGATTTCAAGCAATGAAAAAGCAAGACGTTTATTGCGCATAATTTTTAACGACCAAACGCTTATAGGAGTATAAAATGACAAAAGATTATACGACCGAAAGAACGAAAACCAACAATCTTACTCTTCTCACCGACCTTTATCAACTCACGATGATGAACGGTTATCGCCGTTGCAAACTCGATGAAAGAAGGGCGGTGTTCGATATTTTCTATCGCGGAAACGGCGGCTATTCCTACGCAATCGCGGCAGGGCTCGAACAAGCGATAGACTATATCCTCAACCTTCATTTCGACCAAAGCGATATAGCGTATTTGCGCTCGCTCGGCATTTTCGACGACGACTTTTTGAAAGCTCTCGAAAAGTTTGAGTTTACGGGCGATATAAAGGCAGTGCCCGAGGGCACGATGGTGTTTCCTTACGAGCCTATTCTCACGGTGTCCGCGCCCCTTTGGCAAGCGCAACTCGTCGAAACCGCGCTTTTGACGTTTATCAATCATCAAACGCTCATCGCAACCAAAGCCGCTCGCCTCAAAGAGTGCACGAAGAACAAAATCAGCGAGTTCGGACTTCGCAGAGCGCAAGGTCCGGACGCTGGCATTTACGGCGCGCGTGCGGCATGCATAGGCGGTTGCAGAACGACGTCCAACGTTGTTGCCGGCAAGCTGTTCGGCATCCCCGTCACGGGCACTCATTCGCACAGCTGGGTTATGTCCTTCGACACCGAGCTTGAAGCGTTTGAAAAGTATGCCGAAATCTATCCCGACAACTGCTTGCTTTTGGTGGACACCTACGACACGTTGAAGAGCGGCGTGCCCAACGCAATCAAAGTTTTCGACAAACTCAAAGCGGAAGGACACAAGCCGATAGGTATTCGCCTTGACAGCGGCGACCTTGCGTATCTGAGCAGAAAAGCAAGGGTTATGCTCGACGAAGCGGGGCATAGCGATTGCCTTATTTTCGCAACAAACGACCTTGACGAAGACATCCTTCTCGCACTCAATTCGCAAGAAGCGAAAATCGACGTTTACGGCATCGGTACAAAACTTATCACAAGCTACAACAACGCCTCTTTGGGCGGTGTGTACAAGCTGTGTGCGCTTGAAGAGGACGGCAAACTCGTGCCCAAAATCAAAGTGTCCAACAGCCACGAAAAGACCACCAATCCCGGCGTGAAAAAGATTGTGCGTATCTTCAAAGACGGCATGGCGCAAGCGGACTTGATTTGCCTCGAAGACGAAACTTTCGACACATCTAAGCCCCTCACCGTTTTCCACCCCGAACAGACCTGGAAGAAAACGACGTTCACCGACTATGAACTCAAAGAACTTATGGTGCCGATTTTCAAGGACGGAAAACTTGTTTACGACAAGCCCTCGCTCAAAGATATTTGTGCGAGAGAGGACGAGTCCATCGCGTCTTTCTTCCCCGAATACAGAAGAGTCGTCAACACGCAAGAATACAAGGTTGACCTTTCTCAAAAGCTTTGGGATTTGAAGAGAGAATTGCTTAACGCAGCACATTAAGATATTTTTTAAAGATAATCAAACACAAAAAATCGAGGCGGTTTTCGCCTCGTTTTTTTGTTTTAGAAAATTAGAAGTCTTATCTGAAATCGCAGTTTACGATTGAAAATTATAGACATAAAGTGCCTGTTTTGCGACAAAATCGACAAAATTCGCCAAAACGTTTTTGCTCGTTTGCATTATATTTTTGATATGCTTTTTATGCTAAACGTGTTTGGAGGCGTGTATGAAAAAGAAAAGCACTTTGAGATTCCCACTTTCGAGAAAAGGTTACGATCGCGAGGCAGTGGACGGTTTCATAGCTCTCGAACAAGCCAAAAACGACGAGCTTCAACTTGAACAGCGCGAGCGTATAAATGCGCTGAAGCAAGAAAACGACGCTCTCAAATTGCAAGTCGAAACACTCAAAGGCAGAGAGGAGCAAATCAAACTCGCTCTCGTCACCGCAACCGAAAATGCGAACAGACTTTCTCAGGACGTCAAACTCAGATACAAGCAAGAGCTTGACAGGTTGCGCCTTTTCAGAGCCAAGTGGGAAAACGCCTACGAGCAGATGAAAGATAGGTATCATTTCGACAAAGACGCACTCAATGTCGAAAGCGTCGCAGTGTCCGTCGAGCTTGAACTCAAAAAGTTTTTGGCGCAGGATTTTTCTCTCAACAAATGCGTGAGCGATGATATGATGGAAGAGCATTTCAGAAGGGAAGCGGAGCGACTTACGAACAAGCAATTGAGCGTTCAAAACGCAACGCAATCGGACGCCGTGCCCACGTCAAAAAACGCCGAACAGCTCAAAACGAAATTGCAAGAAGCGCAGTCAAAAAAGAAAGCGGACACTTCCGCAGCGTTTTCAATCGAAGAGGCGTTGAATCCGACAAACTCCCTTCAAGACAACGTAAACGCAATCAGATTTTGATTTTATTTATGCAAAAAGCCCCGCAAAATCGCGAGGCTTTTAATGTGTGATTCCGATGTAATTTTTGCGTTTTTACGGTGTTTTGCGGCATATTTCTGTTGTTTTTTTGCCGCTTTTTTTGTAATTATTTTTGTGATTTACGACCGCTTTTTCGATGTTTTCCGTTTGGCGGTATGCAAACCCTATTTGTTTACGACGTCTTTAAGCGCATTATATGCATTATAATTCGTGCGCTCGATTGTGAGGGGAGTCACGCTGACATAGCCGTCTATCGTTGCGTCGCTGTCAATCGTCAAATCGTGATTGTTTTGATGGATGCAATGCCCTTCTTGTCGCCATGTGCCGTCGCCAAGATCGAAGAAATCGTCGGTGAAGTACGCGCCGCCTTGCTTTGTGAGCAATATCGATTTTGCGTCCTTCGGGACGTTGACGTTGTATATGTTGCCATATGCAAAGAGGTTGTTTCGTTGTACGAAATCGTAAATTCTGTCAAGCCAAGCTTGCGCGTCGTCGAAACTTTGTACGTGAGTGGACAGCGCAAGTGCTTTGAGCCCTCTCGTGCAAGCCTCGAAAATCGCGCCGTTGGTTGCGGAATACATTATATCCTCGCCGAGATTAAGCCCTTTGTTTATGCCGGATATGACAAGGTCGTAGGTTTCGTGGAGCCCCAGCGTTGCAAAACGCACGCAATCGGCGGGCGAACTGTCCACGCTGAACGCGCGCACGCCGTCCAAATAATCGACTTTTTTCACTTCAAAAGGATTGTGGATATCAATGGAATGACTTTTGCCGCTTTGTTCGAATTTCGGGGCGGAAACCGTTATGTCACCGAGTCTTTTCGCCCATTTTGCGACTATCATCAAGCCTTCGGATTGTATTCCGTCATCGTTTGTAAGGAGAATTTTCATAGCCAACCCGTATTGTCGTGTTTGTAGTTTTTGACGATTTCGTCCGCATCGACGATCATTTGTTTCATTTCTTTTTTGCTGTGCACGGTTGCCCCGCACGCCATATCGTGTCCGCCTCCGCCGTACTTTTCGGCAAGCGCGTTTATGGTCGTAAATCTCGAACGCAAGCGCACTCTTATATTGCCGTCTGCGTTTTGTATAAACGCAAGCCATACGATTGCGCCTTTTATGCTGTCAAGATAGGACACCACGTTGCTTGCTTGCTCGTTGGTGAGCTTAAAGCGTTTTTGCATTGCCTTGTCAACGTAGATGTAGGCAACGCCGTTTTGAGTGACTTTCATCTTTTTGTAGACGAATGATTCGAACTTGAACACGTTGAAGTCGTCGAGGTTGAGGTTTGCGTATATCCATTCGGTGTTTATTCCGATGTCGAGCAACGCGCCCGCTCTACGCATGGTGTCGCCGTCAACCGAGCTGAATCTGAATCTGCCGCTGTCCGTCACCATGCCAGTGAAAATGCAGGTTGCGCCTTCTTTGTCGAGGGTGAGTTCGTCCTTGAACGTAAGCCAAAAATCGACGATCATTTCGCAAAGGGAAGAGCGTTCGTCCTCAACCCAGCTCAAATCTCCGTAGGGCTTGACGTCGATATGGTGATCGATTTTGACAAGCTCCTTGCCAAGAGAGTATTTCCTGTTCGATATACGGTCGGTAGTTGCGGTGTCGCACACGATGACAAGCGCGTCGGCGTATTTTTCGTCGTCGATAGGCTCGTCCTCGCCGCCCAAAAACGCAAGGTAATCGGAGCTGTCCTCGTTAAGCACGTACACTTCTTTTTGAGGGAAGGAGAGTTTAAGCATCCTTGCAAGCCCTTTCGTCGATCCGATTGCGTCGCCGTCGGGGCGGAAGTGCCTTGTGATGATAATTCTGTCGTATTGCTTGATTTTGTCGAGAATTTGTTTTTTGATTTCAAAATTGTCCGTCATATTCTTTCTCCGTTTTCAACGAGGTCGTCTAGCTCGTCAAGCACTTGCAATGCCTCTTGTTTGTCTTTGAGCGTCGCTCCGCTTGCTTTGAGGTGTCCGCCTCCGCCGTGCGCCACGGCAATTTGGTTGATATTCAGATTTTTGGAGCGTATCTCGCAAAGCACGCCTTGTTCGCATTCGGTGAAGTTCACCCAAGCGTCCACGCCTTTGAGGTCTCCCATGGTGTTGACGTATCCGCGCGACACCGCTTGCGCTTCCATACCGAGAGCTTCCACTCTTGCTTTGTCCGAGTAGGAGTACGCCACGTTGTTTTTCGTAAACTGTATGGACAGCACGAATTGCGCGCGCTTTTTTACGTTTTCGTAGGTGTCCGCATAAAGATTTGCGTATATCTCGCCGGGGTTGAAGCCCTTGCTCAAAAGAAAGCTCGCAAGCTCGAACGTGCGAGGAGTTACGCTGTCGTAATAAAATCTGCCGCTGTCCGTCACCATGCCCGTAAACAACGCTTTGGCGGCGTAGGAGTCCACTTCCAACCCCCATTCGCGTACCAAATAGGCAACAAGTCCGCAACAACTCTCGAAAGACGTGTCGTCAATGTCTATGTCCGCAATGTCCTCAACAAAAATGTGATGGTCAATACGCAAAACCGTTTCCGCAAGAGCGTAACGCTCGTCGGATATGAGAGATTTTGCCGACGTATCCAGCACGATTGCCAATGCGCCTTTGTACGCTGCGTCGTCAACGACGTCCATTTCGCTGCCGTCCATAAATGAAAAACGGCGTGCGTCGTCGCCGACAGCATATATCTTTTTGTCGGGGAAGTTGACTTGAAGCACGCGCTTCAATCCTATTTGACTGCCCATCGCATCGCCGTCCGGGTTAGAGTGGTGGTGAATGATTATCACGTCGTATTTTTTGATTGCGTCAAACGCTTTGCTTATCATAATCTCTATCCTTACAATTTGATATTAAAGAATATCATAAATACACATCGGTGTCAACGACGATTTTTATTGACAGAATTAACGCAATAGACGACCGAAATCCGTTATTTGAACGGCCGGCAAACTTTTTGTCCGACCTGTTGATTTTTCGTTTGACATCGATTGTTTTTCGTGTATAATAGAAAGGTAATTTGAAATCCGAGGAGGTGAAAAAGATGTCAACAGTCAGAGTCGGTGAAAACGAAAGTTTGGACAACGCAATCCGCCGTTTCAAGAGAAAATGTGCGCGCGACGGCATCATCGGTGACCTCCGCAAGAAAGAGGCTTACGAGAAACCCAGCGTAAAACGCAAAAAGAAAGCGGAAGCTGCTCGCAAGAGAATGTACAAATCATAAACCAAAAATCTTCGCATGCACGTCATGCGAGATACGGAGGCATGGCTCAGTTGGTTAGAGCACACGGTTCACATCCGTGAGGTCACAGGTTCGAGTCCTGTTGCCTCCACCAGAACCAAACTAAAAAGAACATAAACTTTTTAGAAAAGAGAGAAAGTCCAATAACGGACTTTTTCTTTTTATATCGGAAATGTGATTGTTTTAAATAAGTATAAAAATAGTAATCGTTTAACGCATTTATAACATTGCTTTTACAATGATCGGGATTCTCTCGGTTTTTGCGTATCTATACTTTTTTGAGTCTATATGATGTTTTTTCTCGTAAAATAAAAAGCCCTGACTTTCGTCAAGGCCGGTGTTTATCGGGCTATTAAAGAATATCGTTACACTATCGTCGTATAAAATGACTTTGTGCACTACGTTGTCTATTAGTATTTGCGGATCGTTTTTCAAATTGTCTATATAAAACGCTTTCAACTCTTCTTTCGAGAAAGTTATTTGTTGTTTGCTTTTTTCTATCGCTATCTTTTCTTCCAATTTCTGTTGCAACTGTTCAAGCTCACACAATCGCTTGTTGGTCGTATTCGACATCAGTCCGTTTTCAACTGCTGTCACGAGATTGCCTAACGCTTTATCCGTTTTGGATTTTTCTTCAAGCAGTGATGCTAAAACGGGGCTAGATCCAATCTGCTTTGATTGCAATTCAAACAACCTATCAACCATTGTATTTAGAGTTTTGGAATCCTTTATCGTATCTATAATGCTGTTTAGCACGATTTCTTCCAAACGATCTTTTCGTATTTGTTGTTTTTGGCAACCGTTATGAAGTTTCTTTTTGCCATAGCACTTATAGTAGAATTCCCGATTGCCTTTTGCATTTGTTCCGCTTTCGCCTGCCATAGGGCATCCACAGTTGCCGCAAAACAGTTTGAATCGCAACAGATAAGGGGCTGTTTTGTTGCCTCGTCCTTTTTTGTTCCTTGCAAGACGTATTGCAACTTTGTCCATAATTTCCTGTGAGACTATTCTCGGATATATGTTGTCGTAAATAACGCCGTGTATTTCGCATATACCGGTGTATCGTCTGTTTTTCAAGATGCCGTATATGCAATTGGAAGTAAACGGAGTGCCGTTATGAGTAATTCCGAGTTCATTGAGTTTTGTTATGATTTCAGGCACTATAAGCCCTACCGAATATAGCTCGAATATATATTTCACGACGCTGGCTTTGTCTTCATCTATTGTTAAGCGTTTATTTTCAACTCTATAACCGTAAGGAACGCTTCCGCCGCAAAACAATCCTTTCTTGCGGTTTTCGTTGAGTCCGCGAAGCACTTTCTGAGATAACTCGGCAGAATAGTATTCGGCGATGCCTATGTACACGTTTTCAAGAATAATTCCGTCCAAGTTCTTTGTTCCGTCCAAATTATCCGATGTGCGCTGTGTTGCGGATATAAGAATTTTGCCTGTCTTTTTGAGTTTTTGTTTGTTGACGGCAACTTCAACGGCATTACGACCGAATCTATCCAAGGCATACACGAGCACCGCATCCCAACTTGATTTTTCACTATCTTTCAACATCCGCTGAAAGTCCGGGCGGTTATCGTTCGTGCCTGTCATGGCTCTGTCTATATAGGTGGCAACCACTTGCAAAT
>OGQO01003173.1_pt1 | contig 11656 bp, 6 predicted proteins | sample 1553241 | NCBI WGS metagenome assembly OGQO01 (sample SAMEA2579933, study PRJEB22360) | human gut metagenome | biome: human gut; feature: human-associated habitat; material: faeces | place: Denmark | collected 2008/2010
AGACCGACATGAACCGGGCAAACGAAGTGCGCCCCATGTTCCGCCGCCTTGCCGAAGTTGCGGAGCGTACCGGGTGCGCCGTTATCCTTATCGGACATTTGAACAAAGCAGCCGGAGGGCAGAGCGCGTACCGGGGATTAGGTTCTATCGACTTCCGAGCCGCCGCACGGAGCGTGCTTCTTATTGGGCGCGTAAAGCGTGAGCCGAATGTGCGCGTTATCATTCACGACAAATCTTCCCTTGCGCCGGAGGGAAAGCCCGTAGCCTTTTGCCTTGACCCGGAAACAGGCTTTGAGTGGATAGGCGAATATGATATAACCGCCGACGAGTTGCTGTCCGGCGCGGGCGGCAACAACGCCACCAAAACCGAACAGGCTGAAAAGCTGATACTTGACCTACTGGCAGACGGAAAAGAACTTGCCAGCGAGGACATAGAGAAAGCCGCAGCCGACGCGGGGATTTCTGCCCGTACTGTCCGGGCGGCAAAGAAAAACCTTGACGGGCGCATTACCTCAAAGCGCATTGGCGCGGCATGGTATCACGCTCTTAAAAAGTGAAACGGCAAAATCCAAGTGGCAAAACCCAGATACCTTGCCACTTTGCCACTTCGCCACTTCAACCTCAAAACCACCGCCCCATGTATGACCGCATGGGGCTTTTCTCATGGAAAGGAGAGCCTATGAACAACGACACCAGCAACCGCAGCACCCCCGCAACCGCTTCCCCTCTGACCGTAAAGGAAGCCGCGCCACCTGTAATGATAAAGAAAATCGGAAAGACCACCTACCGCGTCAAAATCCATTTCAGTGAAACGAGCAAAGAAACCATGAGCGACAAAATCAAGCGTCTGATTTTGAATGACAGCGAAAAAAGTTCTTAAACACCCTTGACAAAACGTATCAGAGGACAGCCTGCTGTCCGCCATGGAGAGAGCCGGAGCAGAGGATATGGGCGATGAAGTGGAGAGAAAAGGACTTGGCACACCTGCCACCAGAGCGGATATAATAGAAAAACTGGTAAAAGACGGATTCGTAAAACGTGAGAAAAAGCAGATGATTCCGACAGAGGACGGAATGAAGCTGATCACGATACTTCCGGATGTAGTAAAATCTCCGAAACTGACTGCTGACTGGGAAAATGAGCTTACACTTGTATCCAAAGGAGAAGTTGCTGCAGAGCAGTTTATGTCTGGTATTGAAGCAATGGTAACTGATCTTGTAAAGACCTATCACAGCGTTAGTGATGAACATAAAGCCATGTTTGGCACAGGCAAGGGTGGACAGGAAGTGCTAGGCAAATGCCCGAAGTGCGGTGCTGATGTAGTCAGGGGAAAATTCGGAGCGTACTGTACCGGGAAGTGCGGTATGAATGTCGGCAAGGCACTTGGGGTAACACTTTCCGATACACAGGTCAAGAGCCTGCTTCAAGGGAAAAAGATACTTGTAAAAGGATTAAAAGGCAAGAAAGGCAGCTATGATGCGTACCTGATTCCAGAGAGTGTACAGGAATTTTCCTATACGAAAGATGGTAAAGAAATCAAGGGATTCCAGTATAAGTTTAAGATGGAATTTCCACCGAAAAAGGACAAATAGAAGAAAACAATTCCAAAATAATTTCAGTTTGTCGGTGCAACACTAATACCACACATAACTAAAATAACAACACAGCGTCAGAGCGTATGGGAAAACCTGTACGCTCTAATTTTTTATCAAAAAATGGAGGAAAACACATGGAAGAAACAAATGTAACAATGACAGCAGAGGAAATGCAGGGTGAGCCTGCGGCAAAGGAAAATGAGACAAAGGCGGAGAAGTTTATCCGTATTGGTGAGTACCGCATGAATAAGGCGGTGGATGCTATTGGCAGACTGGAGAATCTTGCAAATCGAGGTTCCTACGAATATACACAGGAACAGGTAGATGCTATGTTTCAGGCATTAGAGGGGAGGGTTGCGGAAGTTAAGGCGAGATTTACGCCTAAGAAAGCGGCTGAGAGTAAGACTTTCAGCTTTGGTACAACGGAATAGGAATGTAACGGGAAGTAAGGGAAAGGCAGTCATGTAGTGTATGTGGCTGCCTTTTTGTCGTATCTATGACAGGAAGGAGAACTGTGTGAGAAAATATGATTTTATATCGGCTCTGGCAAAAGAGACAGCAGCCGAGGTTGTCAAAAATCGTGAGGAATGGATGAAATACCTGACTACAGCGGCAAGGCTGTATAAGTATCCGTTCCGGGAACAGCTTTTGATCTATGCACAAAGACCGGACGCAACAGCGTGTGCTTCCATAGAACTGTGGAATGAGCGGATGCACTGCTGGGTAAACAAAGGGGCAAAGGGTATTGCACTTCTGGACGAGGACGAAGCACATGGCAAGCGTCTGAAATATGTTTTTGATGTTTCAGATGTCCATGCGGCAAGGAGAATCGGACGGTATCCGGAACTCTGGGAATTACATGAGGAACATAAGGAAGATGTAATTAAGCGTCTAGAGCAGACTTATGGTGCTACCGATGATAAGAAGCTGTTTGAAGAAAGACTTATTGAGATAGCTGAGAGGATTGCGGCAGATTATTATGAGGAATTGCTGCCGGATTTGAAGTACATGATCGAGGGCAGTTTTTTAGAAGGACTGGACGAGCAGAATGTCGGTATCCGGTTAAGAGATACTTTATCGGAGAGTATTTCTTTTACACTTTTATCTGCCTGTGGTGCAGATATGGAGGAGTATGGTTCGGAATTTGCTTTTGATTTTATCCATGAATTTAATTCCATGAACACCCTTGCGGTACTTGGAGATGCAGCCAATGAGCTTGCAAAACCGGTACTTTTAGAGATTGGAAGAACCATAAGGGCATATAACAGGAGCCACGAACAGGAACAATCGCAAAATTTAACGCAGAAAGGACTTGCAAATACTTCTAAAATAGACTACAATGCGTTAAAGCGTGAAAGCGAGAGCAGACATGAAGAACAGATAGACAACAACCAAAACAGCGTAGAAAGGGGCAATAGAGATGAATCTGACATACGAGAAGAACGGGGATTACCTGATCCCGACATTACAGGCGGACATTCAGCCGGAGGGAACGGTAACGAAGTACGGAATGATGAGAGAGACTTATCTGAAGGAGAACCACAGGGGCGTGTACTCAGCGTTTCTTCTGAAAGGAACATTGAAAGAACACCTGCTGACGATCCAGAAGCAGGCAGAGGAGAGAATGGAGAAGCTGACGAGCCAGATGGCGGCAACCGAGGGAGTGACCGAACAACTCAAGGAAGCCGATCAGATGCTCTGGGTAGCGAAGATGAACAGCATTCGAAACCGAGCAGAGGAAGTGGTTCTGGGAGAACTGGTTTACAGTCTGTAACAGACACAGATGATCTTCTCCGGGGAGAAGCACCGGAACCCACCTTTACACAACTCAGTCTGTTTCCTTCTTTTGAGGAACAGGTCGGCACAATCGCAGCAGCGGAAGCAAGTATTCAATATACCATGCCCGCTGCTTTTTCTTTGCCACAGGAGCAGATTGACAGTATCTTGCGTAGTGGCGGCGGTAGGGATAACAGCAGAAAACGTATCTATGCCAAGTATCAGCAGGGTAAGACACCGGAAGAAATGGCAGAATTTTTAAAGAACGAGTATAAGACTACCGGAAAAGGTTTTGAGTTTGACGGAAATCCTGTTTCACTGTGGTTTGATGAAATGGGTATGCGTATCGGTTATGGTACATCGGCAAAGGAAAATACCCTTGCAGTGATGAGCTGGAGCGAAGTGGAGAGCCATATCCGTGTTATGGTGGAGAATGGTACTTATATGAGTGCCAATGAAGTATTCCTTGTGGATGCGGTGGAACATGAGAGAATTGCTACGGACATTAACAATTTCTTCCGTGACGGTATATCGGAAATGCCGGAGAGTCTGGAGCTTAAATTTTCTAACTACCCGGCAAGCATGGAAAGGCTATGCGAGCTTTTATCCACCACTGAGGGCAGACAACTGATTCAGGATGAGCTTGAAAAGGCAAAAGCAGAGCTTGACAGCGGAGAAAAGCAGATTAAATGGCGGTATGTGAAAAGACCGGATTATTTATTAGAACAGCTTGCGGATTTAGGTGTGGAAAAGAAAGAATTTCCGGTGCTTGATACGGTGGATGTAAGGAATGAGGATTTTATCACACAGGACGAGATTGATTACAGGCTGACTGGTGGAAGCGGCTTTGAACATGGAAAGTTCCGTATCTATGAGTATTTCATGGAAGGGCATGACAAGAAAGATAACATTGCTTTTCTGAAAAATGAATATGGTACAGGTGGCAGCTCCCATGCACTTCCAGGAAGTGACAGTGGGCACGAGGATCACGATGCCAAAGGTATCCGTCTGGAGAAAGGTAACTATGGCAGTCCTTACGCAAAGGTGCTTTTAAACTGGAATGTTGTCGAGAAACGTATCCGGGAGCTTGTGCAGGCAGATAAATACCTTTCGCCAGAGGGAAAGGAAGCCTATGCACAGTACAAACAGGAACAGGCAGAGAAAGCCATGCAAAAAGAACAGGAGAAGTTAGAGCATGGCACCCGCCTGGAATGTAAGGAAGCTATTGAGAAGGCGATTGCAGAAAACTTTGACGGTACCACGCTTCCGAGAAATACCGCAAAGGGTGTTATCGAGCAGTATGGAAAGGAACGTGTGGAATATGTCCTTGCCAACACCATTATGCACTTATCCCATGATGGGCGTTTTTCTGACAATAACAAGGAATGGGCAAAGGGCATTGTACCGAGTGCAGAATGGAATACGAGAGATCTGATTGTAACCTCGCACCCGGCTGTGCTTGACGGCTTTACCAATCAGGCAAGGCGGTATCAGGAATTAGATAGGGAGCCGGAAAAACAGCCTGTACCGGAGAGGGAAGAAACAGAAACCATTTCTGAAGGAGAAGCAAAAGCTCCGAAAACCGAAAAAGCAGACATAGAGCAGTTAAATAAAAGGCTATCTGAAATGTCGGCTGTGGTTAAAATCTGCGGAGCATTAGACCGGAAAGATGTGGTTGGCTTGAACGAAGAAACACAGGCAGTCACGATTACTGACGATGAGCGAACTTTAGAAGGAAAAGAGGTCTATGATTTCCTTTTTGCAGAAGCTGCAGACTATGTAATGATGCAGACAATCAGCGGCGAGACAGAAAAAGCTCTGGATATGGACAGTTTGTTAAAGGATGCCAGACAGTATGCGGCACGTTATGAGGGCGAGCCTGCCATAGAGCAGACAGAAGAACCGCCTTTGACTGCGGATGATGTTCAAAACCTTGTATTGATAGACCGGAAATATATCAGAGGTACACGAACAACAGTCTATGATTTTGAGTGTGATATTCGTGGGGAACATGATAAGCTGCAATATACGCTTGAGTACCATGATGACGGAGAAGGCTTTACCATTCATACGGAGAAGGATGATATTTGGGAACGTATGTCGGAGCCTGAACTGGCACGATTGGAGGGGATTCTCGGCAGGGAAGCATTATATTTTAAGTACCATGACAAAATAGTCGGGGCAAAGAGCCTTGAGGACATGGAGGAGATTCGCTTCAGCATTATGGAAGAAGAATCTCCTTATTTTTCTGCTGTTTCCCAAAGAGTATGGGGTGAATATGAACAGAAAAATGAAGAATTGTCCAATCCAATGCAAGAAAGTGAAGTGATTGCCGAACCGGAGCCGCAGAATGAAACAGAAGCGCCAAAGGAACAGCCGCCGATTGACAAATCGGGTGCAGTCAACTTCCGCATTGCTCCGGAAACAGAGGAAAGTGCCGGAAAAGGCTTTGCGGCAAAAGAAAAATTCCGTCAGAACGTGGAAGCTATCAGAACGCTTGAAAAGATTGAGGGCGAAAACCGTATTGCCACACCAGAAGAACAGGAGATTTTAGCAAAATATGTGGGCTGGGGCGGTCTTGCCGATGCCTTTGATGAAACCAAAGCGAACTGGGCAAGTGAATATCAGGAATTAAAGAGCCTGTTGTCAGCCGAGGAATACGACTCTGCAAGGGAAAGTACCTTAAATGCCCACTATACAAGCCCTGTGATCATCAAGGCGATTTATGATGTGATGGAAAGAATGGGCTTTTCAAAAGGCAACATCTTGGAGCCGGCAATGGGTATCGGAAACTTTTTCGGTATGCTGCCGGAGAATATGCAGGAGAGCAGGCTTTATGGTGTGGAGCTTGATGGAATTACCGGAAGAATTGCAAGGCAGCTATACCCGAATGCCGATGTGAAGATCACAGGCTTTGAAAAGACGGACTATCCAAATGATTTCTTTGATGTGGCAATCGGAAACGTGCCTTTCGGTCAATACAAGGTGGCAGACAGAGCCTATGATAAGCATAACTTCCTCATACACGATTACTTTTTCGCCAAAGCCTTAGATAAGGTCAGACCGGGCGGCGTAGTGGCATTTGTCACTTCAAAGGGAACAATGGATAAGAAAAGTCCGGAAGTCAGAAAGTACCTTGCGCAGAGAGCGGAGCTTCTTGGAGCGATCAGGCTTCCAAACACAGCCTTTAAGGAAAATGCGGGGACGGAGGTCACTTCGGACATTCTTTTCTTAAAGAAACGTGACAGGGTAATCGACACCCTGCCGGATTGGGTGTATCTTTGTGAAAATGAAGATGGCATAGCCATGAACCAGTATTTTGCAGACCACCCGGAGATGATCATGGGAAAAATGGAAATGGTCAGCGGGCAGTTTGGCATGGAAGCCACCTGTACACCGGATACAGCCATTCCTCTATCAAAGCAACTTGAAAAGGCTATATCCCATATCGAGGGAAGCATTGACGAGGTAGAGTTCGATGAACTTGATGATGAGCTGGCAAGAGAAGACATTCCCGCCGATCCGGGCGTGAAGAATTACAGTTATACGATCGTGGACGAGAGGGTGTATTACCGGGAAAATTCCATTATGAAGCCTGTGGACGTATCAGAAACGATGGAGCAGCGCATGAAAGGCATGGTGCAGATTCGTAACTGTACACAGGAGCTGATTGACTATCAGTTGAATGAATATCCGGAAGATATGATTAAGAGCAAGCAGGCAGAGCTTAATGAGCTGTATGATGCGTTTTCCAAGAAATACGGTCTGATCAATTCACAGACCAATAAGAGAGCGTTTAATCAGGACTCAAGTTATTGTCTGCTTTGTTCATTGGAGAAACTAGACGATGAGGGCAACTTCAAAGGCAAGGCTGATATGTTTTCAAAGCGAACCATTAAAAAAGCAGAAGTTGTCACAAGCGTGGATACCGCAAGTGAAGCACTGGCGGTGTCATTAGGGGAAAGGGCAAGGGTAGACCTAGCCTATATGTCGGAGCTTACGGGAAAAAGAGAGGAAGATGTGGCAAAGGAACTTGCCGGAATTATTTTCCAGAATCCGGTCACAGAAAAGTGGGAAACCGCAGACGAGTATTTAAGCGGCAATGTCCGGGAGAAGCTGGCAACGGCAAGGGTTTTTGCAGAGAACCGTCCGGAGTTTGCAATCAATGTCACAGCCCTTGAGGGTGTACAGCCAAAGGAGCTTGATGCAAGCGAGATTGAGGTGCGTATCGGTGCCACATGGATTGAGCCTAAGTACATCGAGGATTTCATGCGGGAAACCTTTGAAACACCGGATTACCTCTTTGACCGCAACCTTGTCGGGGTGCAGTATTCCGATGTGACAGGACAGTGGAACGTAAAGGGCAAAAATGCGGATCGTGGCAATTCACTTGTCAATATGACCTACGGAACGAGCCGGGCAAATGCCTACCGTATTCTGGAGGATTCCTTAAACCTTCGTGATACCCGTATCTTTGATACGATAGAGGAAGATGGGAAGGAAAAGAGAGTTCTTAACAAAAAGGAAACCACACTTGCCAGCCAGAAACAGGAAGCCATAAGGGAAGCCTTTAAGGACTGGGTATTTCGTGATCCGGAGCGCAGACAGACCTTGTGTGCCAAGTACAATGAGCTTTTCAATTCCACCAGACCGAGAGAGTATGACGGTTCGCACCTGAAGTTTCCGGGTATGACACCGGACATTACATTAAGACCGCATCAGCTTAATGCGGTGGCACACCAGCTTTACGGCGATAATACCCTGCTTGCCCATTGTGTGGGTGCGGGTAAGACCTTTGAAATGATTGCTGCAGCAATGGAGAGCAAGCGGTTAGGGCTTTGCCAAAAGAGCTTATTTGTTGTACCGAACCATTTAACAGAGCAGTGGGCGAGTGATTTCCTGCGCCTGTATCCGGGTGCAAATATTTTAGCTGCCACAAAGAAAGATTTTGAGCCTGCCAACCGTAAAAAGTTCTGTTCCCGTATTGCAACGGGAGATTATGATGCGGTCATCATCGGGCATACGCAGTTTGAAAAGATACCGCTTTCAACGGAAAGACAGGCTGCCATGATTGAGCGGCAGATAACGGAAATAGAAATGGCAATCGAAGCAGTCAAGGCGGAAAAGGGAGAGCGTTACACCATTAAGCAGATGGAAAAGACGAAAAAATCTTTAAGCGCAAGGCTGAGCCGATTAAACGATACTTCCCGCAAGGACAACGTAGTAACTTTTGAACAGCTTGGTGTTGACAGGCTGTTTGTAGACGAGAGCCACAATTATAAGAACCTTTTCTTATACACCAAGATGCGGAACGTGGCGGGTATTGCACAGACAGAAGCACAGAAGTCCTCGGATATGTTTGCAAAGTGTCAGTACATGGACGAGCTGACAGGCGGCAAGGGCATTACCTTTGCCACAGGTACGCCGATTTCCAACAGTATGACGGAGCTTTATACGAATATGCGCTATCTGCAATACAATACGCTCCAGAAACTTGGTCTTGGCAATTTCGACAGTTGGGCGGCTACTTTCGGAGAAACGCAGACCGCCATAGAGCTTGCACCGGAGGGAACAGGATACCGGGCAAAGACAAGGTTTGCCAAGTTCTTCAATCTGCCGGAGCTGATTTCACTTTTCAAGGAAAGTGCGGATATTCAGACACCGGATATGCTAAAGCTGCCTGTACCGGAAGCAGAGTACGAAAATGTGGTGTTAAAGCCGAGCGAGTACCAGAAAGAAATGGTACAGTCCCTTGCGGATCGAGCGGAAGCAGTGCGTGACCGCAGAGTAGATGCAACGGTTGATAATATGCTCAAAATCACGAATGACGGAAGAAAACTGGCATTAGACCAGCGTTTAATCAACGATATGCTTCCCGATGAGGATAATTCCAAAGCCACCACCTGTGTGGACAAGGCATTTGAGATTTGGGAGGAAACAAAGGAACAGAAGTCGGCACAGCTTATCTTCTGTGACTTATCGACACCGAAAGGAGATGGTACATTCAATGTTTATGAGGACATTCGGGGCAAACTGATAGAGAAGGGTGTCCCACCGGAAGAAATCGCATTTATCCATGATGCCAATACGGAAACAAGGAAAGCGGAGCAGTTTGCAAAGGTAAGAAGCGGACAGGTTCGTTTTTTGTTGGGTTCTACTGCCAAAATGGGAGCCGGAACCAACGTACAGGACAGATTGATTGCATTACACCATTTGGATGTGCCCTGGCGTCCGTCTGACATTGAACAGCAGGAAGGTCGTATTTTACGACAGGGCAATATGAATGATAAGGTCAAGATTTTCCGGTATGTGACGGAAGGCACCTTCGACAGCTATTCATGGCAGCTCGTTGAGAACAAGCAGAAGTTTATCGGGCAGATCATGACGAGCAAGTCCCCGGTACGTTCCTGTGAGGACATTGACGAAGCGGCGCTCTCTTATGCAGAGGTCAAAGCACTTGCAACCTGAAACCCGTATATTAAGGAGAAGATGGATTTGGATATACAGGTGTCAAAACTGAAGCTCTTAAAGGCGAATCACACAAGCCAGCGTTATCGTCTGGAGGACAATATCGCAAAGCATTACCCGATGCAGATCACAGCCTTAAAAGAAAGGCTTGAGGGATACCGGACGGACATTCTGACCTATACAGCGCATAAGCCTGTGGATAAGGACGTTTTTTCCATGAAGATAGGAAACCGTACCTATACGGACAAAAAGGAAGCGGGTGCGGCGTTGATTGATATGTGCCGGAGTGCAAAACAGCCAAACATGGCAGTAACAATCGGGGAATATCAGGGCTTTAAGATGAGCGTGTCCTTTGACTCGTTCTTCTCCAAGTTTACGGTCAGCTTAAAAGGAAGTCTGAGCCATGAGGTGGAAATCGGAGCCGATCCGCTTGGAAATCTGCAAAGACTATCCAATGCGTTAGAGGGAATGACCGGGAAAATGGCAGATGTGGAGCAGAAGCTTTCCAACGTGGAACATCAGCTTGAAACCGCAAAGGTGGAGGTCACGAAACCTTTTGCACAGGAGCAGGAACTGGCGGAGAAGCTAGAGCGACTTGCAGAGTTAAATGCGCTTCTTAATATGGACGAAAAGGGCGATAATGCGTTGGATATGGGAGATGATGAGCCGGAGGACGAAAACGGAGAGCAGAGCGCACAGGCACAGGAGGGCGAGCCGGACAGGGCAGAAGATATACAGGCGGTGGCTGATGAACCGTTAAAGCCTGTTGCAAGTTTTCTGATGTCGGAGCGTATCGCAGAGCATGACAAGGAACGGATGTTAGCAGACGGTTCCAGAGGGCGGGTATCCGTCAAGGAGAAACTTGCCGAGATGAAGCAGAAAATTTCCGATCAGAAGATGCCGGAGAAACCGGAGACTGTAAAGAGCAAAGGAAAAGAAGAAAGTTTATAGGAGGGTGCTATGGAAGCAAACGAACCAAAGAAAGAACAGAACACAGAGGAAATGGACGTTATGAAGCAGTTCATGGAGCTTTTGGGACAGCAGGGCATGAAAGAGCAGTCACAGGACTTTATGGAGGTCTTGCAGTATATCGCCGGGATGCAGTTACAGCTTTCCGCTATGGTGGACGAACTGCAAGGAGTACGGAAGCAGCTTGAAAGGATGCAGGAGAGCCAGCCGAAAGCAGCGGAAAGTCAGCTTTTGGATAAGGTGTCATACCTTCAGGAGAAGGTAAGCAGTCTTGCAGAACGCTTATCGGAATTGAAAGACCATTTGATTGACACCGCAGCACAGGCAGTAACCGCCTTTAAGGAAAAGGGAAGGGAGGAAATGAACAGGGTTCTTCAGAAAGGAATTTCCGGTGTGCAGTCGGTGCTTTCCGGATGCCGGGAGAAGATGGTTGATGTGCTTACCAGTTATGAAAAGACCGCCAACCAGATAGACAGTATCGGGGACGAGTTCAAGCAGATAGGGAACAGCGTAGCCAACGTGGGAAGGCTCTTAACCGGAAAAGGTACAAAGGAAGTGTCGGACGAAAAAGAGGGCGTTGCCCTTACAAGGGTACTGAATATGCCTGTAAAGAAGCATATCTCAGCCTTAAAGAAACAGGTGGAGCGGATTGACGGTGCAGTAGCGAAGCTGGATAAGATCTGTGCCGGACTGGATACCGGAAAGGATAAGGAAAAAAGCAGGGTGTCCGTCAAGGAAAAGCTGTCACAGATGAAAGTGAAATCGGAACAGCAGAAGAAAGAACCGGAAAAATCAAAGACCAAGAGTCAGGAAGCAAGTTTATAAAGGTTTATGGAAAGAGCAGGTAG
>OGQO01003177.1_pt1 | contig 11646 bp, 6 predicted proteins | sample 1553241 | NCBI WGS metagenome assembly OGQO01 (sample SAMEA2579933, study PRJEB22360) | human gut metagenome | biome: human gut; feature: human-associated habitat; material: faeces | place: Denmark | collected 2008/2010
TTGATGTCCACGATGACCAGCTCCGGCGGATTGTTGATGCGGGGAACCGGCGTACCCTTGCCGTCGCCCAGACCGCGGCTGATGACGAGGGAGGTGTCGCCGATCTGATGCAGCCCCTCGGTCAGCGTTGGCAGAACGCCCTGATCCGGCGTGTAAAGCCCGCCGATGCCGGGGATGCGGATCATCCCGCCGTGGGTGTGGCCGCAGAGCGCCAGATCGACCGGCACGTCAGAGAAGAAGCCGTCCTCCAGAAAATATTCCGGGTAGTGGACCAGCAGCAGCTTGAAGGCATCCAGCTGCTCAAAACTCTCGAAATATGCGCTGGCGTACCGCTCGTAGGAAGCGGGTGCTTCGGCCACGCCGCCGATGGCGATGGTGTTGCCGTTGACCTCCAGCGTCTCAGTCTCGTCTGCCAGGAAGTGGACGCCGATGGCCTCCAGATCTGTCCCGATGGGGGAGTTGTGAAAAACGATCTTGGGCCATTCGTGGTTGCCGGGCACGTAGTACACCGGTGCGATCTTGACCAGCTCGGTGCACAGGTCGGTGACGACGGAATAGTCGTCCACCAGTTTGTCGTTCATGTCGCCGGTGATGGCGATGATGTCCGGTTTGAGCGCGGTGATCCGCTCGATCAGATCCGCATTGTGGTCGCCGAACTCATGCAGATGCAGATCGGACAGCTGAACGACCCGGACGTTCGAGGTCAGCTTGTCGGACTGGACCTGATAGTAGCTCTCGACAAAGCTCTGATGTTTTGCAATGAGGGTGAAGATGCCCCACAGGGCCGCCAGCAGCACCGCCAGCCCCAACACGAACTGAAGGATGCCCAGGACGATCTTTTTCAAAGGGCCGAAACGGGCCTTGCGGGGCGCGTAATGAGAAGCCAAAATGTATCACTCCTGTCTGGTTCTTGAGCGCAGTGCTTCACGCAGCAGTGCGCGGATGGAATAAGCGTTGCTGGCCTTGCTCTCCGCAATGCCGATGGCGTATTCGTAGGTGGCCTCGGTGCTTTCGGCGTTGTAGGCCGCGATGAGGCGGTGGAAGTAATCGGCAAAGCTCTCAGCATCCTCCATCCGGCACTGGTCGAAGAAGCCGATGAACTGCTGGCCGCCGTTGTAATAGACGGTGCCGCAGGTGGCCGAGGCTTCCTTCAGGAAGCCGGCAAACTGGGCCAGCATCGCGTTGCCGCGTTCGCGGCCATAGACGGTGTTGATCTGGCTCAGGTTGGCCAGCTCCACCACCACACAAACGGTATCGTCCGGCAGGACGCGGCCGCTGTTGTTCCGGATGAACAGATCGCAGGCGGTGCGGTTGGGCATATCCAGCGACTGCTCGGTGAAGAACATGTATTCCACAAAGTCCTGGATACGGCCCAGCAGGATGGCGCCGCAGACGCCCAGGATGAAGAAGACCGCAACGCCCAGCAGGATATACAGCTTGACGTTGATCTTCTCGCTGACCGTGGTGCTGGCCAGAACGCCCAGGTTGACCGCGCCACAGTATTCGTTGTACTCCTTCATGGTGATGGAGAGGCTCTCATACAGGGAGTTCAGCTGGCTCTGCAGGGCGTCGATCTCCTGCTCCACAGACTGCTGGGAGAAGGCCTTGTTCTCGCTGGAAACGTCCGTGGAGTCGGCTGCATCCTGGAACACGCCGATGATATACTGGCAGTAGGCAGCGTCGATGACGTTGCTGGACTTGCGGTTCAGGATCGTCACGTAGTCGCTGATGAGGGTGTCGTAGACGGTGGTGCGGTCTACTTTGGTGTCATACTCGTAGACCTCGCTCAGCACGAAGCCGCCAGCGTCATCCTCGGTGCCGGTCCGGGCTCCTTTTTGATAGTAGAGGGCGCCGTCCTTGTTCTTGTTGCCGTAGCTCTGGATGACTTCCAGTACGGCGGCGACCTTCTCGGTGTCCACATCGCCTTCCATGATGTAGGTGTTGTAGCGCTCCTGGTATTTTTTGAGCAGGACTTCCCGGTTCTGTGTCAGCTTGCCGCCCAAAATCTCGGAGAAGAGATAGGGGATCTCAACGTCGCCGACGTAGGTGTACTCATCGAGCAGGTCCGAGAGAGACATCCCGGTGTGGGAAGAGATGAACTCCGGGTGCGATTTCTGGCAGTTGATGAGGTTGGAGGAAATCTCGGAAACGGTGTTTTTCAGGATCTCTGCCTGTTCGAGGTAGTCGTAGCCATGGCCGTCCAGCGCAGAGGCATTGTTGGGGATGGTGTAATAGTCCACGTATTTTTCGCCGAAGCTGGCAAAGTAGCAGCTCAGGATCTCATCCAGCATGGTGCGGGCGTACTCGGTGTCGTAATTGCTGCTGAGCGAGAGCGTGACGAGGTATTCGGTGGATTGGTATTCCTCCACGTCCTCACCTTTTTCAATTTTGGCCGCCTGGGTCTTGGCCACATCGTCGGGCACGATGGGGGTGACCGTGCCGCCGGAGCGGATGGTATCCACGTTGACGGTCAGGTCCAGATTTTCAATGGCCTGCTTGACGACGGAGGAAGAGAAGATCTCCGAAACATCCAGTTCGCCGCCGCTGGGGGTCTTGCCGTCCTCGGCCTGGGAGTAGTTGTATTTGATGATGGACTGCGCCGTATAGGCCTGATTGCTGGTGGCATAGCGCATGAAGAACACACCCGCACAGAACGACATCAGCGCGATGAGCGGCCACCATTTTTTCAGATATCGGATGATGTTAAAGCTTTTCATTTCGTTTTGTCCTTATCGCGGATGACTTTGCTCTTGGCGAGGACCCTGGCGCAGAGTGCACAGAACGTGACACCGCCGGTCAGGATCATCCACTTGATGCTCAGCTCGTCGGCCAGAGAACGTTTCTCAAAACTGATGGTCAGGTAGTTTTTGGTCTTGTAGCGGATGTATTCCTTGTTGAGGATCCGGGAGGTCTCGATGAGGTTCTCCAGCTTCTGCTTCATATCCTGGATCATGCTCTCGGCGGTCGCAATGCTGGAAGGCGTATTGGCCGTCTGGGCACTCATCTGGCGGATGGCGTATTCGTTTTTCTGGATGATGGCCATCGTATCGTTGGCGGAGTCGTTGGCGCTCTCGGCCGCCGAGGCCTGGTAGTCGATGGCGACCTTGGTGCGGGACATATAGAAGTTGTTCTGGGTGTCCAGCGTGGGGATCAGAACAACGGCAGTCAGGGCCGAGTCGTAGATCTCGATGGTGTGCAGGCGGTTCTGGTATTCGGCCATGAGTTTCTGGTAGCTGATGTTCTTCAGAAAGTTCTGGTATTCCAGCTTGCTGATGTAGCGTTCCCGGTTTTTGGAGAGGCCGCTCTGCAAAACATAGGAATCGTATTTTTCAAGGTCGATGCTGGTGAAATTGTCCACCTTCTGGCGCAGAGAGGTGAAGGTCTCGCCGGTGAGTTCGGAGCGGAAGGTGCCGTTCTCCTTGGCGTTGGTGTTCAGGAAGCGGTGGAGCTTCTGGCACTCCTTTTCAAAGAAGGAGCCGATCTCCATGTACTCCTGCTTGTCGCACTCGGACCAGTCGGGGGAGATGCCCATCTCGACGTAGGTATAGTCCTCGTAGAAGGCCTCTTTGTAGGACTCGACGATCAGGCTGAGCATATCTCTGGCCGAGATGCGGGGGCCGATCTCGTCGTTCTTTTCGTAGGTGATGGTGTAGGTGGTGGCGATCTTGTAGTTTGTGGTGTCGGAGGGCAGCTGCATTCCGTTGACGTTGGCAGCCCAGGCCGTGATGTTTTCGGCCATATCCTGCGCGGTGACCTGGCCTTCGAGGCCGGCCTTCGCGATGGCGCGGTCCAGCACGTCGTCCGATTTGATGAGCGAGATGTTGAACCGGGTGTTGTTGGGGTAAAGCCCTCTGGTGGCTTCCTCGTAGTTCAGGGCGATCATCATCTTTGCGGTGCGGGCTTTCAAGTGGTACATCACAAAGCTGGTGGAGCACATCACCAGAAGGATGAGGGCCAGGTAGAGGAGGCGGTGCTTCCACAGCCCCTGGAAGAGAAGTTCGACCAGCGCCCAGAACTTACTTTTTTGCGGGCGGTTCGGTTGGTTTGTTTTGGGAGATGGCATGGTTGTAGATCACCTCGTTTCGATCCAGCTGCTTCATAGCGTGGCCGATGGGCAGCAGCATGAAGATCGTGTTCATATAGCAGTAAAAGGCGGTGTTGTCGGTCGCGTAGGTCACAAACGCATAAATGGTGCAGTACAACAGCAGGAAAGCGGTCTCGGTGCCGTACTGCTTCTGGCACCAGACGACCTTGCCCTGCCAGCTGAGCCAGATCCAGAAGGAAAAGCCCCAGAAGCCAAGCTCAATGTACATGGTCACAAGGTCGTTGTGCATCCCGCCGAAGTCGTGGGTGCCAAAGACGCCGATGCCCGCTGCGTTCATGATGCTGATATACCGCGTGACCCAGCCGATGCCGTAGCCGCGGAACGTGGGGCTGAAGGAATACAGGTCGGTGAAGGCTTCGTACAGGCCCTCGCGGCCCATGGTGTCGATGCCCAGGGTGTCCACCGTCCAGCTGAACAGGCCCGACCAGATAAAGAAGACGTAGAACAGGCAGATGGCGATGGCGAAGATGGAGATGGAATGGAGCACAAAGTTCTGCCCCTTGGGCTTGAGCCGGGTGATGAACAGGTGCATCAACAGCACGCCGAGCATACCGATGAGGGCGATGCGCTTGAGACCCAGATAGAAGAAGCCCGCCGCCAGTGTGAGATGGACGACCCGCCGCCAACCTTTTTCAAAGAGGGCGTAATAGAGGACCATCAGCCCGAACCCGAAGGTCAGGTCGTGGACTTCCAGCGCCTTGATGGGCGCATTGGTGTCCACGCCGCCGGATTTGGCAAAGGCGATGAAGCCGGTGATGAACTCGCTCAGGCCGTAGGGCCGGAGGCTGTCGAACACCAGAATGCAGACATTGGCGATGCACATGCCGTAGAAGGTGTAGTCGATGGCTTTGCCGCCGAACAGATACACCGCTGCGCACATCGAGGTAAGCGAGATCATGTGGTAGAGGATGGTGGAACACCCGCGGGACATGTAGTTCAGCTGCTGGAAATCCAGCGACCAGACAAGCATGGACCACGCCGCCATCATCACAAAGGGGATGAGAAAGATGATGTAATATTCCCCGATGAGGGGCAATCGGTTGAAGTCTCCGGTGATGAGCAGAAAACAGGCGGCCAGGCCGACCACGGCGGCCTGCACCAAGTACTTCATGAACCAGGGCAGGCCCATGCCGCGGTACCAGAACCCGATGCCCATCATGGCAATGTAGAGCAGCGGCAGCCAGAACGGCCGCTGCGCCGGTTTCCGCTTCAGGAATTGTGTTCCTCCATGCTGCGCAAGATACTCCCAGTTTCCGCTGCCATATCCCCCAAAGAGTAGTTTCATAAAACTTGGCATCTGCCCTCCTGTGCGAGCCTGCGGGCAAGCCGCGGCTCTTCGCGTTCGTTCAGTTCAAAAGCTCCACGATGGCCTGATAGTTGCGGGCACAGTTCTGGTCATCCACCTGGTCGAACAGCGCGTCCACACGCTTTGCGTAGAAGGGGGATATCGTACCGTTCTGGGCCAGAGCGCCGTCCAGCTCCCGGAAGAGCGCTGCCTGCTCGGTGACCACAGGCCCGAAGCCGTCGTCCCGGTAGCTGGAGGAGCCGTATGAGGCCGACGTCGTGGTGCACGCCCCAATACTGCGCCTCATCGAACTGGTAATAGAGGAGGGGCTTTTTCATATAGGCAAAATCGAACTGTACGCTGGAAAAATCGCTGACCATGACGGCGGATTCCATCAGAAGGGTCTGCACATCGGCCTCGCCCAGCGCCGCGATCTTCACCCGCGGGTTGGCGGTGTGGAAGCTGCTCAGAAAACGCTGCACCTCGAAATGAGGGTAGAAGACGGCCTCATAGCCGTGCTTCTCCAGCAGCGCCTCCAGCTCCGGGCTGGAGATGACGTCCTGCCAGTGCCGGAAGTAGTCGCTCTGCTCAAACTCGGCCTGGGTCTTCCGCTCGATGGCGTAGGTGCGCCAGGTGGGCATCAGCAGCAGCTGGCGCTTGGTCTCGTGGGGGCGCAGCAGGGCGTCAAACCGGCACAGACCCAGCCGTTTGACAATACCAGCTGGATAATGATAGGCGGATTCTACAAAATCCCGCTCTTTTTGCAGGGAGCAGACGAAAAGGTCGGTGCGGATGTTGGGGTAGTGATACCATTTCATGTCGTCGATGATGACCCCATGCTGCAAAAAGGCGCGGGGGCCATGGACCACATGGAGCTTGTCGAGCATGTAGTAGCTGTCGATCTCCGGGGTGTAGCCCAGCACATGGGTGCTGATCTTCATCTCCGATGCGGCGCAGAGCAGATAGTGCTTCCAGCTGCGGTAGGGCACGACTCGGCCCAGCGCCTTCACCCGCTCATAGTCCGACAGGGTGGGGTCTGCTACGAACCAGCTGTTCAATTCAGGATGCTCCCGGTTCAGGTAGGCAAAGATGTGGTAGCCGTTGTCCCGCGCTTCGCGGCCCCGCTCAGAGACGAGCCAGACATGCCGGTAATCCTTGTTCCAGCACTTCAGAACGGCAGCACAGCAGGTGGCAGTTTCATATTTCAGGAGTTCCCGCAGCAGATGAAAGGCGCGCCGGGTCTTTCGCAGCAGATCGTTCATAGACGTCGTTCCTTTACATTCAGTTGATAATATAGAGAAAATTCCGATTCATCAGGCTTTCTTCACCACATCGCCATACAGGGCCAGCAGCTGGTCGCAGTAGCGTTCCAGCGTCATCATGCGGTCTTTTTTCTGGATGCAGTGGGCCGACATCTCGGCCAGCAGGGGCTTGTCTGCATAGAGCGCCCGGATCTTTTCCGCGTAGGCGGCCGGGGTGAAGGTGTCGTTCAGGATGCCGGTGCGGCCCTCTTCCACCAGTTCCGGGATTCCGCCAATCCGGTTGCAGAGCACCGGGGTGCCGAGGGACTGGGATTCCAGCAGAGCCAGCGGGCAGTTTTCGTACCAGATGGACAGGTGCAGGGTGAACAGCGCCCCGGCTACGAGGTCTTCGAGCGCTTTGCCGGTCTGGAAGCCGACGTACTTCACGTTGGGCAGGGTGCAGTTTTTGCACAGATCCTCCATGGGGCCGCTGCCCGCGATGACGAAAGGAATGTCCGGCAGCAGCTTGCAGGCTTCGAGGATGCGGTCGATGCCCTTTTCCTCCGAGAGGCGGCCGAAGTAGAGGATGTAATCTCCCTTTTTGGCAGGGGCAGCCGCAGCGACCCGGCTCAGAAAGTTGTGCAGCATCACCGTCTTGCCCCGGAAGCGGGGGACGGTGAGGAGCTTTTTCTCCAGGAACGCACTGGGGCAGATGAAGCGGTCGATTTTGTCATAGACGTGATTGCACTCGTAAAGGGTGCCCTCCACGGCACCGATGAGGCTCTTGGGCAGCGAGCCGTGGATGCAGCGCTTTTTCACGCAGGGCCACTTGCTTTTTTTGCCCATGCAGGCTTCGCAGAGCTTTTTGGAGTTGAACTCCATCATCATGTGGTTGGGGCAGAGCATCTGCACATCGTGCACCGTCTGCACCATGGGCACCCCGCATTCTGCCCCGGCGCAGATGACCGAGGGTGTCAGCTGGAAATTGATGTTGTTGAAATGGATGAGGTCGGGCTGGAACTGCCCGATGACCTGCTTCAGCTTCCGTTTCGCCTCAAACGAGTAGAGGATGCGGAAGGGGTAGAGCAGTTTTTCCGGCCCGGCGTTGTGAAAGTCCATATTGGTGGTGGCGAGGTGCAGGGCATTGCCGACGGTGTTCTTTTCGTCGTACATGCCAAAATATTCGACCTCGTGGCCCCGGCGGGTCAGTTCCTCGCCGATCTTAAGGAAATAGGTCTCTGCACCGCCGCGGGGGTAGAGAAATTTATTGACGAATAAGATCTTCACAGGGTCCAGCCTTTCGTTGCGAAAAGTAGAATCGGAGGATTTCTATATAATAGGTATAAATAAACAACTTAATAATAGCATCATCCCTCTTTTCCTGCAAGATGTATTCACAAAATCATCGCAATTTGGCGGGGAAGGCGGCCCGAAAACGCAAAAACCGTGGGCGGCGGAATGGCATCTTCCGCGCCCACGGTTTGTCAGAGGTGGATATTCGGTCAAAGATCGTAAAGTGCGTTCAAAAATTTACTGCAAAGTGCTCGGTGCGTCGCTCAGGTTGTGCACGATGCCGTACCAGCGGCAGTTCGTCTGGCTGCTCAGGTCCACATCGCTGAACTTGGTCACGCCCGAACCGTTGATGTCCGCGCCAAAGACCTTGTACATCGCCTGCCCGGTCGGGTTGGCCGGGAAGACATAGGCTGGCAGGTCGGTGGGCCAGGTCTCGGCAGCAATATACCATCTGAAGTTCGTGATATAGGCAAGGGTCCGCCCGTCGTAGAATTTGAATCCTCTCTGGTAGGTGTCGCAGTAGCAGTCCGAGAAGCGGGGGCCATTCACGCGAATGTACGCAAAGACGGTATCTTCCATCAGGGCCTTTTGGGTATCGTGGTCGCTGTGGTCGAAATCGTAGCACCAGGCGTGAACGTTGTGGAAGATGCTGCTGCCGTTGCACGAGAGCGCCGTCTTCACGTTCAGGATGACGATATCGGTGTACATGGAGTCGCCGGTGTCGTAGATGCCCACTGCGTACTGGTATATCAGCGATGTCTCAATCAGGCAGTTGCGCACCATCAGCTCATACGAGAGGTTGCTTGCCACCAGACCTTCCGTCTCCATGGACGCATCCTCGAATTTGCCGCAGATGCCGTACCGCTGGAAGTTTTGGATGGAGATGTGGTCGATCAGGGTGCATTTCTGCCGTGCCACGGCGATGCAGTCGTCTGCCTTGAAGTTCGCGTTGACTTTGCCGTTGCCCCGGATGAACATGTCCTGACGAGGGTGTCCAATGGGTGTCATTTTGCCGCGGATCTCGACAAAGCGGTCCACTTTGGTGGCAGCCGTGCACTTCAGCTCGGCGTTGTCGAGCACCATATAACAGAAGTCGAGCACCAGCTTGCCGGAAAACGCATACACGCCCTTCGGGAAATACAGCGTCTCGGCCGGGTGCGCGGCGATGAGCGCATTGAACGCGGCCAGGTTGTCGGTGGTGCCGTCCCCCTTGAAGCCGTAGTCCAGCACGTTCAGCATCCCGCTGCCGCCTGTGCTCAGGGTGGTGCCATTCAGGTTGTATACCATATCAGTTTGCCTCCATCAGGGTCGTGATCTGTGCATCGGTCAGCGCCGTGTCAAATACCCGGAAATCATATACCGTGCCATTGAAGAAACGGTCCTTTGTCGTGCCGTCTCCCCAGCCCGCACCGAGGATCAACGGATGGTCCACCGTCTTGTTCGCGGCATAGTTCGGAATGTTCTTCCACTCGGTCATGGAACCGTAAGACAGGAACCGGAACTGTGTCCCTTTGATCTGAAGCAGGAACTTCAGTTTCTTGCCGGATTCGATCTTGACAAAGTGACTGGCGTAAGTGAACATGTTCACGCCCACGGTTCCGTTGGTCCATGTGGCAACCACGATGCCTCTCTGATCGTTGGTAGTAAGATTGCTGAAGCAATCAAGCAACGATGTCACCGTATTGACCGCACTGTCTGCTACCGTAAAGGTGGCATACACCGTCAGATCCATGCCGGTATCAATGGCTGCAAACGGCTTGATCCCAGTGTCGATCCATTCTTTGTTGGTCGGCACAAAGGTCTTCGGAGCCGCCAGTTTATAGCGCGGCGTCGGCAGGCCGTTGTTGGGGGGATCTGGTGTGTCCGGCTGGCTGGGCGTGGGCGGGACATCGGGCAGACTGCTGCCGCTCCAGAGTGCAGCCAGTGCGTTGTAGTGGGGCAGCATCTCGCCGTTGTCGTAGACGGCGTGGCGGAACAGCGCAAGGATGAGCCCGCGCTCCTCGTCAGACAGGCCGGATGCGGCGTTGCGAAGCTCTCGCTTGACCTGCTGCAAAAACTGCTGCCAGGCCGGGGTGCCCGGTTCGGGCAGGGTTGGGTCCGTGGTGCCGGAGTTGCTCAGCACCCTGTAGGGGACGCTGGCGCTGGTCACGGTGCGGGTGCCGTCGGAGCCTTCAAAGGTGACGGTCCCGCTGCCGCCCTGTGCAGTGACGAGGGCGGGCACCTCGACGGCTCCGTCGGCCACAAGAGTGGTCAGCGGCCCGGCCGGACCGGGCAGATGCCAGAACGCCACAACGGTGGTGCCGTCCCATTCGCCGGAGCAGACGACCCGCAGCCGATAGACGCCGGTGTTGTGCGCGTAGCCAAGCAGCAGCCCGCCGGAATAGCCCGAAAGGACGGCGCGGCCGTTGGAGCAGAGCGTAATTTGTTGTTCGATCATAGAAAACCTCCCATCTGTAAAAAAGATCAAGTGCGAGCAGGAACAGGAAAAAGCAGAACGCTGCCCTGTGCAGGGAAAACGACGCTAAGGGGAATGATCCATTCACTTCGCCTCCTTTTGGTTGTGAAATGGCTGCGTTAATGTGTGAAAACAGTATAAATCAACAACAGCAAGTTGTCAATACGAAATTTGAAGATTTCGCAGCGTGGGTTCAGATGCGTTGCAATCGCGCGGATGGTGCGTTATAATACAACCACACAGACACGACCAGGAAGCCCAGAGGATGCAGTGTAAGAAAGGAACGTGGATATGAACTATATCATGGCGCTGGATGCCGGGACGACCTCGAACCGCTGCATCCTGTTCAACAAGGCGGGCGAGATGTGCAGCGTGGCTCAGAAAGAGTTCACCCAGTATTTCCCGAAGCCGGGCTGGGTGGAGCATGACGCAAACGAGATCTGGACCACGCAGCTGGGCGTGGCGCTCTCAGCCATGAACCAGATCGGGGCCAGCGCGTCGGACATCGCGGCTATCGGCATCACGAACCAGCGCGAGACCACCATCGTCTGGGACCGTGAGACCGGGGAGCCGGTCTATCATGCCATCGTCTGGCAGTGCCGCCGCCCCAGCGCCTACTGCGACGAACTCAAGGCGCGGGGCCTGACCGAAACCTTCCGGGCAAAGACGGGTCTGGTCATTGACGCATACTTCTCCGCCACCAAACTGAAATGGATCCTGGACAACGTGCCCGGCGCGCGGGAAAAGGCCGAGGCCGGGCGGCTGCTGTTCGGCACGGTCGAGACGTGGCTCATCTGGAAGCTGACCTGCGGCCGGGTCCATGTGACCGACTACACCAACGCCAGCCGCACGATGCTGTTCAACATCCACACGCTGGAGTGGGATGAGGATATCCTGCGGGAGCTGAACATCCCGCGCTGTATGCTGCCCACGCCCATGCCGTCCAGCTGCTTCTACGCGGAGGCCGACCCGATGCACTTTGGTTCGGGCATCAAAATTGCAGGCGCAGCGGGCGACCAGCAGGCCGCGCTCTTCGGGCAGACCTGTTCGGCGGGTGAGGCGAAGAACACCTTCGGCACCGGCGGCTTTCTGTTGATGAACACCGGCAAAACGCCGGTCGTCTCGAAAAACGGCCTTGTCACGACCATTGCGTGCAGCAGCGGAAAAAGCGTGAATTATGCGCTGGAAGGTTCCATCTTCGTGGCCGGTGCGGCCATCCAGTGGCTCCGTGATGAGCTGCGCCTGCTGGAAGAGGCCCGGGACTCGG
>OGQO01003200.1_pt1 | contig 11562 bp, 6 predicted proteins | sample 1553241 | NCBI WGS metagenome assembly OGQO01 (sample SAMEA2579933, study PRJEB22360) | human gut metagenome | biome: human gut; feature: human-associated habitat; material: faeces | place: Denmark | collected 2008/2010
CAGCCATATCATATGACAACGATTACAAATGTAACGCTGCCAGAAAATGTTTCTGTTAAGCTGGCAACAGTTGAGGCACCAGCGCCGGGAACACCAAGAGATTCCTTCTATAGCTGCCCAACACTGCCAATTCCGGAAAATGGCTACCGCTATCAGAAAGAGACAGATGTATATCCATTGCCTCTTACTGTTTTTCCGCCGTTTGAAAATCGTACAACCGGAAAGACAAGAAATCCGGCAGAGGAGACGAGCCGTAAAGAGGTGCCGGGCATGATTTATAATGAAGGTCTTGCGCAGCGTGAGTACACTGTTTATCGTGATCATGGCAAGCATGTATCTGTTACTATGAAGAAGATGACAAAAGAGCAGGTTGGCGAAATTGCAGCAGTTGAGCGTGAGTGCTTCCTTCCGGCAGAGGCTGCATCCGAGAAGGATTTTGAGGAGCGTTTTTCAAGTCCGGCATTCGTTTGCTATGGTGCATACAATGAAGAAGGAGAGCTGATTGGCTTTATTGATGGTGCTTCCTATGATAAACCAGAGCTTCCTGATGAGCTTTATCATGATACTGCAAAGCTTGTGGAAAATGGTCCATGGCAGACTGTATTTGGTGTTAATGTGATTGCGCGATACCGCAGAATGGGTGTTGCAGGTCAGATGGTACGTCACTATGTTGAGGAGAGCCGTAAGCGCGGACAAGACGGTGTTGTATTAACGTGTAAGGATCATTTGCGTCCTCTTTATGAAAAAGCCGGCTTTATATGGCAGGGTGTATCAGCTTCCACACACGGCGGTGTGAAGTGGAATGATATGCTGCTTCGCTTTCGAAAAGGAGAATAAAATAAATGAAGAAACTATTGATTTATTTAAAGGCATACCGTAAGGAGGCATGTCTGGCACCAATTTTTAAGATGCTTGAGGCTGTCTTTGAGCTGTTTGTGCCGCTTGTTATTAAGGGAATCATCGATTACGGTATTGCAGCAGAAGACCGCGCATATTGTCTTCGCATGGGACTGCTGCTTTTACTGCTTGCCGTAATCGGTCTTGCAATGGCAACTACAGCGCAGTGGTTTTCTGCAAAAGCAGCAGCCGGCTTTGCAGCTAAAATTAAGCAGGTATTAATGGAGCATATACAGAAGCTTTCTTATACTGAGCTTGATACTATTGGTACATCAACGCTGATCACACGTATGACAAGTGATGTCAATCAGGTTCAGACAGGAACGAATCTGGTGCTTCGTCTGTTCATGCGTTCTCCATTCATTGTATTTGGTTCTATGATTATGGCATTTACTATTGATTTTAAGGCTGCCATGATTTTTGTGATTACAATTCCGCTTTTGTCTGTTGTTGTATTTGGCATTATGCTTTCAAGCATTCCGCTGTATAAAAAGGTACAGTCACAGCTTGACCGCGTGCTTGGTATTACAAGAGAAAATCTGACAGGTGTGCGTGTAATTCGTGCATTTAATAAGGAAGAAGAAGAAATTAGCCACTTTAAGGCAGAGAATGAGCAGTTTACCAGACTGCAGACTTTTGTTGGAAAGATTTCAGCATTGATGAATCCATTAACATTTGTTATCGTTAATTCTGCAATTCTTGTTCTTGTCTGGACTGGTGCCTGGAGAGTAGAGGGCGGCATTTTGACACAGGGTGCAGTTGTAGCTCTTGTCAACTATATGTCTCAGATCTTAGTCGAGTTGATTAAATTAGCAGATTTGATTATCAATATCACAAAGGCAGTTGCATGTGGAAATCGTATCCAGAAGGTTCTCGAAGTAGAGCCGTCTATGGAAAATGGAAGCAAAGAGTGCGTTGAAGAAAAAAACACTCAGGAAAATGCAGTTGATTTTAATCATGTATCATTAACGTATGCAGGTGCAGGAGCACCATCTCTTACTGATATTGATCTTCATGTAAAGACAGGTCAGACAATTGGTATTATAGGTGGAACTGGTTCAGGAAAAACATCTGTTGTTAATTTAATTCCTCGTTTCTATGATGCGACACAGGGAAATGTCCTTGTATTTGGAAAGCCTGTAAAAGAACAGGATATGGAATCACTTAGAAGCCAGATTGCCATCGTGCCTCAAAAGGCAGTGCTGTTTGCTGGAACCATTCGTGAAAATATGAAGTGGGGCAAGGAGGATGCAACAGATGAGGAGATCATGGAAGCACTTACAATTGCTCAGGCAGCTGAGGTAGTGCAGAAAAAGGAAGGTGGCCTTGATGCTTTTGTTGAGCAGGGCGGAAAGAACCTTTCTGGTGGTCAAAGACAACGTCTTACTATTGCACGTGCATTAGTAAGAAAGCCACGCATTTTAATTCTTGATGACAGTGCCTCAGCACTTGACTTTGCAACTGATGCAGCTCTTAGAAAGGCAATTCGCGAGATGAAAAATGCACCAACTGTATTTATTGTATCACAGAGAACTTCCTCTATCAGATTTGCTGATCAGATTTTAGTGCTTGATGATGGAAAGAGCGTTGGTGTTGGCACGCATGATGAGCTTCTTAAAACATGCAGTGTATATAAGGAAATTTATGATTCTCAGTATAAAAAGACTGACGGCCAAAAGTCAGGAAAGGAGGCGTAATCATGGCAGCGAAGAAAAAATATGATCGTACCAAACAGAAGGAAACACTTGCAAAGGTATTAGAATATATAGAGCATTATCGTGCTGTTTTAGTGTTCTCACTAATTTTAGCTGCGGTGACAGTTGCATGTACGCTTTATCTTCCTATTCTGACAGGAGACGCCATCAATTTGATTTTATCGCCTGGACAGGTGGATTTTGATGGAATTAAGCCTATTCTTTATAAAGGTGCAGCTGTTATTATTATCGGTGCTGCTGCACAGTGGATTATGAATATCTGCAATAACCGCATTACTTATGCAGTTGTGCGTGATATTCGTCAGGAGGCCTTTGAAAAGATTGAAAGACTTCCATTAAAATATATCGACAGTCATCCATATGGTGATATAGTAAGCCGTATTATTGCCGATGCTGATCAGTTTTCTGATGGTCTGTTAATGGGCTTTACTCAGCTTTTTAGCGGTGTTATTACAATTGCAGGTACACTGATTTTCATGCTTACAATTAATATTCCAATGACAGCAGCAGTTGTTGTTCTGACGCCAATTTCATTTTTCGTGGCAGGTTTCATTGCTAAGAAGACGTTTCATCTGTTCAAGAAGCAGTCAGAGACTAGAGGCGAGCAGACTACACTTATTGATGAGATGATCAATAATCAGAAGGTCGTTAAGGCATTTGGTCAGGAAGAAAAGGTAATGGATCGCTTCAATGAGGTCAATGAACGCCTTCGTGACTGCTCTGTAAAGGCAACATTCTTTTCATCTATCACAAACCCGGCAACACGTTTTGTAAACTCTCTTGTATATGCAGCTGTTGCCGTATTCGGAAGCTTTTTCTCTATTGGCGGCGGAATAAATGTCGGTCAGCTGTATAGCTTTTTAAATTATGCAAACCAGTATACAAAGCCATTTAATTCTATTTCAAGCGTTGTTACGGAGCTTCAGAATGCGCTCGCATGTGCAGGAAGACTTCTTGATCTGATTTATGAAGAGACAGAGGTACCAGATGCAGATAATGCAGATGTTTTGCAGAATGTTGACGGTGCTGTTAAATTGTCTCATGTAAACTTCTCTTATGATCCTAAACAGAAGCTGATTGAGGATTTAAATCTGTCTGTAAAGCCAGGACAGAGAGTAGCAATTGTTGGTCCGACTGGATGCGGAAAGACTACATTGATAAATCTTCTTATGCGTTTTTATGATACAAATGCTGGTACAATTGAAGTTGACGGTCATAATATTCGCAATGTGACAAGAAAGAGCTTACGAGAAAATTATGGTATGGTGCTTCAGGAGACATGGCTTAAAAGCGGTACAATACGTGAAAATCTGATGATGGGACGCCCAGACGCAACAGAGGAAGAAATGATTCAGGCAGCAAAGGCAGCTCATGCACACAGCTTTATTAAGAGAATGCCAAAGGGATATGATACAGATATAGGACAGGATGGCGGATCTCTTTCTCAGGGACAAAAACAGCTGCTTTGTATTACGCGAGTTATGCTTTGCTTGCCTCCGATGCTGATTCTTGATGAGGCAACATCTTCAATTGATACACGTACTGAAATAAAGATTCAGGAAGCATTTAGCCGAATGATGCAGGGACGAACAAGCTTTATTGTGGCACATCGTCTTTCAACTATTCAGGAAGCAGATGTGATTCTTGTTATGAAAGATGGCCATATCATCGAGCAGGGCAACCATGAATCATTGCTTGCAAAGAATGGATTCTATGCTAAGCTGTATAATAGTCAGTTTGCGCTGTAACAAAGGGGTACAAACAAAATGAGTTTAGTAGAGTTATTTATTCTGGCGGTGGGTCTGTCTATGGATGCGTTTGCCGTATCAATCTGTAAGGGATTGTCTTTAGGAAAAATCACAAAGAAGCATATGGCTATTGCAGGTGCGTGGTTTGGAGGCTTTCAGGCACTGATGCCGCTTATAGGATATTTCCTCGGTAGTTTTTTTGCTGATATGATTACAAAGTATGCGCACTGGATTGCGTTTGTACTGCTTATTATTATCGGTGGAAACATGATTAAGGAAGCGATGGGAGAGGACGAAAAGGTTGATGCCTGTATGGATGCAAAGGAGATGTTCCTTTTGGCGATTGCCACTAGTATTGATGCACTTGCTGTTGGTGTGACCTTTGCATTCTTAAAGGTACAGATAGTTCCGGCTGTAAGCTTTATTGGCTGGGGAACCTTTGTCTGTTCTGCAATTGGCGTTAAGATTGGAAGTATATTTGGATCTAAATACCGCTCAAAAGCAGAATTTTGCGGAGGCATGATTCTTATTTTGATTGGACTGAAGATTTTGCTTGATGGATTAGGAATTATATAAAAAAGAGAGCAATCACCCAGATGTTAAATGTCTGGATGATTGCTCATTTTTATTCTTAGGATTCGTCTTGATTGTCAAGCAGCGCAAACCCTGCAACATGCGTAGTAGGAAGTGAGAATACAATCGTTCCGGCTTTGCTGTCAGGACCTGCTTTTTTCAGGATAGACTGCATTATAGCTGCCTTTTGGGAAGCTGCGGCAACGATCATGATCATTTCTTTTTCCTGTGCAATTGTGATGTTATAGAATTTTGGTGCACCCTTTGCGCCAGTTCCTTTTCCGTGAAGGACGGTGCCGCCTCGTGCACCTGCTGCGCGTGCCGCATTCATAACCATATCGGTGCAGCCCTGGCTGCAGACGGCAACGATAAGCTCATGCGCATAATTAAGCGAAGGTGTGTAAGCTGCGTTATCTGTTTCTCCATTTAAAAAGGCCACTGTTTTTCCTCCTCCAACACTTTTAATAGGGACAGCAATCACGATTCCATGACCAGGAACCCCAATGTGCATATGGCGTTTTTGCGCCTGAATCAGTTTTTTTGTTTTTTCTTCACTGGCCACGGTAAACACAATACGTCGTTCATTAGATTCTATGCCAAGAAGATCAAGCATACTTTGCACTGCTGTGCCGCGGCCAGCCATTGTAATGCTAAGCGGCAGATCAAGCTGACTGCAAAGATCCATCAGAATGGAAAGTGAGTCCGGGTTTATGATTGAGATTATGTAATTCATTTCGCATGTCCTCCTTCCCACAATTCAACAATATCGTAGTCGCCATAGACAACAGTAGTTTCTTTGGTACGTTTTTGCTTTTGCTCATAGAAAAGACCGACAAGCTGAATGGAGACGAGAGGCATCATGGCAACGAGTGCAACAACTCCAAATGCATCCTGGAGTACATTGCCGCCAAGTGCGATGCTCGCGCCCATGAAAAACTGAAGCATAAATGTTGCTGTCATCGGACCAGATGCAACACCTCCAGAGTCAAATGCAATAGCTGTGTAGATATCTGGAACGAAGAAGGTTAAAATTAATGCAGTTGCATAGCCTGGAATTAAAAACCAGAAAAGAGAAATTCCAGTGAGAACGCGAATCATGGAAAGTCCCATTGCAATTGCAATTGATAGGCTGCGCTTAATTACACGTCCGGGGATAGCACCGGCACTGACTGTTTCAATCTGTTTTTCAAGGACTGCAACAGCCGGCTCAGCTGATATGATAAACCAGCCTATTGCCATGGCAAGAGGAACGAGCCACCAGACACTTTTTCCAGAGGAAAGTGCTGCACCAAGCTCAGCGCCAAGGGCAGAAAATCCGATGTTAACGCCGGTCAAAAAGAGTACAAGACCAATATACGTATAAAGTAAGCCAATCATAATCTTTCCGAGGTGTCTGCTGTCAAGGTGAAGCAGTGTAAACTGAAACAGAAAGAAGATCACGATGATTGGAAGCATAGCAATGGCAGTTTCTTTTAGATAATGAGGGATTGCATGAAGAAAGGCATATCCAATATCTGTGGTCGTGCCATAAGAAGCAGTGCTAAGATCTGCAACGGCGGCATTGTCCTTGTAGAAAAATCCAAGAATCAAAACGGCAAGAACAGGGCCAATCGAGCAAAGAGCAACAAGACCAAAGCTGTCGGCTTCGGCGTTTTTATCGCTTCGTACATTAGACACACCAAGTCCAAGTGCAAGGATAAAAGGAACAGTCATTGGTCCGGTTGTAACACCGCCGGAATCAAAAGCGATGCCAAGAAAATTTTTGTCGGCAAAAAAAGCAAGCAAAAATATGATGGCATAAAAGAAGATCAGCAGCAGGCGAAGGCGCATTCCTGTTAGGATACGCAGCATACATACGCTCATAAAAAAGCCTACTCCGGCACCAACTGTGATAAGCAGTACCGTGTTGCTGATATGAGGGACGGTCTGGGCAAGAACTTGAAGATCAGGTTCAGCGATCGTGATCGCGAAGCCCAGAAGAAAACTGACAGCAAGGATCAGCGGGAGATTTTTTGTGCGTGTGAGCGCTGTTCCAATTTGATTTCCAATTGGTGTCATAGACTGCTCAGCTCCCAGTGAGAAAAGGCCCATACCGATAATCAGCATCAAGGCTCCGACAAGAAAGGTCAGGAGAAGATCCGGCTGCATAGGGGAAATGTACAGACACAGAAGAAAGACGATTATAACGATTGGTAAAACAGAAAATAATGATTCTACCACCTTTTCCGTGACTGCGGTGCGTGTTTCTCTCAGATGAATCTGTCTGATAATGATACCTCCTTTAAGATGTTTTCTTTTAGTATATCAGATGGCATTTAATCGCGCAACCCGCAAAAACGATTGACAGAAAGTTAACAGGTGAGTATAGTTGGGAGTGGACAAAAATGAATTATATATGAAAACATATGAAAACAGAGGAGATAAATTTCATGGAAAATAAAATTTTGACAACAAATTTTCATACACATACAACTCGCTGTAACCATGCAGCTGGTGAGGATCGCCAGTATGTAGAGGAGGCAATAAAGGGTGGACTTAAGGTGCTTGGCTTTTCAGACCATTCCCCGTATTTCTTTTCAGGTGATTATTACTCTACTTTCCGTATGAAAAGAGAGCAGGTGCCGGGATATGTAGATTCTATTTTGGCACTGAAGAAGGAATACAAGGATGATATTGAGATCAAGCTTGGATTCGAGACAGAGTATTATCCGAAGTATTTCGACAAGCTGTTGGAATTTTACAGCCAGTATCCTATTGATTATATCATTATGGGGCAGCATTTTGTCTTAAACGAGGAAGAGCATATATATAGTGGTGAGCTGCATCATGAGGAAGATATGATGATGCGCTATGTAGATCAGGTGATTGAAGGTCTTGAGACAGGCTGCTTTACTTATCTGGCTCATCCTGATCTGCTTAATTTTGGCGGTTCTAAGGAAAACTATGAAAAGGCAGCAGATAAGCTGTGTGCTTATGCAGCAAAGAATAAGGTGCCGCTTGAAATTAATATGCTTGGTATGAGAGAGCATCGCCATTATCCTAATTTTGAATTTTTTAAGATTGCAGCAAGACATAACTGCGATATTATTTTAGGATGTGATGCGCATGAACCAAAGGATGTGTGTGATCTTGAGTCAGCAAAGACTGCGCTTGAGTGGTGCCGTAAGCTTGGACTAAACAGGATTGAATATCCTGAGCTAAAGAAGCCATCTGCAAAGTAATTTAAGCGATAAAACCGTGAATAGTGTTCACTTAAAAAGTTACAGTTCACTGGACACCCATTCGCAAAACCGCACGTTCCGTGCGTCGTTGCTAACCGCAAACAAGTTTGCGCGCAACTTTGTTTTGTTCATAAACGGGCGTCCACTTCGTCCTGCTGATCTGTCAAATTTCTATGCAAGCATGAAATTTGTCCAGATCTAGCATGACGCGTGAACTGTAACCTTAAAAAATGAGAATTACAAAAGAGGTTGATTTTTTTTGGAAAGAAAATATAATAGTATATATAAATAACACTGGAAGAGGGAGTTGTAGATAAGGAGAAGAACATTATGAGAAAACGATTGCTTAGAAAAGCAGGAGCAATTTGTCTTGCGGCAAGTATGGCTTTGACACCGGCATCACAGTCTGTTATGGCAGAGGAAGTGTATCAGGAGGAAAGCAGTAGTACAGAAGCATTTTTTTCGGAAGAGTCAAGTGCTGAGGAAACCATGGCGAATGCAGATGATTCACTTGAAGCAGAGTCATCTGTGAACGAAACTGAAAAGACTGAGACAACTACACAAAATGAGTTAACGGAGACTGAGATCAGCACAGAGGCTGATACCAGCATAGAAACAGAGACTAGCATAGAAACAGAGACTAGCACAGAAACAGAGACTAGCACAGAAACTGAGACCCAAACAGCAGAGAATGTGACAGCAGAAGCAGAAACGCAAAAGGAAGCGGCTAATTATGCTTCTCCTGTATATGAGAGTGAGGGATATCAGTATACAATTGAAGATGGAAAAGCACTGCTTTTAAAATATACAGGAACAAACAAGAATGTAGTAATTCCATCAACGCTGAACGGCTATCCAGTAACAAAGCTCACGAGTGACGTTTTTATGAATTCATCGATTGAGTCTGTAGTAATTCCGTCATCTATTACAGAATATGAATTAACAGGTTTAAACATGTTTGTTAATTGTAATTCTTTAAAATCGGTAAAGATTGAAAGTTCAGCGAGTTTAGTGGCCAATATGTTTGATCGCTGTACATCGATAGAGACAATTGAAATTACAGGAAATCCGTCCATAATAGGAAGTTATGCATTTCAGGGAACGAAAATTAAGAAGCTTCAGATCCCATCATCGGTAATAAAGATTGATCAGTCAGCATTTGCCTATAGTGATATTGAAGAAATTACTATTCCTGCAGCAGTAAAAGAAATTGAAAGCTGTGCATTCGAAAGCTGTACTGCACTAAAGAATGTTCTATATGAAAGCAGTGCCAATATTGCAATTAGAATGTTTGAAAATTGTAGCAGTCTGGAGAGTGTAGCAATCACAGGAAATGTGACATCTATAGGTGCATATGCTTTTTCAAATTCTGGGCTTAGGAAATTTGAAATTTCACCAAGTGTGACTTACTTGGAATCACATTCTTTTTCAGGATCCAAGTTGGAGAATATCACGATCCCTGCAACAGTAAAAGTATACGGCACTAGCGTCTTTTTTGAATGTGAAAATTTAACATCAGTCAGAATTGAGAGTGATGCCGATATTAGTGAGGAGATGTTTTCACGCTGCAATCAGTTAAGCAAGCTTGAGATTACAGGAAAGCCAACGGCTATCAGATTCAGAGCATTTTATCAGACGCAGCTTGGAGAAGATACAGTAATTCCAGATTCAGTCACTACGATAGAGGATGGAAATCCATTTAAAAAGGTGGATTATTCGAATACACAGGATGGCTTTTTATATGAAGTGACAGATAATGAGGCTGTCATTGTGGGATATGATGGAAAGGAAACTGATGTAACAATTCCATCTGAACTTGGAGGATATCCAGTTACAAAAGTAAAAAGCATGAATGGCGGCGAGAATATTATAAATCTAGTGATTCCTAAAACAATTACAGGTTATGCTGAAGAAGCATTTACCGCATGTTTGTCACTAGTGTCTGTTAAAATTGAAAGCTCAGCTGATATTCCGGCATATTTATTTGCTGGCTGCAACATGATTGAGCAGGTTGAATTTACCGGACAGCCATCTAGTATAGGAGATGCAGCATTTTATGGTGCTGATTTATGGGATGTGGTTATTCCGGATTCTGTAGCCAATATTGGTGCCGCAGCCTTTACAAGATACGATGAATCAGGCAACTATTTATATACAGTCGAAAATGGAGAGGCTGTTTTGCTGGACTATTTTGGCACACAGACAGATGTCGTACTTCCTGCGACAATAGATGATTATGCGCTGACTACGATTGGCCGTATGAACGTTTATAGCTATCAGAACATTGAAAGATTAACAATACCGGCAAGTATCAGAGCATACTGGTATACGGAGTTTGGTGTATTTGCAAGCTGTGAAAATTTAAAGTATGTAAAAATTGAAAATTCAGCCGATATAGCGGATTCTATGTTTTATGATTGTAAATCATTGGAAGAAGTTGAAATTACAGGAAAACCAACAAGAATTGGATCAAGTGCATTTGAACAGACAGCTTTGAAAAAATTTGATATTCCTGCATCGGTGACAACTTTGGACACTGCTGCATTTGCATTGTGTGATTTGGAATCAATTGTAATACCATCAACAGTTCAAAATCTTGGATTTATTGCATTTAGCAGCTGTAATAAATTAACATCAGTAACGATTGGCTGCAAAAACTGTGATAATTTGGGATTGGCTTTTTCAGGCTGCTCAAACCTGAAACGAATTGAATTTGGCTCAACAGTTGAAACCATTAATATGTCTGGATTAGATTCTTCTATGCATGGAAATCTTTATGGAAAGGGAATTACTCTGTATGTGACAGAAGATACTCCGGCAGTTGAATATGTAAAAGAATGCACCAAGTGGGGATTTAGTTATGTCATTCTTAGCAAAAATCAGACTGGTCTTATAAATGTTGGCAATAATGTATGGCATTATAAGATTAATGGTGTTATTCAGCAAAATTACACTGGCCTTGTAAAACATGCCGGCAGTTGGTATTATGTAAAGAATGGTGTACTGGATTGGAATTATACGGGCTTAACAAAGTACTATGGAACTTGGTATCATGTTCAGAAGGGTTATTTAAACTGGAATTATACAGGTCTGACAAATTATTATGGAACATGGTATTATGTAAAAAACGGTGTACTTGATTGGACATATACAGGTTTGGCAAAGAATAATGGCGGCTGGTATTATGTAAAGAATGGTATAATTGACTGGACATATACGGGCTTAACAAAGTATTATGGAACTTGGTATCACGTTCAGAAAGGCTTCTTAAATTGGGGTTATACAGGTCTGACAAATTATTACGGAACCTGGTATTATGTAAAGAATGGTGTACTTGATTGGACATATACAGGTCTGGCAAAAAATAATGGCGGCTGGTATTATGTAAAGAGAGGTATACTTGATTGG